>OCLD01000256.1_pt1 | contig 14198 bp, 9 predicted proteins | sample 1495911 | NCBI WGS metagenome assembly OCLD01 (sample SAMN03418271, study PRJEB22391) | human gut metagenome | biome: human-gut; feature: organic feature; material: feces | host: Homo sapiens | place: Tanzania | collected 2013-01
AACTCTTCCGCCTCTCCGGCCACACCCCCGCCTTCAACTCCCCGAAGATGTACGGCCGGGCGTATTAGAAATCAGTGGCGGATAATGTCCTGATAATCAGCGGACAGAACACTGTCGTGGTCTGAATACTTGAACCACGAGGATGCCCTTTCGTTTCACTGTCAGTTAGTTAAGTAAGCGTTAAAAAATAAGTTGGTAAAGATTTGGCGGTATTTTCGAGGATAGATGTCTTTTGGAAGAAGGAGTGTGCCGGTGGCACATGACTGATGAGAAAAGACATATAGACCGAAAAGACAATCAAAGATTACCAAGTTATTTTTTAAGGATTACTAAGTGCACGGTCGTCCCTAGGCTTGCAAAGTCGGATTCGGGATGACGAGATCTTCTTCCGGGGTGTTGTCTTGCTTTAGGAACATCACGTAATAGACGGGGAGGTAGGTGATGCCATGCTCCTTGTGGACGTTTTGTTCGTTGCTTAGGACTATGGCGTTCTTGATGTGGTAGTCGGGGGTGTCAAGGAAGGCGTCCAGGGCGCTGTGAACCTTGTAATCCTTGCCTGATTTGACCTCGATGGGCAGGACTGAGAGATTGTCGTAGTCATCAATCAGAAAATCAACCTCTCCACGCTGTTTGTTGTCGTAGTAGTGCAGGGTGAATCCGTGGGCGTGGAGCTCCTGTGCCACTACAGACTCATAGACTGAGCCGAGATTGACGCTGCGTTCGTCTCCAAGCACCGCATTGATGTTTGTCCTGTAAAGAAGGTCAGTCAGAATGCCTACATCGCTGAGGTATAGTTTGATAAGATTCTTGCTCTCGGACTCCTTCAGCGGGAACTTCGGATTGCTGATAGCTTGGACAGAGAGGGCTACACCGGAGTTGACCAGATAGTCAAACTCATCGGAGTAGTCGCTGAACTGCTTGTGGCCGGCGGTCTGCTCGATGTTCTTCACGATGACACGCTTCTTCTTGTTTTCCATGTTGGACGGAATCATGTCATAGATCTTGCGGATGACAAGTTTCCTCTCCTCGTCGTATTGCGACGCATCCAACTTGTACAAGGAGTGTATGTCCCGTTGGATCTTACGGACTTGGGCGATGTTACGGCTCTTGATGAACTTGTTTATGGCGTCGGGCATTCCTCCCACCAAAAGATAGATCTTGAACTGCCGGAGCATATAGTTGTGCAGGGAATCGTTCAACGGCTTTCTGTCGTGGAAATATTCCCGCATCCCGTCAATAGTGTCCTGACTACATCCCATCGCTAGAAGAAACTCCTCGAAATCAAGAGGATACATTTGTTCGATGGCTATGCTTCCGATAGGAACGGAAGGTGTCTGCGCCAAGGCCACGCCTAATTCCGAGCCGCTGGCGATGTACCTGTACCTGCCGTCCTCGTTCAGGAATTTGAGCATCGTCATCAGATGCGGATAGCTTTGAATCTCGTCAAGAAAGACAATCGTGTCGTCCCGATTGCCTAATCTGTTCCCGGCGATCGCACCCAATTGCAGGAAAAACTCCTCTACACTGCGGACAGACGCGAATATTCCGGAGCCTTCCTTGTCCGCTTTCAGGTTTATCTCCACATAATTCTTGAAAAGTTTGTTGCCGACGTGCCTTATCAGGTACGATTTGCCAATCTGTCTGGCGCCATTGACGAGCATTATCTTACGAGGTTCGTTCCGGAGAAAGTCTTCCAGATGGGCTGCGAATTTTCTATATAACATGGCTTCTTTTTTATATTTTTGCGAATATACAATAAATCAATTGAATAACGAATAGTATCGGGAATTATTCCGAGTTTTGGATGGTTAAAATCGGGACTTTTTCCGACTATTTACTCTTATTTTCGGGAATAATTCTGAGTTTTATGTGGCTGAAATCGGGACTTTTTCCGAGGTGTTGATAACTTTTCGGGGAGAGCGGCTTTGCGGGGATAGGGTTTTTCGGTATCTTTGTATTGCTGCGATTCGCCTTTTGTCGGGAGACGTTTGTCCGGCGATGGGCGGGTTTGGCTTGGCGCTTGAAAAAATGACTTGTCACCATGGCTTTTGTACACCTTCACGTCCACACGCAATATTCGATTCTTGACGGATTCTCCTCCATCTCGACCTTGTTCGACAGGGCCGAGGAGATGGGGATGCCGGCCCTGGCCATCACGGATCACGGCAACATGTACGGTGTCAAGGAGTTCTTCAAGTTCGCAGGCAAGCATGTGGACAAGGCTACCGGGCATTTCAAGGTCAAGCCGATCATCGGGTGCGAGGTCTATGTGACACGCCACTACGACCCTAAGATCAAGGACAGCGAGCATAGGTCATATTACCACCTCATCCTGCTGGCCAAGAACTTCGACGGGTACAAGAACCTGATGAAGATCGTGTCGCAGGGTCACATCGATGGTCTCTATTACGGCAAGCCGAGGGTCTCCCACGAGATCATCGAGAAGTACCACGAGAATCTGATCTGCTGCTCCGCCTGCCTTGCCGGCGAGATTCCCAAGAACATCGTCGCCGGAAAGATGGATGAGGCGAGAAAGGCGATAGAGTGGCACAAGAGGGTCTTCGGAGACGACTACTACCTTGAGGTGATGCTCCACAAGACGGAGGTCCCGGGGCTGTCGCTGGAGGTTTATGAGGAGCAGAAGATCAGCAATGAGGGAATATTCCAGTTGGCTCAGGAGATGGGTGTCAAGGTGGTCGCCACGAATGACGTCCACTTCGTCAACAAGGAGGATGGCCCGGCGCACGACCACCTTATCTGTCTGAACACCGGCAAGAAGATCAACGAGGAGCCGCGCCTTCACTACACCCAGCAGGAGTACCTGAAGAGCGAGGAGGAGATGGCCGCTCTGTTCCCAGACCATCCGGAAGTGCTGGAAAACACTCTGGAGATAGCTTCCAAAGTTGAGGAATATCAGATCGACCGCGACCATGTGCTTCCGAAGTATCAGATCGACCAGGCCTTCCTTGACGACCTGGACAACTATCTGAACATGTACAAGGATGTCATCGAGGTCGGAAAGTGCGACAAGAAGGGCAATTACCGTGGCGACGAGTTCTGCAAGTCGGTGGCCTATCTCTGCCACATCACCTACGAGGGAGCCAAAAGGCGTTACGGGGAGACTTTGACCGCCGAGCAGTCCGAGAGGATAGACTTCGAGCTCAAGACCATCTGCCGTATGGGCTTCCCGGACTACTTCCTGATCGTGCAGGACTACATCGCGGCTTCGAGGGCGAAGGGAAGTATGGTCGGCCCTGGCCGTGGTTCCGCGGCCGGATCCGTGGTGGCCTATTGCTTGGGAATCACCAACCTGGATCCTATCAAGTACCAGCTCCTGTTCGAGCGTTTCTTGAATCCGGACCGAATCTCGATGCCGGATATAGATGTCGATTTCGAGGATCTGTCCCTGGCGCATAAATATGTCGAGGACTCCTACGGCAAGGATCACGTCTCCCGTGTGATCACCTTCGGCACGATGCTCGCCAAGGGAGCCATCAAGGACGTGGCGCGAATCCACGACCTGTCGATCGATGAGTCCAACCGCCTGTCCGGAATGGTGCCTGACCGCCTCAGTGAAAAGGTGGAGAAGGAATATCTCTTCAATCCGGATCTGGATGATCTGAAGCCAGGATTCAAGGTGGTGGAAAAGGATGTCGAGGTTGATGATCCTGACAATCCGGGTCAGCAGAAAACGGTCAAGAAGACCTATCAGAGGGGCATGGAGGACACGGATGTCAAGATAACCCTCAAGAACTGCTACCGTCTTGTGCCTGAGTTCAAAGAAGAGTTGGAATACGGAACAGAGCAGGTGAGGGAGGTCTTGAAATATGCCCGTCAGCTGGAGGGATGCATCCGTCAGGTCGGAATGCACGCCTGCGCCACTATCATCGGACGAGGCAACCTGACCGACTATATTCCTATCTGCCTTTCGATGGACAAGGAATCGGGGCAATATGTCTGGACTTCGCAGTACGATGGCCACTACATCGAGGAGGTCGGAATGCTCAAGATGGACTTCCTCGGCCTCAATACCTTGTCTATCATCCACAAATGTCTGGACAACATCAAGTTGCGCTTTGGTACGGACATCGACATCGAGGCGATTCCGATTGATGACAAGCCGACTTACGAACTCTACGGCCACGGTGACACGGACAGCGTCTTCCAGTTTGAATCCGAGGGCATGAAGACATGGCTCCAGAGGCTGCGTCCGGAGCGTTTCGAGGATCTCATCGCGATGAACGCCCTCTACCGTCCGGGCCCTATGGACTACATCCCGGACTTCGTTGACAGAAAACTCGGACTCAAGCCTATTGAATATGACCTCCCGGAGATGGAGGAGTTCCTTAAGGACACCTATGGTGTGACCGTCTACCAGGAGCAGGTGATGCTTCTTTCCCAGAAGCTGGCCGGCTTCACGAAGGGTCAGGCGGACAAGCTCCGCAAGGCGATGGGCAAGAAGCAGATAACGATTCTGAACGAGCTCAAGGATAAGTTCATGGATGGCGGCAAGGCCAACGGCCATCCGGAGAAGATGCTGGACAAGATCTGGAAGGACTGGGAGAAATTCGCGCAGTACGCCTTCAACAAGTCCCACGCCACCTGCTATGCATGGGTCTCCTACCAGACCGGCTGGCTGAAATGCCACTATCCCGCCGAGTTCTTCGCCGCCAACCTCTCCTGCAACCTCTCCAACATGCCGGAGATCAAGAAGATCCTGTCCGACTGCAAGGCTCACAAGATCAAGGTGTTGAACCCGGATGTCAATGAGTCATATTCACACTTCACCGTGAACAAGGAAGGCAACATCCGTTTTGGCCTGAAGGGGATCAAGGGATTCGGTTCCAATGTGGCGGACGCGATCATCGCCGACAGGGCAGCCAACGGTACCTACGCCGATGTGTTCGATTTCATCGAAAGGCTTGGTAACTCGCTGGGCAGAAAGGCGATAGAGTGCCTTGTATATTCAGGAGGCTTCGATTCGTTCGGCATCCAGCGCAAACAGTTTTTCCTGCCGTGCCGCAGCGGGAACCTGTTCATTGACGAGCTTGCAAAATACGCCAACCTTTACAGCCAGGACGCCGCCGATTCAGCGGCATCGCTCTTCGGCGAGGCCGAGGAGATGAGGCCGGTGCGCCCTGAAATCCCTGAAATGGTCGGGACGGACGACGAGTTCGAGTGGCTCCAGAAGGAAAAGGAATATGTCGGGATGTATATCTCCTCACATCCTTTGGATAAGTATGCGTTTGAGATAGAGAGTTTTACCAACTGCGAACTGGCGGATTTGAATAAGAAAGTCGCGGAGTGTGAGGCTTCCAAGAAGAAGATGAAGGTAGCGATAGCCGGCCTGGTGACCGAGTACAGCACCCTGACCACGAAGACCGGCAAGCCATATTCAAAGACGAAGCTGGAGGATTACAGCGGAGCCTACGAGCTGGCGCTGTTCGGACGTGACTACGAGGCTTTTATGAGCTATATGAAGCCGCACGAGAACCTTTACATCGAGGGTGACATCGAGGAGAAATATTTCATCAAACCTGAAGAGCGCGCGCAAGGCAAGACTTCGCCTTACGCTTTCAGGGTCAAGAAGATAATGCTTCTTGGCAACGTCAACGAGACATTGCTGAACGCTTTCTCCATCAGCATCACCACCCCGATGCTGACCGAGAAGTTCCGCAAGGATCTCGTGTCCCTGATCCAGTCCAACCGGGGCACCGTCCCTCTCAAGATGTACCTCTACGATCCACAGACCAAGTACAAGATCGAGTTCCACTCCACCAAGTACAAGGTTGCCGTCACCACCGAACTCGTCTCCGCCCTGAAACTCCTCGGGGTTCAGTGCGCCCCTGTCAAGAAATAGATTGCTTAGATACAATGTTTTTTGGCCGGAAGGAATTCCTTCTGGCTGATTAGTTTTTAGTATTCCGCTTGATTTTTATTGGGGGCGGCTTGTTTTTTAAGTTTTTTTTTATAGCTTTACGCCTCGTTAATAACAGAAAATAAAGATAATCAATATTCTATAACGTTTGAGTTGTTTTAGAGACGAACTTCCCATTCAAATGAACGTTGAATCTTGTAAGACACTAATTAAAACTATTATTAATATGGAATTGGAAAAGTATTTATGTCCCGAAATGACGGTCTATAAGCTGTCATTTGAAGGAGTGTTGTGTGGCAGTGATCCGCAAGATAATGAGAGCGAGGGTGTAGGCTATGAACCATGGTAATGATTTGATAACTAATAACTGATGAGTATGAAACATGTTAGGTATGCTGCGATGATCGCGGCAATTGCGTTCGCATCGTGTCAGGTACAGGATGAACCGGAAGTTACCTTTAGTCGGGAAATGACCTTCACCGCAATGTCCGGTGAAGAGGAGACAAGAACTCAGATAGATCAGAGTGACAACACAAAGATTCTTTGGACACCGAATGATGCTATTAAAGTGTTCTATGGCGCAAAGGCTACTGGTAAATTTGCCTTTAATGGCAAAGAGGCTGCGAGTATTGCCACTTTCACCGGTAGTTTCAACTCTCTGACCGGTGGAGTTGAATTAGACCCGGGCACAGAGTCTTATTGGGCCGTATATCCTTATCAGGATGGCTCTAAATTCACCGGGACAGGAGTGACACTTTCTGTTCCGAGTACCCAGACCGCGGTCAACGGTTCGTTCCAGAATGGAGCGTTCCCGTCAGTCGCCGTGTCAAATAGGCCAAGCCTTCCGTTCTACAATGTCTGTGGCGGTGTATGTCTCAAGGTCAACAGGAGTGACATCAACCAGATTGTCTTCACAGGCAAGAACAATGAGGATCTTGTCGGAAATGTTGAGGTAACGATGTCTAATGGCAGGCCTTCGGCGAAGGTTGTTGAGGGGGAAAAGTCTATAACCTTAAATGGCAAGCTGGTGGCAGGCGCGAATTACTATGTAAGTATGCTGCCGCAGGAACTGGCCAGTGGCGTGACCGTTACATTCTACACGACTTCCGGTCTGAAGGGAAGTTGCGAGCTGGGTCCAACCACTATCGAGAGGTCTCGTTTCAAGCTTCTGGAGAATCCTGATAATTTGGTGGAGGTCTGGAGCAAGACTGCATGGGTGGGCGATGGAGCCGGTTCTGAGGAGATTGAAGGAGGTGAGGGCAAGGTGTCCTCGGAAAATGGTTCGCTTTCTTACGAGGCAGGTACCATTTCTTGGACGGCCAACACCACAGGCAAGCCTCGCCAGTCAGTGTTGACTCTTCCGAACGGAGGGAAGTACACTCTTAATCAGGTGGAGCCAAAAGATCTGGCTGGTGATTATGATTTCTACAACTATTCATTTAAAACCACTGGAGTCAGCACTACAACAACTATTAACCACAATAATAGAGAGTACAGAACTGCTGTCAAGTTCGTTGCGGTAGACGATCCTCAGGAAATAAACGGACATCTCCACAATCTTGACCTTGTCGGATTGTATCTTGATTTCAAGGTGCCGGCTTCTTTTGAGGTGGTTGATGGCGTCCCTGTGATACATACCTATCAATCCCTTAACTACCAGAAGGTCAGCAACGGAACGGAAATGGCTTGCATCCCACAGCTGACTTACACAGCAGAGTACAATGGACACTATTTCGCAGAGCAATCGTTCGGCAATAATAATTGTAATTATTTCTGGGGCGGTTGGGGCCTTGATGACCTTTTCGGAAATCTAAAGATAACGATAGGCACTGGCGCACAAAGATACGTGTTTTATAGCAGTGGGTATAAAAAGTACCTCTACTTCTGCGGATTCTCTTTCGTGAAAAAGGGGTATGCAAAAGGAGCCTACACCACCATCTATCAGTTCAATTACAAGAATAAATGGGTCTACAGCGAGACTGGTGGCGGTGCCCGCTTCGTCAGGAAATAGCACCTTAGAACATCATTAATATTAAGGGGATGATGGGAGTTATTCCTGATCATCCCCATTTTACATCTATGAAACGCATCGCATACTTTGTCTTATTGGCCTCATTGGCAACGGTTTCCTGTCAGTCGCAAGAGGAACACGAAATCCATTTCGGTCAGGAGATGACTTTTTCCGCACAATTCGGGGAAAGCAAGACCAGAACCCAGATAGACGGCGCGGACATCACCAAGATTCTTTGGTCTCCCAAGGATGCCATAAAGGTGTTCTGTGCCGACAAGACTTCCGGAAAGTTCGTGTCTGACAACGAAGAGGCTGTTGGGGTGACCACTTTCACCGGGCGTTTTGGTTCTCAGACCGGTAGTCCTGGTCAGGTTTTTGATGGCTCGGACTACTGGGCGGTCTGTCCTTACAGCGATGATTCCGACTATGCTTCTCAAAGCGTCAGCCTTACGGTTCCGGCGGAACAGACCGCAACAGGCGGATCATTTCAGAATGGGGCATTCCCTTCGGTCGCGGTCTCCGGCAAGACGGATCTCGTTTTCTACAATGTCTGCGGAGGAGTGTGCTTCACGGTCAGCCGCCCGGACATCGTTTCCGTAACTTTCGAGGGGAAAAACAATGAGACTCTTGCCGGCAAGGTGTGGGTGGGGATGGATGCGGACGGCAGGCCAGAGGTCAAGAGCGGAATCGGCGGATTGAAGTCGACGGTGACGCTCAGTATGCCTGACGGCGAATGTCTCGCGCCTGGTGTCAGCTACTACATCAGTGTGTTGCCTCAAGCGCTGACAGAAGGTTTCAAGATGACTTTCTTCACTTCTGGTGCGGCCAGGGGAACCTATGAGCACAGCCCGGTGACCATTGGCAGGTCGGTTTTCGGAACGATGACAGAAGTTGACAAACTGGTCTCTGATTGGGAGGCACCGAAGGTCAAGGGCTTTGACGAATCCAGGATCAAATTCTCTGTGGCTGTGGTCAGTGACGTGCATGTCAACGGGAAAACTTATGCTGCCAAGTGGCGGAAGGCATTGACGCAGCTCAAGGCCAAAGCCCAGGAACAGGACAAAGACGGACTTGACGCGGTGCTTGTCGCCGGAGATCTCGTGGATGCCTCCGGTACGGCTCAGCTTGCCTATTTTAAATCGGCGTTTGAGGCCGAGGCTGACCCGGAGAGAATCCCTCTCATCTACACGATCGGCAATCATGATGCATCGTGGTCCGCGAATGTCTCGTCGAATTCTGAGTACATGAGAAGTTTCTTTGGAGACAAGTACTTCAAGACTGACCTTGATCAGGACATGCGGAAAAAATACGAGGCGCGTCATTGTGTGGTCGGCGACTATCACATCCTTAGTCTCACCCCTAATGGAATCGCACCGGTAGTCTACGATTCGAAGGTTCTGCAATGGCTTGATGGTCAGCTTGCCGCCATCACGGCGGAAGATCCGGAACACTACATTCTTGTCATCACTCATCCAATGGTGACAGGCACTGTCTACGGAAGTCTTCTCGGAGAGTCCGATGGGATCTGGTCATCCGGTAACGGTCATTTCTGGGCAAGTGCCGTTCTGACTCCGATTCTGAACAAATACCCTCAGGTAATGATCTTCGGAGGACACCTGCACTTCCCTCTCAATGATCCAAGAAGTGTATGGCAGGGAGACTTCTCGGCGTTCGGCTGCGGGTCAGTGCGCTACATGGCCATCGAGAACGGAAAATACGAGAACATGAGATCGGCTACCGTGATGAAAGACTGTGAACAGTTCTCCCAAGGTAATCTCCTCCAATTTGACGCAAGCGGCAATTGCCGTCTGCTCAGGATGGATTTCTTCAACGGAGCAGTGATCGGCGAGCCTCTCTTGTTGGATTATCCTACAGCGGACAAGGCGCATCTTGCTCCATATCGTCACACCACACGTTCTCTTGCGAACGCGGCTCCGACTCTTTCGACGCTTTCTGTCACGAGAGCTTCAAACGGAACCTATGACGCAATTTGGGATGCCGGAAAGGACGATGAGTTCGTTCACCATTATGAGCTGACCCTCAGTAGGGAAGGGAAGGCTATGAAGACCTGGAAGGTTCTTGCTGATTTCTATCTGCATCCGCTGCCGTCTCAGATGAAGGACGAATGGAGTCAGCCTATGGGTGAACTGGAAAGTGGCAGCTATTCGTTGGCACTCAAGGCCTATGACAGTTGGGATGCTGAAAGCGGAACCCTTGTAAAGAAATTTTCTGTCGGCTCCAGCAGGAGTGTCTGGACTGATGACAAAGCCGGCTTTGAGGCGGTTGACGGAGGTCCTGGTTCTGTTTCTTCTGAATGGTTGTCGTACTCAGACGGTACCGTCAGCTGGCAGTCTAACACTACAGGTAGACCTCGTGTGACTTCACTGGAGTTACCTAACGGTGGTGTCTACAGGTGTACACAGATTTCTGTGGATGATTTCAAGGGAGAATGGAACTTCACATCCAAGATATTCGCAGGTACGGTCTCGCCAATCCACAAGGACAAGAATCCTGGCACGCTTGCGGTGAATGTTGGAAATCCTCGCGCAACAGGGACGCTTACCGCTGCTGACGGCAAGACTTATGTCAACAACATCGGCATCAGTGGCCTCTATGGCTCCGCTGTGCTTGACGCATGCGTGCAGATTGACTATGCTGCGATGACCGCGAAGGTTGGCTTGCTTCTTGACACGCGTGATGGTGTGGGACAGAAGGTAAATGGGAAATATGTCACATTCTTCCCTGGTCTTGCCACGCTCACCAGCTCTTCATGGGGCAAGCCTTGGCTTTTCTCCGAGACGGAGCAAGGCAATCCTGATTTCACCTATCTGTGGTTAACCCTTCAGAATGATCTCAAGACCTTGATGTACAAGAACAGGGTGTCGGCTGATGTCCAAATGCAGATCCTTACGCAGTACAAGAACAAAAAGATGAACGCCATCTGTGGTTTCGGGGTGGCGGCTTCCAGTACTAACGTGTTCAATAACAGCACAGTAACAGCTTATTCTAACTTCTTTCAGTTTAACCCGACGGGGTACGACGGACTGCAGTTCGTACTGGAATAGAAAAAGATTTGATATATTTGTGAAAACTGTTTTGTTATGAGAGGAGATTCTTTATTCGCGTTTGTCGCGGGGGCGGCCGCCGGGCTTACCCTTGGGCTGTTGTTCGCTCCGGAGAGGGGCGAGGAGACTCGCAGGAAACTTAGGGAGACTGCCGGCGATGCGGCTGATTCGGCCAGGGCGCGGGCCAGGCTCGCCAGGATGGAACTCAATGACCTCAGGGCTGAACTGCAGGACAAGGCTGAGGATCTGAAGGAGGATGTGAGGATGAGGATCCTTGAGCGTCTGGAGAAGCTGGAAAGCGCCATTCAGAAGGACATTGAATATGCCGATGGGCGTTCAGAAAACATCTGATGATGAGCGAGTTCACTAAACCTGTCGAGGATCTTGGCAGGAACACCGCCGACTATGTTGAGGCTCGGATCGACGACCTTAAGCTGAGGACGGCGAAAGGGCTTTCCCTGACGCTTGGCAAGTTGCTCTACATGTTGCTTGTCCTGTTCATCGTGTCGGTCATACTGACAGCGCTTGCGGTCGGTGGCGTGATGTGGATCGGGGAGTTGATCGGCAGTTACGCTGCCGGCGCGGGGATCGTGGCCGTGGTGTTCGCCGTGATTCTGGGGATTGTCATCCTGCTGAGAAAGAGGCTTTTCCGCAACACTTTCGTTCCGATGTTCATCAAGCTTTTCTTTGACGAGGACAGATAGGCCATGAGATACTCTGAAATCAAGACGATGGACGGGCTGGAGTCCGCCCAGAAAGATGTCCGGGAGCGCCTTCGGCGCAGGGAACTTGCTGTGCGTGAGTCGCTTCTTGATGTCAAGGAGGCATTCACGCCTTCCAACATGTTTTTCTCCGGATTGAGGAATATTTCAGCATTCCTGCCGGTGGAGAAGTTGCTGCTTGTGGCCGTTAGGCTGCTCAAGCGCAGGCTGTTCAAATGACGCTCAATCATATTCATTAATTAACCTATTCCGCGAATGAGCATATTCAAAGATAGAATCGAGGCCGTTCGGGCGATGATGCGCTCGAAGGGGTGGGATGTCGTCATCGTGACGGGGAATGACCCTCACAACAGTGAATATTCCGCCGCGCGCTGGCATCAGGTGGCGTGGCTTACCGGCTACACAGGGGAGGGAGACCTTGTCATCACGGAGGATCACGCCGGCCTTTGGACGGACACACGTTACTTCATTCAGGCTTCACGGCAGCTTCCGGAGGCCGGAGTGGAATTGCATAAGACCCGTGTTCCGGGGCAGGTGCTTATTCCGGAATGGCTTGCGGATCATTTCGCGGAGTTTGACGAGATCCGCGTCGCGGTTGACGGGCTTTGCATGACAGTATCTTCCGTTGAGGATATTCAGAAAACGGTTGGAGAGAAGAGCCGTTTTGTCAACGCCCCGGATATGCTGGAAGTCCTGTGGACTGACCGTCCGGAAATACCTCAGACTCCGATCATCACCCTCGGCCCGGAGCAGGTTGGTTGGTCAAGGGAACAGAAAGTGCGTTGGATGCGCAAATGGTTGGCTGATAAAGGTTACGATGCTATCCTTCTTACGGCTTTGGACGAGATAGCGTGGATGCTGAATGTGCGTGGTCAGGATGTGGCTTACAACCCTGTCGTGATGTCGTACTTGCTTGTCACTCAGGATAATGTACTTTGGTTCGCGCGCAAAGGACCAACTCCGGATGAGGATGGCGAGACCGAGGACAGTTTCCATGAATTGCTTGCGGACGGAGTGAACATCCAGGAATATTCAGATGTGGAAGCCGCACTCTCAAACCTTGTGGACGGCAGTTACATCAAGACTCTGTTCGTTGATCCTGCGACTTTGAACTACAATCTGTGCAGTATTCTGAAAGACCGGTCCATCGTCTTCGGCACGTCCCCGGTCGGACTTCGCAAATCGGTCAAGAACGATGTTGAGGTTGCCGGAATGAAGGAGGCCCACCTTGAGGATGGCATCGCAGTGGAGCGTTTCCTTCACTGGCTGCAAACCTCCGTCGAGGCAGGCGATGCTGTCAATGAATATGAAGCCTCGCTGAAACTGCACCGGTTCCGCTCGGAGATCGAAGGGTTCCGTGGCGAGAGTTTCGAGACGATTTCCGCCTACGGTCCGAACGCCGCCTTACCTCATTACATCACTCCCGAGGAAGGCTCCGCTGAACTCTACGCCGAAGGGCTTTACCTGTGCGATTCCGGTGGACAGTTCCTGTTCGGTACCACAGACATCACCAGGACTGTTCCGCTTGGGCCTTGCTCCCAGCTGGAGAAAGAGGACTATACTCTGGTCTTGAAAGGCCATATTGCATTGTCTAAGGCCGTTTTCCCTAAAGGAACGGCCGGTTGCCAGCTGGATGTCCTGGCCCGTGAGCCGCTTTGGAACGCGATGCGCGATTTCGGCCATGGAACCGGTCACGGTGTCGGATTCTATCTCAATGTCCACGAAGGTCCGCAGGACATCCGTCAGAACTTCAACCGTCAGGCCTTGATCCCTGGCATGATCACGAGCGATGAGCCGGGAATATACCGGGAAGGCAAGTTCGGCGTCCGTCACGAGAACCTGATCCTTTGCGTTGATGCCGGAGTGAATGATTTCGGTCACTGGCTGCGATTTGAGCCGTTGACTCTCTGCCACTTCGACACCTCAATCCTTGTCAAGGATCTTCTCGACCGCTCCGAGATTGACTGGCTCAACGCCTACAACGAGCGCGTTTTCCGCACCCTTTCCCCGCGTCTCACTCCAGAGGTCGCTTCTTGGCTTCGTCAGAAGACGCTGCCGATCTAATGTGGCATGTCGTGGCACTTAAGTGCCTGAAAATGAATATAAAGAAAGATGTCCTGGTGCTGTCTTCTTCACCAGGACATCGCTCTTTTGCATGAAAATCAAATAGTTATCTGCCACGGCACATCACAGTACATCCGTGGGTTCAGCCGCTTCGCTGCTTCGACAAGCTCAGCAACCGCAGTATGGTGCCATTGAAATATGTACTATGTACGATGACTATGCAGTATGATGTCATTGAAATATTAGGTTACCCTAATAAGTCCAGAGGGCCTCTGTTCTGAATTTTGGTAACGTGCAAAATTCAGGTTAGAGGCCCTCTGGACTATATTCCACCTTATATCTAATCGATTACTTGTTCAGCGCGTCAGCTGACTTGATGTACTTTGCAAGCTCGGCATCGGAAACGTGGAAGTTCTGCATCTCGCCGGAGAGGTACTGGTCGTAGGCGCTCATGTCCA
>OCLD01000257.1_pt1 | contig 14195 bp, 11 predicted proteins | sample 1495911 | NCBI WGS metagenome assembly OCLD01 (sample SAMN03418271, study PRJEB22391) | human gut metagenome | biome: human-gut; feature: organic feature; material: feces | host: Homo sapiens | place: Tanzania | collected 2013-01
GAAAGCGTCGCTGCCGTACTTTTCGATGAGAGTGTCGGGCGAAATTACGTTGCCGCGGGACTTGCTCATTTTTTGTCCGTCGGGCCCTAAAATCGTGCCCTGATGCACAAGCGACTTGAACGGTTCGTCAAAGTCGAGATATCCCATATCCCTCAACGCTTTTGTGAAAAATCTTGCGTACAAAAGGTGCATGCACGCGTGCTCCGCGCCGCCGATATATTTATCGACGGGAAGCATTTTGTCGACTTTTTCGCGGCTGAACGCTTCCTTGTCGTTTTTCGGATCGACGTATCTCAGATAATACCAGCTGCTGCATACGAAGGTGTCGAGCGTGTCGGGATCGCGTTTTGCGTCCGCGCCGCATACGGGGCATTTCACGTTCATAAATTCGTCGCACTTTTTCAGCGGGCTTTCGCCGTCGGGCGTGAAGTTGACGTTGTAAGGAAGTTCCACGGGCAAATCCTTTTCGGGGACGGGCACCGCGCCGCAGTGCGGACAATGGATAACGGGAATGGGCGCGCCCCAATAACGCTGACGCGAGATAAGCCAGTCGCGCAGACGATAGTTGGTTTTGAGTTCCCCTTTCCCTTCTTTTTCAAGTTTTCTGATGACGGCGACGCGTCCTTCTTCGGTGGTCATACCGTCAAATTCGCCGCTGTTGCACATTATGCCGTAGTCGGTATAAGGCAGATCGTCGGGCGAACCGTCCTTGCTCCTTATTACTCTTTCGATGGGCAAGCCGTGCTTTTTCGCGAAAACGTAGTCGCGGTCGTCGTGCGCCGCAACGCCCATAACCGCGCCCGTGCCGTAACTTGCAAGGACGTAATCGGCAACGAGAATGGGGACTTCCCTGCCGTTTATCGGGTTGATGGCGTAACTTCCCGTGAACACGCCCGTCTTTTCGCGCGAGGACGAAAGACGTTCAATCTCGTTAATTTTGCTGCACTGCAATTTATAGTCTTCGACAATCTGTTTGTTTTCTTTGGTGACGACCTTATCGACAAGCGGGCTTTCGGGCGCGAGAACGACGTACGTGATACCGAAAATCGTGTCGGCGCGCGTCGTGAACACGCGGAAACTGACGTCCTTGTCTTTCACTTGGAACTCGATTTCGCCGCCCGTGGATTTACCGATCCAGTGTTTTTGCATAAGTTTGGTTTTTTCGGGCCAGTCGAGTTTGTCGATGTCGTTCAAAAGTTCTTCGGCGTATTTCGTGATGCGGAAGAACCATTGCGTCAGATTTTTACGGACAACCGTCGTGCCGCATCTTTCGCAGCAACCGTCGACGACCTGCTCGTTCGCAAGAACGGTCTGGCAGGACGGGCACCAGTTGACCGGCGCTTCCTTTCTGTACGCCAGGTCGTGTTTATACATTTGCAAAAACAGCCATTGCGTCCATTTATAATACTTCGGATCGCACGTGACGACCTCGTAATCCCAATCGTATGTCGCGCCGATGTTTTTAAGCTGTTTTTCCATCGTCGCGATGTTTTTCAGGGTGCTGTCTTTGGGATGAATACCCGTTTTTATCGCGTAGTTTTCGGCAGGCAGACCGAACGCGTCGAATCCCATCGGCTGGAACACTTCGTAGCCCTGCATACGCTTAAAGCGCGCGAAACTGTCCGACGGCCCGTAGTTGAACCAGTGTCCGACGTGCAACTTTGCGCCCGACGGATACGAAAACATTTCAAGGACGTAATACTTCTTGTCGATTCTCGACGGATCGAACTTATAGGTTTTTTCCTCTTCCCATTTTTTATTCCATTTTGCTTCGACTTCGAGCATGTTCATATAGGAAATACCTCGTTTGAAAAAATATATAAAAGATTATAACAAAGTAAATATAATAAGTAAACAAAAATCGAACGGATTTTTTCATTTTCAAAACCAAACGCCCCCGACATCTCGGGAGCGTCTTGATTTTCATTGTTTCGGATTTTGAAAAAATTATACGTTGAAGCGGAACAAAACCACGTCGTCGGGTTGCATTACGTAGTCCTTTCCTTCGCTTCTCACCTTGCCTTTTTCTTTGGCGGCGTTGAAACTGCCAAGTTCCAAAAGCGTAGGATAATCTACTATTTCCGCACGGATAAACCCCTTTTCAAAGTCGGAATGGATTTTTCCTGCCGCTTGCGGCGCTTTCGTTCCGCGCTCGATCGTCCACGCCCTGACTTCCTTTTCGCCGGCGGTCAGATAACTGATAAGACCAAGGAGTTTATAGCACGCCGTGATAAGTTTCGGAAGCGCGCCTTCTTCGATTCCCAAATCGTCAAGGAAGGCTTTTCTTTCGTCGTCGGAAAGGCTTGCAAGTTCTTCCTCGATCTTTGCGGAAATCACGACGACTTCGCTGCCTTCCGCCTTTGCGTATTCTTCGACGGCTTTCGTATATTCGTTTCCGCCGGTCTGGTCTTCGGACACGTTCGCGCAGTAAATGACGGGTTTGTCGGTGAGCAGGAAAAAGGATTTCACAAGTTCCTTTTCGTCATCGGACAGTTCCATCGTCCTTACGGGTTTGCCGCTTTCAAGCCATTTATAAATGCGGGTTAAAAGATTTGCCTCTTCGATAAACTTTTTGTCGCCGCCCTTTGCCATGGATTGCGCCTTTGCGATGCGGCGTTCCACCGTTTCCATATCGGCGAAAATAAGTTCCAGATTTATGGTTTCGATATCGTCGACGGGATCGACCTTGCCGGAAACGTGCGTTACGTTTTCGTCGTCGAAGCACCTTACGACGTGCACGATCGCGTCCACTTCCCTGATGTGCGACAGGAATTTATTGCCAAGACCTTCGCCTTTCGACGCGCCCTTGACAAGCCCCGCGATATCCACGAATTCCACGGTTGCGGGGGTGATTTTTTTGCTGTTGTAAAGCGCCGCGAGTTTTTCAAGCCTTTCGTCCGGCACCGCGACGACGCCCACGTTCGGCTCTATCGTGCAAAAAGGATAATTCGCGCCGTGCAAAAAGGATAATTCGCGCTCATCGCGCCTGCGTTTGTAATTGCGTTGAACAACGTGCTTTTCCCGACGTTGGGGAGCCCGACTACGCCTAATTTCATATCACACCTCTTGTTTTTGTCGAAAATATAATACAACATTTTTATTTTGTAGTAAAGAGAAAGGCGGCACTTTGGTTTACAAAATATAATTGCTATGATAAAATAACTTAAACTATTTAAGCATAAAAGCAAATAAAAAGGCAACTTATGGATTACAAACACGAGATTTCGCAACTTATCAACATCGACGGCGTCGACCGGCAGGACGTCGAATCCCTTATTGCGGTGCCCAAAGAAAGCGGCAACGGCGATTATTCCTTGCCGTGCTTCCGTTTCGCAAGGGTGTTAAGGAAAGCCCCCGACAAAATCGCCGAAGACCTTGCAAGCGATATCGTCGCAAAACTCAAACGCATAAACCGCATTCACGAAAGGGTTTCCGCCGTGCGAGAGTCGGTAAAAAGCAAATCTTCTTTGCTCGATCTTTTGCCCGAAAACGAAAAGGACGATTTCCGCGCGGAGTTTTCCTCACTCGGAAAGCCGTTTGAAAAACTTTTTGACGACGTCAGTCAGTCCGAGCCGAAGAAACGCGCCGACGCTTTCTTTTATCTTGCGTCGCTTGCAAAATTTGTCGATAAGGTCGAGGCGAAAAACGGATATCTCAATTTTTACCTTAACAAAAGCGCGTACAACAAAATAATTCTGGACAAAGTCGCCGCGGAAGGCGACAAGTACGGCGCGTCCGACGTCGGCGCGGGCAAAACCGTCTGCATCGACTATTCGTCCATAAACATCGCAAAGCCTTTCCATATCGGCCACCTTATGACGACGGTCATCGGCGCGGCGCTTTATCGCACGTTCAACTTCTTGGGCTACCGCGCGGTCGGCATAAATCACCTTGGCGACTGGGGCACGCAGTTCGGCAAACTTATCGTCGCATACAAACTCTGGGGCGACAAAGACGACATCGAAAAACGCGGTATCCGCGCCCTTCTCGATATTTACGTCCGCTTCCACAAAGAAGCCGAAAAGGACGACTCGCTGAACGACGAGGCAAGGCATTACTTCAAACTTATCGAGGACGGCGACAAAGACGCGCTTGCCCTGTTCAACTGGTTCAAAGACATCACGATGAAGGAAGTAAACAGGACGTACAAACGTCTGAAAGTCACCTTCGACAGTTACGCCGGCGAAAGCTTTTACAACGACAAAATGCAGCCCGTCATCGACGAACTTAACGCAAAAGGATTGCTCAAAGACAGCGAGGGCGCAAAGGTTGTGGATTTGTCCGCATACAATATGCCGCCGTGCTTGATCTTAAAGGCGGACGGCGCGACGCTTTACGCCACGCGCGACCTTGCCGCGGCGTTTTATCGCAAGAAAACTTACGACTTTTATAAATGCCTGTACGTTGTGGCTTATCAGCAGAATCTGCACTTTAAGCAGTGGTTTAAGGTCGTTGAACTTATGGGTTACGACTGGTACAAGGATTTGGAGCACGTCGCTTTCGGTATGGTTTCGATGGAAGACGGCGCAATGAGCACCCGCGAAGGAAAGGTCGTGTTTTTGGAAGACGTCCTCAACAAAACCGTGGAAAAAGCACGCGCAATTCTGGACGAAAAATCGAAAGGTCTTGACGACAAAGCGACGGTTGCCGAAGATATCGGCGTTGGCGCGGTGGTGTTCTCCGCCCTTTACAACAACCGCATAAAAGACGTCGTTTTCAGTTACGACCGCGTGCTGTCGTTCGAGGGCGAAACGGGACCGTACGTACAATATACTCACGCGCGCTGCACAAGCGTTTTAAGCCGTGCGGAAATTACAAATGACGTCGATTACTCCGCCCTTGACAATGCGGAAGCGAACGCCGTCGTGAAAGCGATCGCGGCATTCCCCGACGCAGTCAAAGACGCCGCCGAAAAGTACGAGCCGTGCTATATCTCGCGCGCGGTGATGGCGGTATGTCAGGCATACAACAAGTTCTACTTCGAGCACCGCATTATCGACGCGGCAGAACCGCAAAGAAACGCAATGCTCCTGCTCACAAAAGCGACGAAACAAGTCATCAAAACGGGCTTGACGCTTCTGGGCATCGCCGCCCCCGACAAGATGTAACGCGGGCGTTTTGCGAAGCGCCCCCATTTCTTACGTCATTGCGAGGCATTGCCAACGGTGATGCCGTGGCAATCTCCCGGAAGGGACACCTTATAAAAGCGATGATACGATGTTTTTGCCTTTGGCAAAAGCGATGCACCTTCGGCGCGATGTGTGCCTTTGGCACGTTGTGGATAGTTTTATAAATCGTGCCCTGCGCCCTTTTCCGCGCAGGGCTCTTTTTTGTGTCGCGGCACGCTCTGTTGCCCTTTCAAAAAACCTTTCGGGACACTGCTTCTTCGCAAAACATTGACTTTCCACCGAAATGGTGATATTATGGGCAGGAATAAACCTAATTAGGTTTATTTAATAGCGGGGAAAACTTGTTATACATTTTGCTTATTTTTGACACCCTGCAATAAGTTTTTGCGAGGTTTGTTATGAAATCCAACAAAAAAAGAATCTTCCTTGTTTTTGCCATTCTGACAATGGCACTCCTTTTGTCGTTTGTTTTTGTCGCTTGTGGTAAAACCCCTGATAAAAGCAATGTTGACCATGGCGAAAACAGCAATATAGAAGAGTACAATGGGATAAAATTTTTATTAAACGATGACAAACAAGGATACAGCATTGTTGAAATGAGTTCTTGTTCCGATGCGGAAATAATTATTCCGTCTGAATACAAATCAAAACCTGTTACGGGCATAGCCGGGATGGCTTTCTTTGGCTGCACAAATCTTACAAACATAACTATTCCGAACAGCGTGACGAGCATCGGCAATTCTGCCTTCGGAGGTTGCATCGGGCTTACGAGCGTAACAATCCCCGACAGCGTGACGAGCATCGGAGAACACGCTTTCTGGGATTGCAAAGGATTGACAAGCGTCACGATTGGAAGCGGCGTAACAAACATCGGCGATAATGTCTTTAATGGTTGCAGTGGACTTATGAGCGTAGTAATCCCCGACAGCGTGACGAGTATCGGCAATTATGCCTTTGCTGGTTGCGCCGGGCTTTCGAGTATAACTATTCCCGACAGCGTGACGAGTATCGGCGATAATGCCTTCTGGGATTGCACGGGACTTATGAGCGTAGTAATCCCCGACAGCGTGACAAGCCTTGGTCTGGGTGCATTCCGAAAATGCACCGGCCTTACAAGCATTACAATCGGCAATGGCTTAACGAGCATCAACAATTCTTCCTTCAATGGTTGCACCGGCCTGTCGAATGTTACAATTCCTGACAGCGTGACAAGTATCGGTTGGGGGGCGTTCAATGATTGCATAGGCCTTACGAGCGTGACAATCGGAAACAGCGTGACAAATATCGACTATTCTGCTTTTGATAATTGCTATCGCCTTATTGAAATATATAACAAATCATCTCTGAACATAACCCCAGAAGGTCATTTCGGAAGCTTTGTATATAACGCAAAGAACATATATACCGAAGAAAGCGGAAGTAAACTTTCAACGGATGAAAACGGATATGTTATATATACGGACGGAGACGAAAAGATTTTGGTCGCTTACACCGGCACTGAGACAGAATTGACGTTGCCTTCGTATATAACACAAATTTATCAATATACTTTCTATGATTGTAACATTATTACAAGCGTGACGATCCCCGACAGCGTGACGGACATAGGATATGCTGCTTTCTCTAATTGCGCCAGGCTTACGAACGTGACAATCCCCGACAGTGTGACAAACATCGGTTGGGGGGCTTTCTTTGATTGCTGCGGTTTGACGAGCATAACAATCCCCAGCCGCGTGACGAGCATTGACAGTCAGGTCTTCTATGGTTGCAGCAGTTTGACGAGCATTTCTTTTAACGGAACAATGGAAGAGTGGACTGCCCTCTCGAAAGGAACATCTTGGAATTACAACGTGCCGGCGACGGAAGTTGTTTGCACGGACGGGACAACTTCAATCGGTAATGCCGGATAATTAAAAACACGAAAAACAAAACCCTGCGGGTGCAGGGTTTTGTTTTTGTTTTAGGGATAAATGATAAGGAAAATTATGTTTTATTAAATGACTTCGGAGTAGCCGTTGTTGTAGGTGAGTTTATAGCCGCCTTCAACCGCTTCAACGGTGATAAAGCCTTTTTCTTTGCCCTTTTCGTACTTGATTTTGAATTTTCCGTCCACGTCGCCTTTGATGATTTTATATTCGGTTTCTTCGGGGACGTTTTCGATTTCCATTTTGAAGGATACTTCGGTTTTGCCGTTTTCGTCTTCGATTTCAAGCTTGAATTCGCGTGCCTTCTCGCCGTTTTCGTAAATTTCGTATTCGTATTCGACTTCCTGAGCGCCGTTTTCAACTTCTACGGATTGTTTGATTTTGACGTAGTTCAAGGGATTCTCCCTGCTTTTGGTGGTGAATTCGATGGAAGTTTCCGTTTCGTTGCCTTCGGTTTCGATTTCCTTTTTGCCCGTTACGTCAAACACTTTGTCGTCAAAGACCATAACGCCGGACAAAGTCGTGGACACTTCGGTTTCTTCCACGCCGTCGTCGATTTCGGTTTCGGTGACGGTGTTGACTTCCTTATAATACATTTTTGCGGTGATGCCGGTGTTGCCGACGGTGACCGTCATGACGAAAGGATAATCTTTATAAAGCCCTTCGACGTCTGCGTTCTTTTCAACGGTTTGCGTGATGCCGCCGCCCGAGATAACGTCGTCGAACATATTCAGACAGTCTTTGATGCCGCTTACGTCCGCGTCGGTTATGACGCCGGGACGGGTTGTTTCCGCCGCGCCGGTTGCGCCGCTTTCGGTCTGACCAAGATATTCCGCACCGGTCAGCGCGGAAAGCGCATATACGTCTTTTGCGTTGACTTTGACTTTCGCCGCGTTACCGCCGCCTTTGACGTCGCACGCCGTGAGTGCAGCCGTCATCGTTCCGACAAGAGCGAGCGCACATACTATTGATATTATTTTCTTTTTCATAAGGGGTTACCTCCTGTTTATTCTACTTAATATACGGACAAGCCCTTAAAAAATTCTAACGTTTTTGAAAAATTCTTAATCTTCTTGTTCAAAAAGTTCTTCCTTGACGATTTCCAGAAGGTCGGACAGGATCTCTCCGTAGGAGTCGTCGCCGTCGGGATTGTTGATGTCGTCGATACATTCAAGAAGGTCTTTCTTTTTGTCAAAAAGTTCTTCGCAAAACTCGGCGATTTCGTCGTTGGCGACCTCGTGGTAATTCACCTTATAGTCGGCGCAATAAACCTTGATTGCTTCAAGCGCGGCTTTTTCCGCGTCGTTTTGGTCAAGATTTTTCACCTTGCGCTCGTCTTTTTCCCACGGTTTCAATATATTAAGAAGTTCGTCGATGCGCCCGATTTTTTTGTCGATTGCAAGAAGTAATTTCGCCTTGAACTCTTCAATCATCTGCTTTTCGTACTCGCCGACGTTGTTGTCGTCGTAATAATCCTCGATGGCGTCGATTTCCTTATCGCTTAAAATCATTGCGGAAACGTCCTTGTTTTTGTTTTTGAACAGGTTGTTGACGACTTCTAAGGCGTGACGCTGTTTTTCGTCGATGCGCTTGCCCGTTTTTTTGTCGGCGACGGAAATTCTGACTTTGCCTTTATCCTTCACAAGTCCCGCTTCGTCCATTTTTTCAATAAGATAAGTTGCCGCTTCGTCGATATTTTTGCCGACAAGGTTTTCCTGATAAAGCAAAACCACGCCGTCTTTGTTCATGCCTTTTTGCGCGGTAACGACGTCCCCGCCGGACACGTCGAGCCTTACGGACGGGTTGACGTCGATAAACACGACGTAGTCCGACGCGACGATTTACCCGACGCGTACGAAACGCCGGGGGTTTTCCCGGATTTTCCGGGCTTGGACGTTTTTGCGATAATCGGCGCAAGCACCGCAATCATCGCGATAAGAGCAACGGACAAGACTGCCGTCGCCCACTTGAATCCGTTTGACGATTTTGCGGCGGGCGCGTTCTTCTTTTCAAACTGCGAAAAATCGACGTCTTTCCTGATTTTCTCTCTGACGTCGGGGGACTTTTCGTATAATTCGTTTATAATCTTGTTTTTATTTTTCATTATAAACCTCGCCGTAAAACGTTTTGACTTTTTTGATAATCTTGTTATATTTCCAGTTTATCGTGGATATGGGTTCGCCAAGCATTTTTGCGACCTCGACGCGGCGGTATCCGTAAATCGTCGTGAGTTCCAGTATGCGGAATTCGTCGTCGCTTAAATTCTGTCTTGCGTGTTCGAGAAGCGGAAGATCCGAAACGGTCACGTCGCTTGTCGCGATTTCGACGTCGTCGATATTTGCACCCGCCGCCCGTGTCTTACGCCGCGCCTCGTCCAGCGCCTTGTTCTTTGCGATTTGCAAAAGGTACGAAAGCGGGTTTTGCTCGTCGTCGATTTTCGCAATCGAGTTCAGAAAAGCGACGTACGTTTCCTGCATTGCGTCCTCGACAAGATAGTTGTCCTTCAACACTCCGCGTATCACGTAATACACCGACGCCCTTGTCAAATCGTAAATCTCGTCAAAATACTCGGTTTTGCCCTTTTTAAGTTGTCTGATAGCGCGCGCTACCTTTTCTTTCAACATGACTCTACTTTATATACGGATTATCTCTTGAAAATTTCCAACTTTTTTCAAAATAATCTTAAAAATACAAACGGGGACTCCGAAAAGCCCCCGCATTTTCGTTTTTTTGCCGTTTATCCGAAGATATACGTCCTTGCTTCCCACGGACGGGTAACAAAGCCGTTGTTTACCACTTTGTTGTCCTTGTAGTTTCCGATAAGTAACTTGCCCTTTTCAAGGTCGAAGCCTTCGGGCGCCTTGAACCTGACCGCTTTGTCCGAGAAATTCAGCACGACAAGCATACGTTTCCCTTCGTAATTCCTTTCGTAAACCCACAGGTTTTTGCTGTTTTTATAATGCAACTTGTAGTCGCCGTAGATTATAATCGGGTTTTCTTTTCTTATCCTGATAAGTTCGCGATAGTAGTTAAGGACGCTGTTTTCGTCGTCAATCTGACTTTCGACGTTGATATCCTTATAATTTTTGTTGATATGGAACCAGGCGCGGTCTGCCGTCGTGAACCCGGCGCACTTGCCGTCCGTCCATTGTACGGGGGTGCGGGCATTGTCGCGGCTGCCGTATGCAAGCATTTTCATCGCGAGCTTTTCGGGAAGACCGAGTTTTTTCATTATGTCGTGCGTGCAGAACGCCGCAACGTCCACGTAATCGCGCATGTTTTTAAGGTATATGCTGGTCATGCCGATTTCCTGTCCCTGATACACAAACGGCGTGCCCGACAGGAAGAAATACGAGTTTGCAAGCACTTTCGCCGACAAGTCGTGATATCTCTTTTCGTCGCCGAAACGGGAAACCGAACGGGGTTGGTCGTGGTTTTCCATATAGTTTGCGTTCCACGCGACGCCGTACATTTTGTCCTGCCACGTCGACATGACTTTTTTAAGTTTTTTGAGTTTGAATCCCGTGTGTACGCAGGCGTTGCCGATGCAGTCCGCTTCCATATGCTGGAAATGGAACATCATATTAAGGTCTTGTTTGTCGCCTTCTTTTATGAATTCGAGAGCGATATCGGGCGTCATTCCGGGCGCTTCGCCGACGGTCATACAGTCGTATTTGCCCCAGCCTTCGTTTTTGAACTGTTGCAGATATTCGTGAAGGTGCGGTCCCCTGTTATAGTGCGTCGTGCCGCGCATGACGGGTGCAAGCGGATTGCCGTTCGGCAGCCCTTCTTCCTTGCTGATATAAGTGATGACGTCTTCGCGGAAACCGTCCACGCCCATATCGAGCCAGTATTTGTAAATGTCGATGACTTCCTGCCTTACTTTCGGGTTATCGTGATTCAGGTCGGGCTGTCCGACGGCGAACAGGTGCAGATAATATTCTTTTCTTTCGTCGTCCCACGTCCAGGCGGGGCCGGGGAACGATGACGTCCAGTTGTTGGGATAACCTTTCCCGTCCTTTCCCGTGCCTTTGCGCCAGAAATAATAATCCTTATACGGGTTGTCGTCGCCGCCCATGCGGGACTTTTGGAACCATTCGTGTTCGGTCGACGTGTGGTTGACGACAAGGTCCATTATGACTTTTATGCCCCTTTCCTTGCATCCTTTCAACACCGCCTTGAAGTCGTCAAGGGTGCCGTATTCGGGCGCGATGTTGCGATAATCGGCGATGTCGTATCCGAAGTCGCATTGCGGACTTTTGTAAACGGGCGAAAACCAGATGGCGTCAATACCCAGCCATTTCAGATAATCAAGCTTTTCCAGCACGCCTTTCAGGTCGCCGATGCCGTCGCCGTTGCCGTCCTTGAAACTTCTGGGCCAGATCTGGTAAACGGTCATTTCCTTGTACCAACACTTTTTGATATCCATAATTTTACCTCTTTTTAAGGATAGTTTGTTATAAACATATATTATCAAATAAAGCGGCGGCTTTCAACAGATTGCACAAAAAAAACCGCGTCCCCCGACAAAAAAGTTGTGTTTTTTTTATAATATGATATAATCGTAATGGTTTTCTTAACGCTCCTTGGCGAGGTAGCCCGTCGGAGAAGGTAGAAAAGTGCAAAAGCGTAAAAACTTGTTTTTATATTTCTTGCTTGCTTTGGTCACCATCGTCTGGGGCTTGGGCTTTGTATTCACGAAACAGGTGTTGCCGTATGTTTCGCCGTCGCTTCTGAACGTGTTGCGATTTTCCGTCGCCGCGCTCATAACTTTCATCTTATTTTTCAAACAGGTAGTTAAACTTAATATAAAGCAGTGTTTAAGTGGCGTTTTGGCAGGAACGCTTATTGTTTTCAGTTTTGGCTGTCAGACTTATTCAATGGTTTACACGTCAGCGACAAACACGTCTTTGATGACGGGGCTTTACGTCGTGATGGTGCCGTTTTTTATTTGGGCGGCGCACAAAAAACGTCCGCCGATCCGCGCATTCGTCGCGGGATTTCTGGGCTTCGCAAGCATTGCGTGTCTGGCTTTCGGCGGCTTGTCGAAACTGAACTTCGGCGACCTTCTCGCGTTTTTCTGCGCTGTGGGATTTGCCGTCCATTATCTTGTCCTTGACAAAGCGACGAAGTCCACGCCCGCAGGCGCGCTGACCTTTGTACAAATGCTGACCGCCGCCGTTTTGTTTTTCGTCGTCGGATTTATCGTCGACGGCAAAGCAATGCTGAATTGCTCTTTCCCGAAATCCATTATCCTTCCGCTCTTCACCCTGTGCGTGTTGAATACGGCGTTTGCTTATATCGTCCAGACGCGCGCGCAAAAGACAATCGACGCGTCGAAAGTTTCGCTCGTTTTGTCGTTTGAAAGCACGCTGGGCGCGGTGTTTGCGGTGATTCTGGGCGGCGACAAGTTCACCTGGTATCTCGCCCTTTCATCTCGCCCTTTCGATAATCGGAATGACGGCGGCTATCCTTATTGCCGAGTGGCCACAGAAAAAACAAACGTCGTCTCTTCCCGACATCGAAACGAATAATTACGACTTTTCCGCAATATCATCTTCTGACGACCAAATAAATTTGCCATAATTATTGACTTTTGGTTTTCAAGGTAGTATTATTCCTTTCGAAAAAAATGTTTGGAGGTTTTTTATGCAAGACTTCGCAAAAAATTATATTAAATCATACGAAGGGCTCGGCAGATGGGTCAAGTTCCTTCTCAATTTCCTTTGGGCAATCCCCACGAATCTTTATCGCCTTTCGAAAAGCATCGTGAAAAAAGATACGATCGGCGCGGTTCTTTCCGTCATTCTTCTTGTCTTCTGCGGCTGGTGGGTTATCGGGTTATCGCGGTCATCGACTTCGTAACAATCGCTCTCAAAGACAAAATTTATTGGTTCGACTTCAACGAAATGAAACTGTACGCCCTTGAAGACAGCACGGATTCGTCCGACGACAAACCCTCGTCCGACGACAACAACTCGAACGCCGACAAAATCGACTGAAAAAATCAAATCAAAAAGAAAAGACTTGCAGCAGACGGTTGCAAGTCTTTTTTTATTACGTTTTTCTATTTATTTCCCGCGGGCTTCCTTCGATTGTCTTTGCTGCGACTTCGTTTGTTCGATACTGATATTCGATACGTTTACGGACGTTCTTTTTACGTTCATAATTCTCCTTTATTAAAAAAACCGCGGTTGCGATAGGAGCGGTTTTTGGTCAATCTGAGGTACTGCCGCGTTTTTCGCGGAAATTAGTTTGATTTTTCTTTGCGCGTTCGATTTTCTTGTCGGAAGTCCTCATTGAAATTTTGTTGAATTCCAAAAGGTTTTTGCTGAACTTCCATTTGCCGTCTTCGATTTTCGACGGAGTTATTCTATACGTCAGGTCTTCGCGCTTCGGATACAGCATGAAACTTACTTCCGCGGGCTCTTCAAAAGACAGCGTGCCAGTCGAGTCACCATACGTCGGCAGTCGGAAATCCTTGACGATAACCTTCTTCACAACCTTGCTTTTTTCCGCGTCGAATTCCAGCGTGAAGTGAACGTCGTACGAGGTTTCTTCGCCGCCGACGGGTTTTAAGATCACCTTGCCCGTCTTTTCGCTTTCGCCACCCTTATACAACACAAGAAGATAATAGTCGAATTTATCGGCGTAATTATACGTTTTTCCGTCGTACGAATTGTAAAACATACGGTCGACTCCGTACACCCCGTAAACTTCTTTCTCTGCGCCGGTATTGAATATGCAGCCCGTAAAAGTCAGCGCGGTTGTTACAATAAGTATCGCGACAAGCGCGACAGAAATCACCTTTTTCATGCTTTTATTGTATATGTTTTGACCGTTTTTTGCAACTATTCTCCCCTTTTTGCATGTTTTTCGCCCCTCTGCACGGTCTTTCACGAATTTTTTATTCCTTTTTTCTTATTTTTGTTTGACAAACATTCAATTATAAGATAAACTAATTAAGCATTTGATTTTTATGCAAACGGCGCGGGGTAGAGCAGTCGGTAGCTCGTCGGGCTCATAACCCGAAGGTCGTGTGGTTCAAGTCCCACCCCCGCAACCAACTTGGCGGCGTAGCTTAGATGGTTATAGCGGCCGGTTCATACCCGGCAGGTCGTTGGTTCGAATCCGACCGCCG
>OCLD01000260.1_pt1 | contig 14132 bp, 19 predicted proteins | sample 1495911 | NCBI WGS metagenome assembly OCLD01 (sample SAMN03418271, study PRJEB22391) | human gut metagenome | biome: human-gut; feature: organic feature; material: feces | host: Homo sapiens | place: Tanzania | collected 2013-01
GCGAAAACCTAATACGGTTAGAGACCTCTAACTTCCCACGGGCTGCTTTAACACGCTAAAGCGTTAAAGCGTTTGTTAATTAACTAACAATCTCAGCGTCAGCCCTGTTAAAGCTCTCTAACCGCCCGGCCATGTGAAGGGCGCAAGCCTCGGTGCCTGCGCCCGTGATCGTGTTACCAATTGTAAGCCTCCATGTACTCGGTCACGTCCTCTACGTAATCCATGAAGTATTGTGATCCCTTGCCGTAGTCAGGGCGCTCCACGCGGTACAGGCTGTAGATGGGATTGAGGTTGTCTTCGCACTCAAGGCGGATAACGTAGCGATATTTCTTGGTCGTGTAGCTGATCTCTCCGAAGTCGTGCTTGCCGTTTTCAATTATGTTCATAATGAATTTGCTAGTCATGTTTTTTCGCTCCCTTCTCTTGATGGTTAAAGTATATCATATATTCCTCAATTTGTCAATATCTTTTCGAAAATATTTTACTTGACTTTACAGTAAATATATGATATACTTTTCTCATCAAAGGAGGTGGTATAATGGAAATACAACTTACAGAGCGCGAAGCGCTTGACCTTCAGGGCGTGTGTGCCCTTGCCCGCCTAGGAGGGTTGGCCGTCAAAGACCGCAACCATGGAGACAAAGACTATTGTAGCTACATTGAAAGCCTCATGCAGGTAGCGACTTGCCTAGAGAAGCGATTAGCGTTAGCAATAGAAACGGAGGCTAAAACGCATGGATGATTACTACCGCAAACTTTATGCGCAAGAACTCGCACGTCTGCTCCGCTGCTCCGATACATGGAACATGCGTCTGGCCGACGAGCTTGTTAATCTTGCAGGATTGAACAGTGAACAAGTCTTTGTAACCGACGAAGAACAACACACCAAGCTAGTATTTCGCGCAGCAGAAAAATTGGGGGTGAAAATCATATGAAAACGTTTATAACGAAAATCGGCAAGGAATGGTACGCGTTTGCCGCCTGTAATCATCTAGGCGAACCGTGGGCGTACAATATCGGAATCGAATCCCGCTACGCTCGCTCTGCTGTCAAGGCTACAGCGGCCAACGTGGAACGCATCTGCCGCCCGTCCCGTGACAAGAACCTAGCAATCAAGAAGGCTCAGCGCGCGGGCAAAATGCACGGCTGGAAGTATTTTGGGGAGGTGGCGTTAGATGGCACGGAAGCCCTTTCTTGACGGTGATAACCGTCTGAGTGTGGCTGTCTCCCGCGAGGTTGCCGAGTGGGTTGACGATTATGCCCACGATCTCTATATAAGCCGTTCCGAGCTTCTGCGCGCTATCATTGACGTAGCGCGCGAAGGCGCGAAGCAAATGCCCGATCTGTACAGCGTTGTAATTATCAATCATCTTGCGGAGGTGTGCCCTTATGGCTGCAAAAAAGCAACTGCTAACATATCCCGAGGACGTGTATGTACCGCAAGCGATACAGCGCGGACTACTGACCGAGCAGCAGGTAAGAAGCGAGTATAGCCGCTTGTTAGCCATTGGAATGAAGCGCTATAACCGCCTTGTTGCTGCTGGTTATGCGGAACGCGAATCGGCCAAACTGCTTAAGGCGCAGCTTGTCCGTTTGAAGGACATGCCGCGGTACCCGTCAACACCCGCGGGCGAGAACCAGCGTCAGCGCGCGCTAGCCTATCATCTAACAGGCTTGTCCTACGTGCTGACGCTGAAAACGGGCACCGTCTCGGGTATTAAGAACTACGAAAAGGCCACGCTTGCTCGCCTGCACAGGTACGGCTATGAATTTGTGACAGAGGCGAATCTCGCCCATTTCGGCGCGTTTATGGAGAAGCATCGCGCTGAGGTTATGGGCAATGTCCTAGAATCTGACGTTATCGCGCGTGTGTGGAACGAGTCCGAGCGTTTGCAGATTCCCACGGAACAGGTGGAGAAGGATTTTAGTTTTTTCGTCCAGCATTTGGACGAAATAGAAGACATTCCAGCGGCGCAGGCTGGCGGCGATTCGAAACAACTGCGCAAATTGCTAGCAAGGAAGAAGTAGTATGGATAGCGTTTACACCGTAGAGACATTTCCGTTTGAACTCATAGCGCAGGCGAAACATGTAAAGCGTAAGCGTGGTAATAACGGCGGTAGAAGTAAACGCGATTTGAAAGACCTTGTATGCGCATTTGATATTGAAACATCTAATCTCCCTGATATTGAGCAAGCATCTATGTATATCTGGCAACTACAGATTGACGATCTGGGCACGATCATCGGGCGAACATGGGACGAATACCGGCAACTGCTGGCGCGCGTGTGTGACTTGCTGGGCGAGAACGAGAGTATTGTTTTTTACGTGCACAATCTCTCGTTTGAATTCCAGTTTTTGCGCGGTATTTATCCCTTTCAGCCGGACGAGGTTTTCTGCATGGACAGCCGTAAGATACTGTACTGTTCTATGTTCGACGGGAAAATCCTCTACCGTTGCAGTTACATACATAGTAACATGAGCCTTGCGGACTACACCAAGAAAATGGGCGTGGAGCATGTCAAGCTATCGGGCGTAGATTTTGATTATCACGAAACGCGCTACCCATGGACTCCACTAACCGATGAGCAGATAGCCTATTGTATTCATGACGTGCGAGGCCTAGTTGAAGCACTGAAAAAGGAAATGGAAGTTGACGGCGATACACTGATAACCATTCCGCTAACGTCAACCGGTTACGTGCGTCGGGACGCAAAGCGAGCGATGAAGCAAGTGAGCCACACATTGGTTTCTTCCATTCTTCCGGACGAGAAAACATTTATCTTGCTTCGTGAGGCCTTCCGTGGTGGGAACACTCACGCAAACCGCTACTATGCTGGGCGCATCATTACTGATGTGGCTAGTGCTGACCGTTCAAGCAGCTACCCCGACACGCAAGTAAATTGCAAGTTTCCCATGTCGCGATTTTACTATAAGGGCGAGGCGACCATGAAGGAACTTGAACGCTATATCAATGTGCTGGATAAGGCTGTTGTCATGCGCGTGGCCTTGTGGGGCGTGCGGCTCCGTGACCCATACTGGGGCGCGCCCTATCTGGCAAGGGACAAGTGTCGGAAGATTATAGAGCCAACCTACGACAACGGACGAATATTGGAGTGCAAATACTGTGAAACTACGATTACAGATGTGGACTTGCGAATTCTGCTGGACGAATACGATTTTGATAATTTTAAGGCGTTTGACGTAGCATTTGCCCGCTATGGCAAGCTTCCCCGTCCGTTGGTGGAAGAGACAATAAACTACTACCGAAAAAAGACCGAACTAAAGAACGTGGAAGGGCAGGAAATATATTACATGAAGAGCAAGAACAAATTGAATTCCATCTATGGCATGATGGCACAGAATCCAGCCAAGGAAACCATACTATTTAAGGATAACGATTATATTAAAGATGATATACCTCTGGGCGAACGCCTGAAGGAAGCGAATCGCCGAGCATTTCTGGCTTATCAGTGGGGGTGCTGGGTGACCGCATGGGCGCGCTACCGGCTAGAAGAAGGTATCAAGCTGGCTGGCGACCAGTTTGTCTATTGTGATACGGATTGTGTAAAGTACGTCCGAGAGATTGACTGGCGACCCTACAACGTACAGCGTATTAAAGACAGCACGTCGAACGGAGCCTTTGCAGATGATCCGAGCGGAGAACGGCACTATATGGGTGTGTATGAACAGGAAAAGACTGATCAACGGTTTAAGACGCTGGGCGCGAAAAAATACGCATTTGAGCAGGACGGGAAGACCTATATCACCGTGGCGGGCGTAAACAAACGGTTAGGTGGGAAAGAACTGGAACGGTTTGGAGGATTAGATGCATTTAACGAAGGGTTTATCTTCCGGGAGGCTGGCGGCATGGAAAGCGTCTACAACGATGAACCGTATGGATATGTCAATATTGACGGGCATGAACTCTACGTGGGGACGAATGTCCTTCTCCGTGATAGCACATACTCGCTAGGCATCACGGACGAGTATCGCAGAATCCTTGAAAAATGTTACTGCATGGGTTGACAAACTGCGCTCCATGGTATATAATATATTCGTAACGCAAAGCATCCCAAGCGTGGCATGCAGGTAGGAACATTGAGCAGCGCCTACCGACTGCCTGTCTCCCGTGACGTGTGGAAGTTATAGCCTCCTTCCGTGCGTCGCACGACACCCGACTAACCTATCTACCAAATAAGAGAAACGGAGAAGAAAACTATGAAAGTTATTGCCAAGTCTAACAACCTCAAGCCGCAGGAACTCTACCAGATGGCCAACGGGAACGACATTAAGCGCATGCGCGATGTGGCCGGACAGACGCTTGACCTTGCGGGCTGGCTCATCTTTGAGGACGAGAAGCCCGACGGGGAAATCTCCACGATTGTGACCGTACGCACGACCGAAGGCGAAATGTACGCCACCAATTCACCGACCTTCCGCCGTAGCTTCGAAAGCATGACTGCCTTCTTTGAATCCGTGGACGCTATCAGAGTTGTGTCCGCGACCAGCAAGAAGGGAAGGCCGTTCATCACTTGCGACTACGTGGAACGCTAAACCGGACAGCGCCCTTCATGGGCGCTTTTCTTTTTAATGTTCCACGTGAAACAATGGGAGGTGCGAAATGAAACTTTACAACGTTGACGGCTGGGCGGACATTCCCGCGATTCTGGAATATTGCGAACGGCAAGGCTGCTTTACGGTCTTTCTGGTGGGTGGGCGTGGTACAGGCAAGACATACGGCGCGCTATCCTACGTGTTGGATACTCAAACCACGTTTATGTACATGCGGCGGACGCAGGCTCAGGCTGATATGGTGAGCAGGCCTGAGTTTTCGCCATTTAAGTCTATCAATGACGACCGTGATATCTATATCGGTTCTGTTGCCGTCTCCAAGTATTCCGCCGGATTTTATCACATGGAGCAGGATAGCGACGATAAATGGAAGCCCGTCGGCGCTCCGCTGGGCTATTCATGCGCCCTGTCTACAATCTCAAATATGCGCGGCTTTGATGCGTCAAATGTGCGCCTACTTGTATATGACGAGTTTATTCCAGAGCGCCATGAGCGCCCCATAAAGAACGAAGCCGCAGCACTGTTTAACGCATACGAGACGATCAGCCGCAACCGTGAAATGAAGGGGCAGAAGCCGTTAATCATGCTATGCTTGTCCAACGCGAACGACCTTGCAAACCCCATTTTTATGGAGCTCGGCCTTGTGGATAAGGTGGAGCGCATGCGTCAAAAAGGGCGCAGCGAATACATAGACCACAAGCGCGGTTGCGCGGTTATCCTGCTGACGGATAGCCCTATCAGCCACGCCAAGCGGGAAACGGCGCTTTACCGTCTGACGGCGGGCACCCAATTTGCAGATATGGCGCTGGCTAACGATTTTACTCAGGATCACCCGATTAATATTGTGTCGAAGGACTTGAAGCAGTACCGCCCTCTATGCGCTGTTGGGGAGATTACAATATATAAACATAAATCCGCTCAGGAGTATTACGTCTCCACTCATCGCAGCGGCTCGCCGCGCTCATATGATGCTACGCCCTACGGGTGCGCGCAATTCCAGAAGGAACAGGCCTGGCTTCGCATTGCCTATCTTGAAGGAAAGTTATATTTTGAGTCATATTCTTGTCAAAAATACTTGACAAATTACCTTAAGACTGTATAATGTAATTGAGCCGTTGTCCACGTGCAGCCCCGGAAGGGCGGACATGCGCCCGCACAGCGCAAGAAACGGCTCACAATTTTTATAACGGGAGGGCTGGAACGTGGAAGAGACAATTAATCTGGTTGTGCAGCTTATTTCGAATGTGGGCTTTCCGATCGCGTGTGTTTGCGCAATGTTCTATTTTTGGAACAAAGAACGGGAAGACCATAAGGAAGAGAATCGCCAGTGGGTTGAAGCGTTGAACAACAACACACAGGCGATGAATTCTCTGCTGGAATTGGTGAAAAAGGAATGATAGACTGCATCAAGTTTGCCGAGCAGGCTTACACATACCGAGACAGTCACATACCATACAAGGAATTGGATTGTCAGGCCTTTGTGGAAAAGGTGCTGCATGACAGCGGAGTGTCCCGCAACTGGCGCGGCTCTAATCACATGTGGAGGGAAGCGCTGAAGTGGCGCGGAACGTACACGGAAGCCCTTATCAAATATGGCTGTATCCCGCGCGGCGCATTGCTTTTTACCGTTAAATCAGACGGCGGCGAGAAAAAGCGCGGTTATAACGATAACGACGGTAACGCCTGCCACGTAGGCATTTTTACGGGCGAGGGATACGGCGCAATGCACAGCACAACCGGCGGAGTGCAGCAGGCGCGCGGCGACGATAAGCGATGGACACATGTTGGGCTGCTCAAAGACGTGGACTATCACATCGACGGACTGACAGAACGGGAAATGCTGGAAAAGATACTAGGCTATGTTGAAATCATAACGGAGGTGCTCAGGAAATGACTATCGATGACATCCTCACTCTTGCGCGCGCTGGCTATACCAGCGAACAGATTAACGCGCTGTACACTGTGCAGGCACAGGCTCCGGTGCAGGCTCCGGTGCAGGCTCCGGTGCAGGCTCCGGTGCAGGCTCCGACCGCCACGCTTGATGACGTGATGCGCGGCCTTGCAGGCCTTACGACCGCCGTGCAGGCGAACGCGCTTCTGGGCGCACAGCAGCCCGCGCAGCCGACCGTTAATGACGTGCTGGCGCAGATCATCGCGCCTGACCCGCCCAAGCAGGGCTAACAGAAAGGAAGGTTGAACATGGCTAACACTCTTTCCATCGATCAGGTTTGTACCGTCCTCAACTCCGTTGTCCAGCAGGCGACGGGCGCGGCGGACATGGCCGCAACGGATACCGCAAGTTTTGTCACGGTTGCCAAGTACGGCCTTGAGAAGGGCTACGACCCGCTCATGACCGCGATTTCTCAGGTGCTTTCACGCACGCTGTTTGCCGTGCGCCCGTACAGCGCCAAGTTTAAGGGACTCATGGCGGACTCCATCCGCTATGGCAACCACGTCCGCAAGATTAACTATATTGACAAGCCGACCGTGGAAAGCCGCGTCCTCCAGCTGACGGAAGGCCAGAGCGAAGATCAGTATATCGTTCGCAAGCCCGAAGTAGTACAGACGAACTTCTATGGCGGCGGCACGTGGCAGGACTATATCACTCGCTATACCGAGCAGCTCGACACTGCTTTCAGCGGCCCGGAAGAGTTTGGCCGTTTCATTTCCGGACTTATGACCGAGCTAACGAACAAACATGAGCAGGAAAATGAAAGCATGGCGCGTATGGCGCTTGTGAACTTTATCGGCGGCAAGATTGCGGGCGATACGTCGAACGTTATCCATCTGCTGACCGAGTACAACGCGCTTACCGGGCTCAATCTGACCGCGCAGTCCGTATACACTCCGAGCAACTTCAAGCCGTTCATGCAGTGGGTGTACTCCCGCATCGCTGGCCTGTGCGCCATGATGACTGAGCGTTCCGTCAAGTTCCACACCAACCTCAACATTGGCGGGCAGAACAAACTTATCATGCGGCATACTCCGTACCCGCAGCAGAAAATCTATCTCACCGCACAGAACCGCTACCAGAGCGAAGCGCAGGTACTCGCCGATACCTATCATGATAACTACCTGCGGATGGCGGACGTTGAGACGGTTAACTACTGGCAGGATATTGATAATCCCGCCAAAATCAGCGTCTACGAATCCTATCTTAAGCCTGACGGCACGATCGCGACCAACAGCAAGAAGGAAAGCGGCGACGCTCCGACCACAACGGATAAACTCTTCGGTGTTATCTTTGACGAAGAAGCCGTAGGCGTGACCATGATTAACAACAGTCTGACCGCGACCCCGATTAACGCGCGCGGACTGTATACCAACCTCTGGTGGAACTCCACTTACCGCTGGTGGAACGACTTCACCGAAAACGGTATCGTCCTGCTGCTCGACTAATAAACAGGGAGGGAGCCACAATGCCCGAGTTGAAAGTATTTCTTTCCAACTTTTCAAAAAAATCGAATTCTACGAAACTCCCTCCCGAAGACGTTGCACAGATTGCGTTTACGGGGGTGCTCCGTGAGGGCACTTCCGTACTCGCTCCTGTTATCGGATTCGATTTTGGAGCAGGCGGAACACAAATAAACATGTTCGGCACGCATGGCGCTACCTATGCCGTAATTACCGAAACATTTTCGCGCTCCTATTTTATAAATAACTGGACATATCAAGATGGCTTGTGGTGGGCATCTATGACCGTCGACGTGCTAGGAACATACCGCGCGAACATTGGCGCGATGAGCGCGTACATTCTGCGCGCGTCTAATGCGCTGGCGTGGAACCTCAACGCCAAAGATGGGACATATCCGGCAGTAGGAGGCACAAACTATAGTTATCAGTATGTGCTTAACCCATGGTATGACCCTACGACCGCAACGCAACCCGGCTACTTGCTGGGCGTGATGAACAATGATGAGAGCGTGACCATGCAGCGCGGCGGAGTGAAATACTATCTAATGAGCGATGCAGAGATGCGCGCCCTCATTAGTTATATGATGGGTAATGTTAACTATCTTAATATCAGCGCGGAAGATGTGAGTGAAAGCGTCGCCAAAATCCTGCTTAATCCATCGCAGTACATCGTTTCTATTAAGTGGTATCCGGATTATACTTTTCTTTTTAACCAGCTGGCCAGTGGGAACAAAATTGATTTTAATTTCGGCTGGTGGACACTTACAGGTGTAAAAAACTCCACGACGAAAACCAACGTCACGAGATTGACAAAGAACTGGGTTATCACCGTCCCAAAACATCCCATGGCAGCAACTTACAAATACACACAGCTAGAACCATACAGTCATTATGTCCTGCACATTCCCCCGTGGGGGGATATTGGCGTTGACAGTTCCCTGCTTTATGACCTTGACACTGTAGCCGTGTCCGTCCACATCGACCCTACATTGAGCTATGCGGAACTTGAAATCCAATCGACTGACGGTAACTACCATCCGATGGCGAGATACGAGGGAACCGTTGGCGTAGAGGTTCCGCTGACTACTATCCAAACGCAGGGCGACGTATCGAAACAGCTTCAGGCGGCATTAGGGCAAGCCGGTTCTCAGATTCTGAACAGCAGCCCTATACAGAGATTCGCAGCAGGTGCACGAGAGACGGCAGCTGAAATTATGAGCAAGGCCACTTCTATAGGCAGTTTCGGAACTCTGAACCAACCTGCTGAAGCGTTCTCTAGCCGCATGATTAGTGCAACTGAATTGGCAAGCACTGTTCTAGATTCCGCTATGAGCGGACAAATTAACGCTTCGTCCTCCGGTTGCGCAGATGCAAGCATGGTTTACTACGATAACGGCTATCTCAGGCTGGATTATCTCGATATGGCCGCAACCTCTGATGCTACATTCGGCCGTCCATCCCTTCAGTTTAAGCAGATTTCGACAATTCCCGGTTATATACAGACCGCTAACCCGCATTTTGCAGTGCCTACCGCAACAGATAGTGAGAATGCAGCAATAGTGCGATATATGCAAGGGGGCTTCTGGTATGAGTGAATGGACGAAACCTAATGATCCAGATGGTCCCGCTATAGTCCATCCGCTGGAAGAACTCAGGGAAGAGACGGGAACCTATGGCAAATACTGGACGGGGAACCGCGACATTACCGACTACAGCGACAAACAGAAGCAAAACGCAGTTTATCTCTGGGCATGGGGCAAGGCCAAGGGCTACACGCTAGAAGCAATTTCGGGCATGGCCGGGAACATGACGCGCGAGAGCCACATAGACCCCGGCAGATGGCAAAAAGTATCCAGCGGCATGACCAAGCGTAAGCAAGGATACGGGCTGGTGCAATGGACGCCATATTGGAAATATGGCGACTGGTGCGAAGCGCAAAACCTATACCCGCCCAAATATGATAGCGCGCTGGCGCGCATAGAATACGAGATAGCCAACAATGAGCAGTGGATTCCAACGAAAACGTATAACCTTACATTCACAGAGTATTTACACACGTCAGATCAAACTATTGAATGGATGGCCAAGGCATTCTTTTACAACTATGAGCGCGGCAGCGACGCAAGTACACGTGTAAAGCCTGCTCAGTATTGGTATGAGTATCTGGGCGGGGTAACGCCACCATCGCCGGGAGTGACCACGCTTCCCGTTTGGCTACTCAAAAAATGCGTTGATAACCAACGCAGAGGAAGGGGGATATTCTATTGAACGCCCCATACTATTATGACTACATAAACAAACAGAACAGCACTGTTAAGCCGTCAACCGTTCATATCCACAATACCGGATTGTCCATGTTCTTCAAGCGTTACCTGTTGCAGCGCGCTATCTCCGTGTTTAAGTGGAAACTTCCGGAGACGTGGAGCAAGGACTATTTCCTCTATTCGCTATATTGCTGGGGCTATGTCGCTATTGTCAACACTGACAAATTCGGAGTTATCCCGCAGGCTTGCGGCCTGAGCGGATACGACGTATTTTACCAGCCCACAAACGCCATTATTGCGAACCCGCTTCTGCGCGGAACCCTACAGCCGAAAATTGGCAAGGAATGCACACTAATTAAGCTACAGCCCGACTATGGCAACGTAATGGGGCTTGTGGACTACTACGGCGACCTTCTCGCGCTGACTGCCGAGAGCACCAGCGTTAACCTTGTCAATACTCATATGGCCTATGTCTTCGCGGCTGGCAACAAAGCAAGTGCCGAGACCTTCAAAAAACTCTATGACCGTGTGGCTTCTGGCGAGGTGTGCGCGGTCGTGGATAAGAGCCTGTTCAATGACGATGGTTCCCCCACATGGCAAACGTTCACGCAGAACGTCGGCCAGAACTACATCAGCGACAAACTGTTATCCGACTTCCGCCGCATTCAGAATATGTTTGATACGGAAATCGGTATCCCGAACACCAACACCGAGAAGAAAGAACGCATGCTAGCCGATGAGGTTACCATAAACGCAGTTGAAACCGCTAGCAAGGTAGACTTGTGGCTGGAAGAACTCAAGGACAGTTGCGAGCGCGCAAACAAGATGTTCGGACTGGATATGTCAGTAGAGTGGCGCTACCGCCCGCAGAATGTGGAGGGAGGGGACGAGGATGGCAACCGTCAGCCTGCTAGGGCTATACAGAACCGACCCGAGTCTGTTTGATTCGTTCAGCCTGCCAGAGAGCGTGAACAAAGTTACGCTGACTAATCAGATTCTCATGGATACGGCGGAGCTTGAGGTTGTCTATCCCTCCGCGCCCGCCATGAAGGACGCAATCTCCATGTGGAGCGCGGCCAATGTTGAGAACTGGACGAAGCTCGCGGAGATTTACAAGCTCAAATATAACCCTATCGAAAACTACGACCGTAACGAAGAATGGGACGATACCGGCACCGTGGGCAACGTCTCCGCCACGACCACGACAAACACATACAGCGAAACGCAAGATACGACCGGAAGCACCAAACCTAACGTGCAGGTTCAGGACAATGTTTGGGGATTCAACAGCACGACCAACGTCCCTAAGTCTAACCAGATCACCAGCGGCACAACCGATACCACGGGCAAAAACACAGCCACCGGCAGCAGCAACGGCGAGGGCAGCAACAACAACACCGAAACTCGCAATTTGAGCCGGAAAGGCCATATTCACGGCAATATCGGCATTACCACGTCGCAGCAAATGATTGAGAGAGAAATTCGTCTATGGGGCGATTTCAATATCTACAATTTCATCGCGCGGGCGTTCCGAGAGCGATTCTGCCTATTGATTTATTAAGGGAGGGATTGACCATGTGCCCAATTTTTGAGAACTTTCCCTATACCAATTACCACGATCTTAACCTGGACTGGATTCTGGAGCAGGTGAACCAGATTCCGAACAAGCTGACCAGCAAGCAGGACGAAATTACAGCCAATGCTGCAACCGCAGCCGCCAAGATTGCAGCGCCGCAGGCCGCACAGTTGGCTATCCCAACCGCGACGGAAGAGGCGACCAGAGCGGCCACACAGGCGGCAACTCAGGCAGCAACCGCAGCCGCCACGGAAGCGGCCACGCAGAACGCAATTGCGGCACTGCGACCCGAGCTCAAACCGGACGAGTATCCATATACTATCGCGGTTACAGACTGGATCCTCAACGCCACCACGCAGCTATACACGGCGCAGATTCCGGTTCCCAACGTCGCGGCTACCGACCGCATTATGGTTGGTCTGGGCGCTGTCACTCAGGCGGAATATCAGAGCGCGGCCAAGGCTGGCCTAAGCGCTACCGCCCTTACGTTCCCCGGCAAACCCGCCGCCACCGTGTCCATAGCCTGCATGCAGGGCATTAAGCCGACCATTCCCATTCCCGTTATCGCGCTTGTTTGGTAAGGAGGTAAGAGCATGAGCATTTTTAATAACTTCCCCGCGGTTGGCGCGGGCGGAGACACAAGCGACGCAACCGCAACCGCCGCCGACATTTTGCAGGGCAAGACTGCTTATGGCGCTGACGGCAAGATTACCGGTACAATCAAGAGCATAGCGGGTGGGCAGGTTGTGCCTAAGGCGGCAGGGCAGATAGCCGCAGCCGGTAACGTATACACGACCGGCGCACGTATCATTCCCAAAGAGGATAACTTCATTCCCGCCAATATCCGCAAAGATGTATCTATCTGGGGCGTGGTGGGAACACTCGACCCCGGCAGCACGCCCACACCAGACCCCAATCTGATTCCTGCCAACGTCAAGGCAGGCGTAACCATCAACGGCGTTACGGGCACGTTCACCAACGACGCGACAATTACGGCAGATTATATACTTGACGGCTTCAGCGGTTACGCACAGGGCGCTAAAATTACGGGCAATATTCCTAGCAAGGACACTGCCACATACACGCCCGGAACCGCCGACCAGTATATCAACGCTGAGCAGTATCTAAGCGGCTCGCAGAAGATCGCAGGTGATGCTAATCTTGTGGCCGGTAACATCGCGCAGGGAAAAAGCATTTTTGGTGTAACCGGTACATACACCAACGATGCAAACGCGACCGCCGAAAGTATGCAGCTGGGCGTGAGCGCCTACGTCAAGGGCGCGCGCGTGGTTGGTACTGCGCCCATTCAAGCGGCTAAGACGGTAACGCCTACGACCACGGAGCAGACCGCCGTAGCAAGCGGGAGTTTTACCAGTGGGGCGGTTAAGGTGGCCGGAGATGCGAACCTAGTGGCCGAGAACATCAAGAGCGGCGTGAGCATTTTCGGAGTGGCAGGAGCCGCAGCGGCCGGACAAAACATCGAAGGAAAATTTGTAACAGTGGACAGCACAGGCACTGGAAAAACGCTTTTAACTTGCACGTTCACCCCAAATTGGGCATTAATTGGCGGTTATTTTAGCTACTCTGGGGGTAGCAGTGGCGCGCAGTATTACGCCAACGGAACTCTATCTAAATCAGGTTCATTCGGCGCACTTAGTTACATGAATATGAGCATTTCAGGCTCGAATGTTGTAATTGATAAAGGCGGATTCATCGGTTCTGTTATCGCGGGAGACGGAGAGCCGCCTACATTCGACACGACACCGCTGTCTACCAACGACGAGCCGGGAGAGCCTGACGAAACTATCTGAAAAAATTCCTTAATTTATTTTCGCAAACCTCTTGACAGGAAATAAAATATATGATATACTTTAACCATCAAGAGAAGGGAGCGAAAAAACATGACTAGCAAATTCATTATGAACATAATTGAAAACGGCAAGCACGACTTCGGAGAGATCAGCTACACGACCAAGAAATATCGCTACGTTATCCGCCTTGAGTGCGAAGACAACCTCAATCCCATCTACAGCCTGTACCGCGTGGAGCGCCCTGACTACGGCAAGGGATCACAATACTTCATGGATTACGTAGAGGACGTGACCGAGTACATGGAGGCTTACAATTGGTAACACGATCACGGGCGCAGGCACCGAGGCTTGCGCCCTTCACATGGCCGGGCGGTTAGAGAGCTTTAACAGGGCTGACGCTGAGATTGTTAGTTAATTAACAAACGCTTTAACGCTTTAGCGTGTTAAAGCAGCCCGTGGGAAGTTAGAGGTCTCTAACCGTATTAGGTTTTCGC
>OCLD01000261.1_pt1 | contig 14080 bp, 12 predicted proteins | sample 1495911 | NCBI WGS metagenome assembly OCLD01 (sample SAMN03418271, study PRJEB22391) | human gut metagenome | biome: human-gut; feature: organic feature; material: feces | host: Homo sapiens | place: Tanzania | collected 2013-01
CCGTGATACTTGTGGCGGATGCCAGCCATACCGGCTATTCCGTAGCGCCTTTGCTTTACGGAATGGCGCATTATGATGAGGCGGTGCGTGTCGTCGGCGTGATATTCAATAAGGTGGGGAGCGACCGCCATGCCCGGATGCTGCGTGAAGCCTGCAGCGATGTGGGACTTGCCTGCCTCGGATGCGTGCCACGCCAGCGGCAGGTGGAGGCTTCATCACGCTATCTCGGACTGGATTTCAGCAAGCAGACAGACACCTCCCGTCTGGCAGATATGATGGAGGAATACCTCGACCTCGACCTCCTGCTCAGCATCACGGCAGGGGAAAAGCCGCAGATACCGTCGGTTTCGTCGCCAGATGTCAATACTGTCGAAGGCAGAATACTCGTGGCGCGCAATGCGGATTCCTTCTCCTTTATATATCAGAGGCATATAGACTTGCTGGGAAAGATGGGAAAAGTGGAATGTTTTGATCCGACAGTGGACTGCGAACTGCCAGCAGACACCGCCCTCCTGTATCTTCCCGGTGGCTATCCGGAGCAGCATCTGGAGGAATTATACAGGGCAGAACGCACCCGAAAGAGCATCCATGACTATGCCATGAGGGGCGGACGGATCATTGCCGAGTGTGGCGGAATGATGTATCTGTGCAAGGAGATAGCGGGAGATGGAGAGGCTTTCCCCATGTGCGGCGTGTTGCCTTACGTCATATCAAACCGCAAGGCGGACCGGAAACTGTCGTTAGGCTACCGTAGAGTGGTGATGAATGGCAGGGAATACCGTGGACATGAGTTTCACTATACGCATTTCCAGGCTCCCCAGCCCCCGACCAGTGCAACGGTATATGATGCCTGCGGGCAGCAGATGGATTCGCCTTTCATCATCCAGGGCAATGTCATCGCCAGCTATACCCACCTCTATTGGGAGGATTCTTTTCCAGATTCTTTCCTGTCTTAGGCGTGATATTCGCATGCAGACCACTTTGCCAATGACCTCTTGATGGATATATTCCTTGTTTGATTCTGGTGGTTTTGCAAAAAAAAACATCCCCAATCTCTCGTCTGAGGGGTTGGGGATGTTGTCACTATAGTATGACAATATGGTCTTTTTTAGAGTCGATGATGGTGTCTATATCATAAGATTTTTCATCAAGCATCATTCTTTGTGGACCTACGCAGACGAACAGTGCCACAATATAGCGGAACGGTCGTGAGGTCAAGATAAACAATGTGAGAAGGATTTCTCCCGCCATCTTGATGTGTAGGCCATTGAAACTCAGGAGAGAGAATGTAATCAACACTACGATAATTCTGAAAAAGAGCAATATTCTCATTACTATTTTGACTTGCTTCCTTAGTTTGCCGGTCACCATTACTTTGCTATTGCCTTTTTCAAACTCGCTAATCAGGTCTTTACGATTGTCAACTGTTATCATTTTTCTTAAATTTTAGGGGGTTAATAATCACAAAGGTACTACAAGTTTTCGAGACTTGCAAAGTGCAGTATGCGCTTTTAAGATATTTTCATAAACGGCATTGAACCAGTGATTTAAGCGTTTTTACGGGCGGAAAATATAATAAGGGTTTGAGCCTTGTCATTCTGCCTGAAAGTAAAAAGAATGCGCTTTCCGTTGATTATAATCAAGGGAAAACGCATTCTTGCTCTTTATGGATATGTGATAGTCGTGACGGTAGGGTTTAACACATTTTAAGTTGCGGACAGCGTGTAAACCAAACGACAGGCTAAACGATGAACATTATTATCACTTGTGCTATTATCACTCTCAGGAACATGCCGAGCGGATATACGGAAGTGTAGGCCACGGCGGCACGTTCGCCCTTTATCGTCTCGTTGGCGTAGCTCAATGCCATAGGGTTTGCCATGGCTCCGCAAAGCAAACCGCAGATGGTGCCGAAGTCGAATTTCTTGGTCTTGAGGGCAATAGCGCCGATGATGAGCAGCGGAAGGATGGTAAGCACCAGTCCGATGCCCACCCATAGCAGTCCCTCCGGGCGGACTACGGTGGCAAGGAAGTCCTTACCGGCGGTGAGACCAAGGCAGGCAAGGTAGAGCGAAAGACCCAATTTGCGCAGCATGAGCGAGGCGGAACGGGTGGTGTAACTTATCAGATGCATACGTGGACCTATCGCTCCGATAAGGATACCCATGATGATCGGACCGCCGGCGATGCCGAGTTTGACAGGAGTGCTCATGCCCGGGATGGAGATAGGAACCATTCCCACGGCGAGACCCAGGAGGAGTCCGAAGAAGATGGAACCGAGGTTTGGCTCATTGAGCACCTGTACCGCATTGCCGAGGAACGCTTCTGCATGGTCGATGTTTTCGTGCGTGCCCACCACAGTCACTCTGTCGCCATAGCGGAGGTGGAGCGTATCTGTAGCGAGAAGCTTGATGTCACCACGCATCACCCGGCTCACGTTCACGCCATAGGACTGCCTCATATGGAGAGAACCGAGCGTCTTGCCGTTGAGCTTGGTGCGGGTGATCACGATGTCACGGCTTTCCACCGATGAATCGATGGCATTCCAGTCTATCTGCTCGCGGTTCCAGTCCTTCACCACGCGCTTGCCGAAGAGGATGTCCATGGCAGGCACCTCGTCGCGCTTGGTCACCACGAGGACGTTGTCACCGATTTGCAGTTCGGTGGAGGCTATAGGCACGATGACCTGTTCGCCACGCCATATTCTGGAGATGATAAACTGGCGGTGGGTCATCTGTGATATGTCAGCGATTGTCTTGCATGAGATGGCAGGATTTATCACCACGAACTGTCCGACGAACGTCTGGTCCTCGTCATCATTGCGATGTGGCACCAGGTCAGCGGGGGTGACAAGGAATTTGCGCAGCAGAATCATGGCGAAGATAACGCCCACTACGCCAAGAGGATATGTGACGGCACATCCCAATGCGGCACCGTTGTGGGGCAGATGCGCATTGGCAAGAGCCTGCTGGGCAGCGCCGAGAGCCGGCGTGTTCGTGGTGGCTCCGCAGAGGATGCCGACCATATCAGGCACGCATATCGGCAACACGAGGCAGAGCGAGAGCGCCATTGCCGTGCCGAGGACGATCACTGCCATGCTCCACAGATTGAGCGACACTCCCTCATGGCGCATCATGCCGATGAAGTTAGGACCTACGTGCAGTCCTAAAGCATAGACAAAGAGCGACAATCCGAAGGTCTCGGCGAAATTGAGCATCGCTGGGTCGGCAGAGAAATGCAGGCTACCTGCCACGATGCCGATAAAGAAAACGAACGCCACTCCAAGAGATATACCCCTGATGTGCAGCTTTCCGAGCGGCAGACCCAGTGCCACGATGAGTGACAGCACGATGAGAGTCTGCACTGCTGAGTGTATCGTGAAAATGCTTTCAATCCATTCCATATCTATTGTTGTTCTTTACAGTATTTATTGTTGCTCTTTACAGTATTTATTGTTGTTCTTTCAGTCGTTCTTGTTAAGTTTGCTTTCAGCCTCCCCACATGGCAGACAATGCCTGTTTTTGCACATATCTGCATATCATGGAATGCGGATGTGGCAATTTTCTGCAAAGGTAAGCAAAAGTTTTGAAATATCCACAAGGATTGTCAATAATCATCTTTCCGCGATTGTTTTTGGATAATCCGGTCATATCTTCATGATTCCATAATCCGGCACTTGAGGTCTGTGGCGCATATCTCGCTTGTCAGAAGGTTCAGATTGTGAAAGAAAGACAGCGAAACAGGCATGAATGGGTATGGAAAATGGTGATTTTCATGCCAATATGTAAGAAAATAGGGGGTGTCTGACGCTTGTTTGCGAAAAAATATGTATATTTGCAGTCGATAAACAGGGGTTATATGAAATCGGAAAATCTTGTTCTTGCAGAAAATATGGACGAAGCACAGGCGAAATCTGTGTTTCAGGATTTCTATACCCGATACTATAGGATGCTCGTGGGCTATGCCATGACCTTCGTAAAGTCGGAAGGCGATGCCGAAGACATCGTGCAGGATGTGTTTATCACCCTTTGGGGTAAGCGCGAAGAACTGCTGAAAGACAACAACCGTATGCTTCGTCTGCTCTACGTAAGCATACACAACAAATGCCTGGACTTCCTCAAGCATGGCGTAGTGGAGCGCAATTACGCTTCGAATGTTTCTGCCCAACTGACAGAATACGAGATGGAATCAGAGATTTTCGCCGCTGAGATGTATAGCCGTATCTTCACCTACATCGATGCTCTGCCCGAACGTCAGCGCACCACGCTTATGCTTGCCATGGAAGGCAAGTCGAATGCGGAGATTGCAGAGATGATGCAAGTGAAGATAGAAACTGTGAAAACCCAGAAATACAAGGCCATCTGCACTCTTCGGTCCATTGTCTCGAAGAGGGATGAGCTGGCTGTTCTTTGGTTTTGTTGCTTTGTGGTTTAGTAGTTTTGTCGCTTGTCTGTGTAAGTCTTTCCACATTCAACAATACAACAATACAACAATACAACAAAACAACAACCCCACTATTTCACATGAATGTCAAACCGTGAGATGGAGCATGCGCTCTTGCCATTCTGTATTACCGGCACTTTCTTGCCTTCAGCATTCTCCACATACTGTGGCTTGAGGAGCATGGTGTGGGAGTGTCCGCCGAGCACGAGGTCTATGCCGGTGGTCTCCTTGATGAGGCATTCATCGCTTGCGGTAGGGTCGCCTATCTTCCAGCCGAGGTGGGAGAGGCATATCACGATGTCGCACTTCTCCTTGCCGCGCAGGATGGAGACCATGCGGCGCGCCACGGGGATAGGGTCGAGATACTTGGTAGCACCATAGTTGGCAGTGGTCACGAGTCCCTCAAGGCGTGGGGAGAGTCCGAACACTCCGATTCTGACACCGTTGCGCACGATGACGGTATATGGTTTTACGATGCCCTCGCATGGAGTTCCTGAGAAATCATAGTTGGCACAGACCACAGGGAACTTAGTATTGCGGAAGAGTCGCGCCATGTTCTCCAGTCCGAAGTCAAACTCATGATTGCCGATAGTCACGGCATCATAGCCCATGAGATTCATCAGTCCTACCTCCACATCGCCCTTATACATGGTGAAATAAGGCGATCCCTGCGAGAAATCACCGCTGTCGAAGAGCAGGAGGTCGGGAGTCTGCCTGCGCTGGAGGTCGAAGAAAGCCACGCGGCGCACGAAACCTCCGCGTCCGGCCTTGGTGGTGTCGCTGAGATTAGGGCTGTATGGGAAAATCTGCGAGTGGGTATCGTTGGTGTGATACACGGTGATGGTCTTGTCCTTTTTCGCCTCGGCGATGGAGAAGACGGAAATCATGATAAGGAGTATGGTGGTAATCTTTTTCATGTCTTAAGTTTGGCGGTCGGAAATGTTCTTGTGATTATTGTGCCATATAGCAGGGTAGGGCAGGTGCTTGATGCGAAACCGTGCAGTCGGTTTATTCGGTCACTGTAATTCTTCCGTCCAGTTTGGATTCGGCTTCCTTGCCCTGTCGGGAGAGTTCCTTGAAGTGATTGATGATGATAAACCTGAGATTGTTGCTCTTGTCGGTCAGCATCTTGCGGTCGGTGCCGAGCGTGAAGGCAGGCATACCGTCGTTGCCCTCGGAGAGATAGTCGATGGTGGCGATGCGGTATTTCGCTTCCGGATTGACAGGCTTGCCCTTGATGAGCAGCGAGACGAGTTTTCCGTCCTTCGTGATGACGGCTTTCACCTCCTTGCTGACTCCCTCTCCGTGGCGTGCCGCTATCTGCTCAAAGAGGCTTGTGAGGTCTTTTCCCGTGAGAGTGAGGAAGCATATTTTGTTTTCAAACGGTGCAACGTCGATGATGTCGCCCACGGTGATGTCGCCCTTGCTGATGGAAGCACGTATTCCACCTATATTATATACGCCGAGGTCAGGCTTTTCCCCAAACTGGCTGCCTGATGCCACGAGGATGTCTGTAAGGAAATTGGAGAGAAGGCTTTCCGGACGACGTGATGACATGTCGTGCGCTGCACGGCCTACTACAGGCGACATGATGCTGTCCACCGTGTGCTTGTAAGGCGCGATGAAGGCTTCTGCGGCGGCATTCTTCGTCTTGTCGTATCTGGAGTCAATCGTATATCGCTGGAAATCCATGCTTTCCACGGTGTATCTATGCTGTGCGCAAGCCATGAAGACGAGCGAAAAGAGGCATAGGGAGATAGTGCTTTTAGAGAGTGATTTCATATCAATAACAATTATTTTGACCACAAAATTAAGCAAAAAATGCTGATAATCAAAAGAAAATGCGAAAAAAAAGAGATAATGTTTGGTTATTTCATTGAAATTGAGTAATTTTGCACCCGCTTTCGGCGTAACCTATGGTGAGGGAGAAGTGTTACCCACTATGTTGCGTTCGAACGATACAACAACATTAAAACTATATCATTCAAAATGGATTTGATCAAAGTTGCTGAAGAAGCATTTGCAACCGGCAAGAAGTTCCCTGAGTTCAAGTCAGGTGACACTGTAACAGTCGCTTACAAAATTATCGAGGGTTCAAAGGAGCGTATCCAGCTCTTCCGTGGTGTCGTTATCAAGATCTCTGGTCATGGCGACAAGAAGCGTTTCACAGTTCGTAAGATGTCAGGTACCGTTGGCGTAGAGCGTATCTTCCCAATCGAGTCTCCTGCTATCGACTCTATCGAGGTGAACAAGCACGGTAAGGTGCGTCGCGCTAAGCTTTACTACCTCCGTAACCTCACAGGTAAGAAGGCTCGTATCGCTGAGAGACGTGTCGTTACTACAAAGTAATAACCCTTATCCAGGAAGAAAGAAAAAAACAAGGCTCAACTCCGCTGTATGGCGAAGATGAGCCTTGCTCTTTTTTCTGTATATATGTGGTCTGGAGAAAATGGCGGGGACAGCATGAGAATAGCGGAAAGCTAATCCTTGTCTTGCTTTTCCGCTTCTTCTTTGTCTTCTTCTCCTTCCTCCGTGTCATCGTCAGGACTGTCGATGCACTCCTCCTGGAATACGGAATTGAGCTCGCTCCAGCTCTGGAAACCAGCGAAAAGGGCAATGTTGTCGAGCATTTCCTTTGAAGGATGCTCCAGATGCTTGAACATCTCCCATGCCTTGTTCAGTTTCAACTTTCTATGCTTCATATCCCTTTCGTATTGATGTTGAGTTAAATCCGGGTGCAAAGTTAAGCATTTTTCACATAATACAAAGAAAATCCGGGAATTTTTTATTAACTTTGCACACGAAGAGGCAAAGACCTGACTCGCAAACGAAATATAGGGCGCATACTGGGCTCTTGGCCGGCATGGTAAAGGATGCCGTTATTATGGTCACGACATTTGAACAAACAAAAATCACAAGTATAAATATAATGAAAGAATTAGAACTCAAGTACGGTTGTAACCCAAACCAGAAACCGTCACGCATCTTCATCGAAGAGGGAGAACTCCCTATCGAAGTACTTAATGGCCGCCCGGGATATATCAATTTCCTGGATGCCTTCAATTCATGGCAGCTCGTCAAGGAACTCAAGGAGGCTACCGGACTGCCTGCCGCTGCCAGTTTCAAGCACGTCAGCCCAGCAGGTGCTGCAGTGGGACTGCCATTGTCCGACACGCTCAAGAAGATATATTTCGTCGATGACGTGAAGATACCTCTCTCACCAATCGCTTGCGCTTATGCCCGTGCACGCGGCGCAGACCGTATGTCAAGTTATGGTGATTTCATCGCTCTCTCTGATACTTGTGACGCTGCTGTGGCAACGCTCATCAAGCGCGAGGTAAGCGACGGTGTCATTGCTCCTGACTATACAGAGGAGGCTCTCCAGATACTCCGCGACAAGCGCAAGGGCACTTACAACGTCATCAAGATCGACCCGGCATACAAGCCTGCTCCTATCGAGCGCAAGCAGTGCTTCGGCATCACCTTCGAACAGGGACGCAATGAGATCGCGCTCAATGATCCAGCTATCTTTGAGAATATCCCTACCGTCAGCAAGAACTTCACCGAGGAGGCAAAGCGCGACCTTATGATTGCCCTCATCACTCTGAAATATACTCAGTCAAATTCAGTATGCTATGTCAAGGACGGACAGGCTATCGGCATCGGTGCTGGTCAGCAAAGCCGTATCCACTGCACACGCCTCGCTGGCAATAAGGCTGACATCTGGTGGCTTCGCCAGTGCCCTAAGGTGATGAATCTGCCATTCAAGCCAGGCATTCGTCGTGCAGACCGCGACAACACCATCGATGTATATATCTCTGACGACTATGAGGATGTACTTGCAGAAGGCACATGGCAGAATTTCTTCACAGAGAAGCCAGAGCCTCTCACACGTGAGGAGAAGAAGACTTGGATAGCACAGAATACAAAGGTAAGTCTCGGCTCTGATGCTTTCTTCCCATTCGGCGACAATATCGAGCGTGCTCACAAGTCAGGCGTAGAGTATATTGCCCAGGCTGGTGGCTCCGTACGCGATGATAATGTCATAGAGACCTGTGACAAGTACGGTATCACGATGGCATTCACCGGCATCCGCCTGTTCCATCACTAATTCAAGATGAAGAATTAGACCCCCTCTTATCCCCCTGTGAGGGGGGGCTTATTTTTCCTTTATAACATTTTCCATAAAAAAACAAAACTATGAGCGATTTCGAAGACATCCTGGTCAATGGCATTTCATTCAGCAGAGGCGGAGATCGCCCAAAGCAGGACGAAGGCAAGGTAAAGACCAAAGCAAAGAAGAAGAAGTATATCACCGGTGCGCATGGTTCCGGCTCTGCTATGCAGAAGGCCAAATACCGTGAGCAGCGTGCCAAAAGGCACAAGTGATAGAGACTTCTTGAGGTCCAAACCACATGAATGGGTTGTGGGTTGCCGGTTCTTGGACGGTTTGCACCAAGCTGTCAGAAAACGGCAACCGACAACCCGCTTTTGTTTTCCACGCAAATGGTAACCAACTAAAACCGCAAGCCGACTGTTTCTTTTTCATTACATTAACCATAGAATGTGAAAAATAATTTGGCTATTTGAACTTTTTGTGCTAATTTTGCATCGCAAAAGTGTAGAACTGACATCTGCACCCCTATAGGAAATACCCCAAAATCGAGCATGTTCGGAATAAAGAAAATTGACATATATATGTTAAGGCAGTTTCTGTTGCTTTTCATCGGCGCCTTCTGCATCAGCCTTTTTGTGCTTATGATGCAGTTTCTTTGGCGTTATGTCGATGACCTTATCGGCAAGGGATTGTCGATTGACGTGCTGGGACAGTTCTTCTGGTATATGTCCCTCAAGCTCGTTCCGCAGGCTTTCCCGCTCGCAGTCCTCCTTTCTTCCCTCATCACGATGGGTAATATCGGAGAGAACAGTGAGCTGACAGCCATCAAGGCGGCAGGCATATCGCTGATGCAGGCTTTGCGTTCACTCATCATTTTCTCCACTTTCGTAGCCGTAGGATCATTCTATTTCCAGAATTCAGTAGGACCGGATGCCACGAAGAAGCTCGCTCAGCTGCTCCTTTCCATGAGGCAGAAGAGTCCGGAACTGGAGATACCGGAAGGCATTTTCTATGACGGAATACCGAACTGCAACCTCTATGTCCAGAAGAAAGACATGGAAACCGGTATGCTCTACGGTGTCATGATATACAGGATGACGGACAGTTATGAGGATGCAGCCATCATTCTGGCAGACTCCGGAATGCTTCAATCTACGGCAGAGAAGCAGCATCTCGTCCTTTCACTGTATAATGGAGAATGGTTTGAGAATATGCGCTCGCAGGAATTGACGCAGAATTCCGCTGTCCCTTACCGTAGGGAGTCCTTCGTCAGCAAGAAGATAATACTCAATTTCGACAACGGTTTCAACCTTGCCGACGCTTCGGTGTTCTCTAATAATCCACAGGCGAAGAGCCTAAGCCAGATCCGCTTTGCAATAGATTCGCTCAACCAGACGTATGACAGCGTAGGAAATCGCTTGGCTGAAGACCTCAACAGAGGCTATATCGCAGTGCCGCATCTCGAAAAGAAGGACTCGCTGCTTGCCATCAAGGAGGCGGCGAAGAGCACTATGCAGTTTGATACCCTCGTCAGCAAGATGTCATTGGCGGACAGAAGGGATGCCATCCAGCGGTCATTGAATAAGGTACAGATGGTTTCCTCCGAACTGGAATTCCGCGAAATGGTTTCCAAAGACGGTGAGAAGATAATAAGAGAGCACAGGATAGAGCAGATAAACAAGTTTACACTGTCGCTTACCTGTCTTATCTTCTTCTTTATAGGCGCACCGCTCGGAGCCATTATCCGCAAAGGCGGACTCGGTCTGCCTGTCATAATATCGGTGTTGGTGTTCATCGTCTTCTTTATCCTCGACAATACTGGCTACAGGATGTCGAGAATAGGAGAGTGGCCGGTGTGGTTCGGCAAGGGACTTGCGCCGGCAGTGCTCATTCCGCTCGCCACATTCGTCACCTATAAGGCAAACAAGGATTCGGCTGTATTCAATATGGATGCTTACCGGCTCTTCTTCATACGCCTGCTCGGACTGCGCCAGAAGCGCAACATCGCAGGCAAGGAGGTCATCATCCAGGATCCTGATTATGTGGGAGATGCACGAAAGCTCACCGCTATCACGCAGGAGATACACGACTATGCCCATGCACATCACCTGATGCGCATGCCGAATGTCATCAATGTGTTCTTCCGATACCAGCCTGACCACGAGATGGAACGCATCAGCGAAAGCCTCGAAGCCGTGATAGAAGACCTGTCCAACACCCGTGACAGGTACATATTGAGCTATCTCAACAAGTATCCGGTAGTGTCATTGAAGGCGCACACCCGTCCTTTTGAGCGCAGATGGCTCAATGTCCTTTCCGCTCTGGTGCTCCCGGTAGGTATTGTTCTCTATTTCCGAATGTGGAGATTCCGTCTCCGTCTCTATGGAGACCTGCGCCAGATACGCGCTGTCAGCAATTCCATCATAGACAGGGTTGAGAATACTTACGGTCCGACCGTGGGCGGAGAATCGGCAAATACCAGCGATATAAGGGTGGAATAGGGCAGTAATCTGACCGCTATAGCAATGCGGTCTTTGGAATTTCCGGACGTTTTGGCTACAAGAAACAATGTGTATGCGGTACAAGGAAGTGATATGTTTTCTTGCACTGAAACGTGTGCTTTTTCCCTTATATATATAAATAAGGTGTAGGCAAATAGATATAAAAGATGCAAAAGTTAAGCAAAAAGGTAAAAAATGATGCAATATTTTCGTGAAAAGAAAGTTTTTTATTAACTTTGCAAATTGAATGGGAGGAAAAACGACACTGGTTTGGCGTTTTGCCCCTCATCTCTAACTACTAAAGGGAATAATATTTCTAACGCAAACAAATATGGTACATTTATCAAATCGTCTTAACAGACTTGCTCCTTCAGCTACTCTCGCCATGTCACAGAAAAGCGGTGAGATGAAAGCACAGGGCATCGATGTAATAAACATGAGTGTCGGTGAGCCTGACTTCAATACTCCTGACCACATCAAGGCTGCTGCCAAGCAGGCTGTGGATGACAACTGGTCTCGTTATTCTCCGGTTCCTGGTTATCCGGACCTCAGAAAAGCTATCGTGGAGAAACTGAAGCGTGAGAACGGACTTGATTATACCATGTCAGAGATTCTCGTCAGCAACGGTGCAAAGCAGGCTGTCTGCAATGCTGTGATGGCTCTCGTGGATGACGGTGACGAAGTTATTATCCCTGCACCTTACTGGGTAAGTTACCCACAGATGGCGCTCCTCGCAGGTGGTGTCCCTGTTCATATTCCGGCGGGATTCGACCAGGACTTCAAGATTACCCCTGAACAGCTGGAGGCTGCCATCACTCCTAAGACAAGAATGCTCATCCTCTGCTCTCCAAGCAACCCTACAGGAAGCGTGTATAGCAAGGATGAACTCAAGGCTCTCGCTGATGTCCTCAAGAAGCATCCGGAGGTTTACGTCCTCGCTGATGAAATCTATGAGCACATCAACTATGTAGGCAAGCACGAGAGCATAGCACAGTTCCCTGGAATGAAGGAGCAGTGCATCATCATCAACGGCGTCAGCAAGGCATATGCCATGACTGGATGGCGTATCGGATATATGGCTGCACCTGAATGGATCGTGAAGGGATGCAATAAGCTGCAGGGACAATACACCTCAGGACCATGCTCCGTAAGCCAGAAAGCCGCTGAAGCAGCCTACGTCCTTTCACAGGACTGCGTGGAGGAAATGCGCGTAGCATTTGAGCGTCGCCGTGACCTCATCGTGGAACTTGCCAAGGATATTCCTGGACTGGAGGTCAATGTGCCACAGGGCGCATTCTATCTCTTCCCTAAGTGTACAAGCTTCTATGGCAAGACAGATGGCGAACGCACCATCAACAGCTCTACCGACCTCGCCATGTACCTTCTCGAAGTAGGTCATGTGGCTACAGTGGGAGGTGACGCATTCGGTGATCCTGAGTGCTTCCGCATGAGCTATGCCACCAGCGATGACAATATCCGGGAGGCAATGCGCCGCATCAAGGAATGTCTCGCCAAGTTGAAATAATGCAATGAAACGCGGAAAAATACCCGCGTTCTGCTGGTATTTTTCAGCGTTAAATGTAAAAATGCATGTTAAAAGTTCTTAATTGGAATGATAGTTCAAGAGAATTTGCTATCTTTGCGATTGGAAAGCCGATATGTAACTTTATGTTAACCGTTCGACAAAATACCTAATAGCAGAAAAATATCCAGAAGTATCAGATTCATAGGCAAAAATTATTAACTCAAATTATTAATAACTAAAAATCAATCAAAATTATGGCAGCTACACAAAAGCCAGCCCAGAAGAAGCAGTCAACAGGCTTCCAGGGCGTTCGTAATGCAGTTTGGATCATCGCCGCTATGTTCATTGTGGCAGTATGTATCTTCAAGTACGTTCTCGGTAACCCAGCTAACTTCGTTGGCGGTGACCCAGAAGGTGAGGTACTCAATGGTAACATGCTTGGTACTATCTACAAGGGTGGTATCGTCGTTCCAGTCCTCATCACTTTGATGCTTACTGTATTGTGCCTCTCAGTAGAGCGTTACCTCGCTCAGCGTACCGCTTTCGGTAAGATGGCTACAACAAAGTTCGTTGTTCAGATCAAGGCAGCTCTCGCTAAGAACGATTTCGTTGAGGCTAAGAACCTTTGCGCTAAGCAGCGTGGTACAATCGCTAACGTAGTAGGCGCTTCCCTCAATGCTTATGAGGAGATGGAGAGAACACAGGGCATCAAGAAGGCTCAGAAGATCTCTAAGATCCAGCAGGCTCATGAGGAGGCTGTACAGTTGGAAATGCCAACTCTTCAGATGAACATGCCTATCCTCGCTACTCTCGTTACCCTCGGTACTCTTACCGCTCTGTTCGGTACTGTAACAGGTATGATCAAGTCATTCGCCGCTCTTGCTTCTGGTGGTGGTGGTGATCTTGACCTCTGGGCTCGCAGTAGTACCTTACAACTTCTTCTCTAACCGTATCGACAAGCTCACATACGCTCTCGACGAGGTTGGTTACACTATCGCTCAGACTTACGAGGCAAACCACGACGAGGCTTAAGTTTTTACTAACCCTTTAAATCTTTTATCGCTATGGGTAAAGTAAAACTTAAGAAACAAGACATCTGGATCGACATGACGCCTATGTCAGACGTGATGGTGCTGTTGCTCTGTTTCTTTATGTTGACATCAACATTTACGAAGCCAGAGCCAGTAAAGGTGGTTACACCGTCATCTGTGTCTGAGATTAAGGTGCCTGAGAAGGATGTGCTGAATATTCTTGTCGATAAATCCGGCAAGGTATTCATGAGTATGGATAACCAGTTCCAGCTTGGTGACGTTTTTGATGATGTTACAAATCAGTATGGCTTGGACCTCTCAAAGCTCAAGGGAGCTTTCGTAGCTGACCCTATGTTCGGCGCACCTATGCAGGACCTCGAGGACTTCCTCAAGATTCCTGATTTGGAGCGTGGAAAGAAGCTTGCAGAACTTGGTATTCCTTTGGATAGTATTGATGGTGGAA
>OCLD01000266.1_pt1 | contig 13935 bp, 9 predicted proteins | sample 1495911 | NCBI WGS metagenome assembly OCLD01 (sample SAMN03418271, study PRJEB22391) | human gut metagenome | biome: human-gut; feature: organic feature; material: feces | host: Homo sapiens | place: Tanzania | collected 2013-01
AGCCTTCGGAGATGATTTTCATCCTCTCTGCCCGGTGTTCCCGCCATAGTCAGTGCAAGGGACCCGGAGACAAGGCCGGTATTCGAAGAGGTCACCGCCGAAAAAGGATGTCCCCTTTATTTCGCGGAAGACTACGCCGGAGAGCTGTTTGACACCGACCTCAAAGGACCTCATCAGGACGAAAACCTGCGAACCGCCCTGTGTACGCTCGAAGTCATAGGCGTCCGAGCGTCAAGAGAATCCATTTCGCATACGGCGGCCGTGACAGGCCTTCGGGGCAGATGGGAGAAACTTCTCGACTCGCCTGAGACCATCTGCGACATCGGGCACAATCCGGCAGCGCTTGAATTCAACTTCAGAAGACTGGAGCAGAGCGGGCGTCCTCTCTTCATCGTATATGGAATAATGGCAGACAAGGACATATCGGCCATAAGACCCCTTATGCCGCAAAACGCCAGATACTATCTCGCCGCACCGGCAATAGCGCGGGCACTTCCGGTGGATCGTCTGGCAGATTTTATGGCAGGCCTTGACATCGCCCGATACAACAGCGTGAAAGAAGCCGTAGAGCACGCCATTTCCGATGCGTCCGGAGTCAAAGACGCTCTCGTATATATAGGAGGAAGCAACTATCTCGTATCGGAATGCATCTTGGAGTTTGAACGGCACAAAAACTGAAATTATGCAGAAACATATCATTCTTTTCATTATGGCAGTTATACTATCCGCTACCGCAGCATCCGCCAAGGACAATGGCAACATCCTCAAACTGTGGGACGAATACCGCAGATACGAAAAGCTTGACAGGCCAAAGGACCAGGCTGATGTGCTTCTGAAAATCAAATCCGCAGCCAAAGACAGCCACCGCGCATGGGATTATTACGATGCCTCGCAGCTATATGTGCAGGTGTGTTCTTCCATAAGCCGCCACCAAAGAGACGAACTTCAGGCACAGATGGACAGAGACATCGACCAATTCGGATGCCCGGTGATGATGTACTTCCACAAACGCTTCGACATGGAGACAGAGGACAAGACAGCCTTTGCACAACAGAACGAAGCACTGCTTCAAGGGTCGTACAACCCGGACTTCTACAAGTCCGACTTCGGTCTCGCCCTTCCGGGATACTACGAAATCCTTCCCGGACTTCTGAAAAACGACTATGACTACATACTCTGGTCCATCTACTTCTGCGACGGCGCAACCGACGAGGTAAATTCCCTGATACACAGAAGGTTCGATTCCGTTTATCCGTTTGCGGAGCTGCTCGCATACTGCGAGATTCCTGATGTCCGCACCGCATACCATTGCTCGTCGGAGCGGCTTGAGGCCATGAAGCGGTATGCAAGCCGGTATGCCGACAAGGCGGTGTCCCTTATGGCCGCCCACGAACTGCTCAGATGCAATCTCATGGAACTCGATTGGAGCGGTGCAGACGAAGAGCAGTTTAGGGAACTGGACCGCCGGTGCGACAGCCTGATTGCCCGCACAGCACAATTCAAAAAATCAAAGATTGACGCGGACAGAATCATAGCCGCCGCGTGCAGCACCGCCTCCGAGCTGAAAAAAGAGCTTCGCTCCAAAGGGCTGAACGCCGTCGTGGAAGATGATACCCTGAGAATCAGCCTTGTCAATCTCGATGCCGTCAAGGTGGAGATATTCCGAAGCAGCGGAAAATCCCCGATATTCACCATCTCGAAAAATAACGACAGACGCAGTTTCCATGTATCTGACACCATTTCTCTTCCTCTCGACTTCATGGAAGACGGGGACTATGAAATAAAGTGCAGTCGCGGTAAAATCAAGACAGACATCAGTTACCGCAAGCACAGCATCTCCATTGCGATGGAAAACAGCATCCAGGGGAAACGCTTCTACGCAGCCGACTTCAAGACCGGAGAACCTGTCGCATCATATACTCTCACCATAACGGACGGCAGCGGCGACAAGCTCTGCTCGACCAGGATGAGTTCTTCAGAAGGATTCGCCATTCCTTACGGCATATTCATAAGCAAGGACAAAAGGGTGGTCTATGCCCAGGCCGAATACAGGGACGCCCAAGGGAAACTCCATTCGAGCGATATCATAAGCATGAAGACCGGACGGGCGTACAATTATCCTGACGACTCCAATCCTGGCACCTCATGCATGATTTTGCTGGACAGGAGCGCCTTCAATCCCGGAGAGACAGTTCACTTCAAGGCAATTGCCTACACCGGGACCTATTCCTTCTCCACCGTTGCCAAAGGCACCAGGCTTCAAGCCGTAATCTCTGACCCTGAAGGCAACGAATTTGCCAGGCTGCCTCTTACAACAGATGAGTTCGGAGCGGCAAGCGGTGAATTCTTCCTTGAGAAAGGACACCTCGGGGGCAATTACACGATATCCGTATCAAAGGCTTCCGACACAATAGGCAGCCGGAGTCTTCGGGTGGACGAGTTCGTGCTCCCTTCTTTCGAATTGAAATGGGACAAGGATGAAAGAATATATTTCCACGGGGACAGAATTCATGCAAGCGGCACAGTCTCAAGCTACAACGGGCACAGTCTGTCCAATGCCAAGGCAAGATACGAAGTAAGTCTCTACTCAGATGTTCTGCAGTCCGGCAATCTGGTTCTTGACAATAACGGAGCATTTGATATCTATTACACCGGCAGCGACAAGATCCGCTACGGGAGCTATGTCGTAAAAGTCACCGTTACAGATGCCTCGGGCGAGACTCTTTCGTTTGAAAAGAGCATCTCCTGCCGCAGCGAATGCTGGATGGATGTGGATTTCACCGACACTGACACCGGACGTTTCACCCTCACGGACGGGCACACCGGAACCATCCTGATAAGGGGTGATGTCCTCAGTCTTGATTACAGCATCCCGTGGTCTTCGTCAGACTCAAGACCGGGACTTACGCTGAAAAGCACCATCCTAAAGGACGGGGAACCTATTATCGAGCAGGATACCAGGATGGGGAGCAACACCATGGATATCAGCAAACTTAAGTCCGGAGCATACACTCTTCTTACCGAATCCTGCGCATATACGGACAGCGGACGGGAAATAAGGAGCGAGAGAGAGGATACGTTCATCGTTCTTCGGGACAACACCCTCCCGGGAAATATAAAATCCTGCTTTCGCGAAAGCACTGACGGAGAGCTTTCCGTATCCGTCGGCTCCGGGGATGCACCTTTATGGGTGGTTGCGTGCCTCTATGGGGATGCGGCCTCTCTGGAGGGCAGACTTGTAAAGATGGACAAAGGCACGCTCGGGACAATATCCTTCGAGCGCAAGCCTTCCTACCCGGCGGCCCTCAGCATAAAGCTGCTGTTTTTCAGAGATTCGCAGTCTTTCAGCTATACCTACAACCCTCCGGTTAAGGAAGCGGCCGCTGACACATGGAACATATCGTTCACCAGATTCATGGACACCACGGCACCCGGGGCGGAATACAGATTCTGCCTGAACGGACCGGTCGATGCGCAATATGCGGTGGGGATTTTCGACAAGGCTTCCGAAACCGTGCGCGGCAACCGCTGGTATAGCGTCTCACCGGCTTCCCGCCCGGTAGCGTCCGTAAGGATCAATTTTGTCACCGGAAGTTTCGACTCAAGCTTCGGCTACGGGACGGCAAGACCTATGTTCAAGTATTCCCGGATGATGATGTCAAGCAATGTCATGATGGATGCGGCCAGCGGGAGCTTCGAAGAAGAAATGACAGACACCAAGGCGCTTCCGGAAGGCGCCGCGGAGGCGGAAGACATTGTAGTAGTGCGCAAAGAATTCAACGGCACCCTTGCATGGGAGCCGGCCCTTAGGAGCGATGAAAATGGTGAAGTCAGCTTCACTTTCAAGACTTCCGACAAGTTGTCCACCTATGTGGTGCAGGTGTTCGCCCATGACAAGTCTTTCAACAACAAGACCATCTCGAAAGAAATGACCGTGACCCTGCCTGTCACCATATCCCTGATACAACCGTCCTATCTATACAGCAGCGATCGCTATATGCTGCGGGTAGGACTGTCCAACAGCACTTCCGCCCCGATAAGCGGCAAGGTTCAGGTACGCTTCGTGAACGGAAAAGACTACAAGGACAGGAAGCGGATTATCTCAAAGAAGGATTCCCGCATCTCAATCCCGCAAAACAGCAGCGCGGCGGCAGAATTCGAGATAGCCGTACCGGATATAAACAGCCTCGGAATACTGGTAAGTTTCACTCCTGACTCCGGCTCGGACTGCGCCGACGCCGTGTTTGTGGAAGTACCGGTCAAGGCGCCCGTACAGACCGTCACGGAATCGCACTCGGCCCTTCTGAAAGACGATGCCTCAAGGTCCGCTCTGACAAAACTTCTTCGCAATTCATTTGTCAACATCTCAGGCAGCAAGGCCGAGTCCAGAGAGATTTCCATCCTCCAGATGCTGTCCGATGCCATTCCGCAGAAGATTTCATACAGCGACAACAGCCTTGTCAGCCTGCTTGAAGCTTTATACGCCAATGCCCTTGCAGGAAGACTTCCGCAGGGCTACAATGCGGGACGCCTGACTGCACGGGAAGAAGAAGAAATAACGGACAAGATTCTCGCCTGCCGCAATTCTGACGGAGGATTCGCTTGGATGTCCGGGTTGTATTCATCTCCTGCCATGACAGCCCTGCTGCTGGAATGGTGTGCCAAAATGGGAGAGGAGTGCAATCCGAGGCTCTCAGCAGTCATTCCTGCCGCCGTGGAGTATCTTGACAAATATCTGACGGGCAAAGGAACGGCATTCGAATGGCGCGGCCGGCTGTCGCTGCCGCAGTATCTGTATGCCCGCTCGTTCTACCCACACATCCCTATATATGCGGACGGTGCCGACAAGGACCGCCTTGAGGAGCTCCAACGCCGCACAAGAGAATATCTCATCCCGCAGGATTCCCGCGGTCTTCAGGGGCAGATACTCCCGAAAGCAAGGCGTCTTGCCACCTTGGAAAACCTCTATAAATCAGAAGACAATTCTTTCGCCGCCAGTCTTGGCATCGGGCTTTTCCAAAACGCCAAACTGCGCAGCTCTATTGCGAAAGATGCGGAATCTCTGTCACAGTATGCTGTAGAACACGGCTCCGGAGGGTATTATTTCCCTAATGCCGTACAGCCATGGGGCGGGCTTCTGGAGAGCGACCTTTACGCACATGTCATCCTGTGCGAACTTATGGACAGTAACGGAAAGTCCGACATAGCGGAAGGTATCAGACTCTGGACAATGGTTCAGAAAGAATCCCGGCACTGGGAAAACGATTTTGCCTATATCCGTGCTCTCGAGTGCGTGCTTAAGGGAAATGGCGCCACCCTCCAAACAAGAGTGCTGGTATTAAGAGCCACCGCAACTCTGCCGTTAAGCGACATAAAACCTGCCGGCAACGGTATGAGCATCACAAGAGAATACTTCATCGGCGACAGAAAGCTCTCCGGGGGCGAGAATATCAAGGTAGGCGACGTCATCAAAGCCGTATATACCATAACTTCTGACGAGAGCAGAAGTTTTGTACGCATCCGCATTCCAAGAAACGCAGCCCTGAATCCGGTGGACGGCATTTCCGGGACAATATACAGCCGCACCCTTCTGTACCGGAACGTCTTGTCGGATGCCACTGAATACTGGACGGACGCGCTGCCGGAAGGCACGACAAAACTGAGCGAGGAGTTCTATGTCACCAGAGCAGGAACTTTCCGGACCGCCACTCCGGAAGCAGTATCCCTGTTCGCCGACCACTACCGGGCCAACGGCGGCTTTGAGCCGGTCATGACCGTGCGTTAGATAATTTCTATATCAGAAGACAGCATCCAGCCCTGTCTGCCGTCGGAGAGTTCAATGTTGATCCACTCTCCTACACGGTCAACGATTTCCACTTTCGTGCCCTCATGAAGCACGAAAAGGTCTTTGGCGTTGGTACCAGAAGGCGCGCTCCTGACTGAGCATACAGGACTCATGACCACCGCAGAATCGGCACGGTTATAATCAGCCTTCTGCACTCCGGCCAAGGCAAATGCACTTACGGACAGTACCAAAGACACTATGGCAGTAATGAACCCTGCCTTTGATGCGGCACTTGAGCGTGCCAGCAGAAACATCAGCACCATTCCGGCACATAAGACAAGGAATATGAAGGCTATCGCAACCCAGACATTGGATGACACCAGATGTCCGAGCGACTCCACCCATCTTATAAGAAAGAACACCGGTACCTCAACTATCTTGTCCTGTATTCCGGCCCGCGCAAATTCGAGATTGTAGGCCGCATCGGAATATGACGGATCTATCTTCAATGCCCTTTCATAGCAAAGTATAGCATGAGCCATATCGTTCTCCTTATACCATGCATTGCCAAGATTATAATACAAAGGGGCGTTCTCTATACCGAGGTCCAACAGGGACGACCAAGCCTTCTCCGCTTCATTCCACTGTCCGGAAGAATAGGCATTCACCCCTGCGTTCCACAGCGAGTCCGGATATTCAGCCGCCTGCACAGCGCTCATGCCGGTCCCGGTCAACATCAACGCCACTAGCAGCGGGGTCACCACTGAGGCCGTCTTCTTATGCTTTTTCATACATGCGTCAATTCTCGAAATCACACCGACCGCCTTCTCGTATGTGGAATCCATGGCAGAGTCCTGAGTATCAGGAGCATACCTTGCATATTCACACTCGTCAAGCAAAGCGATATATTCCGCCACGGTCTCTTTTTCCACTCCGCGCTCCGTCAATTTCTCCGATATGCTGTCTTTGCCGAGTTCGGAAGCATCCATGACAAACTTATCGGACACATAGCCAAGCAGAGCCTTGTGCAACTCCTCGTAGAAAGCGGAGAGAAGCCCCTTCTTAAGGAAATCCTCAGCCCTGGCAAGACGTTTTCTGGCCATCTTGGTAGCCGTTCTCGTCTTGGTTCCGACGACATCGTTTCTGCGAACCCTTACGAACCTGACAATGGCATAAACGGCGGTCGCAATCAAAAAGATTGCCACCAGCAGCACATAAAAGCCCGTAGTTCCTATAAAGAAGGACGGAGCGCCACTAAGGGCCGGAGCCTTCACCGCAATGTATCTTATATCGCTCGAAAGGGTCTTCACATCTTTCCCGCGATTTCCGGACATTGTCACCACTCTCACCGAGTCGGCGGCATTTCCACTGCCCTTTCCTACCTTCAAGGCCAAAGGGCCGCTCGAAACCGTCACATACTTCTTCCCGTCTATGTCATAATATGAATACTCCACCGGGCCTATGGTAAAATCGCCATAGCTTCTCGGGATAAACGGATACTCGAAAGACTTTCCGTCCTTGATATCGGAGGTCTTCACGTCATACACCTCAAAATCAGGAGGGAAACTCACCGCCGGAGCTTCAAGAAGGGCCGTGTTCCCGGTACCGGTCACGGAGACGATAAGCGAGGCCGCGTCATGCACGGAGAGCGAATCCTTGGAAAGCTGAGCTTTCATGTTGAACTTTCCGACGCCTCCGGCAAATGACGAAGGTGCACCGGCCGGCAGCTTTGACACGGTTATCTTCACAGGATCAGTGGAGACACGTTTTCTTATGGTCTGATAGTCATCCTGAAAGAAATCGTCAAATATGCTGCCTGTGGACTGTCTCTGAGAACGTATGTTCACAAGGCAGATAAGTTCGGCCGGATCCACGACCAACTCGCCGGCCTGCTGCGGGATAAGGTTCCATTCCCGGATGGTGGCCACGTCGAAAATCTGGTCGTTAACGTTCTCCCGATGAAACTCTATGGTTCTCGGCACATAGGTTTCCTGGCTCCAGAATCCGTGGAAATCAGGGAATGTCGCATTCTCATAACCCCGTATATTCGCCCTCTGGTATATCTTGAGCACCGCTTTGACGGGTTCACCCACTACGACGTTGCGCTTGTTGAGGATAAGCTTCATATACAGGTCTGATGAGGAGACTTTGCCGCTTGAGGCAGCGGAACCGCCACTACCTGCAGAAGAATTCCCGGAGTTTGCGGACGAAGAATTGTCTGCGACAACTTCTATGCTGTGGGAAGGAGACTTGTATGATTTGCCCTTTATGGTCACATCTGCCTGCGGCAAGGTGAACCGGCCCGTTTTCTTAGGCATGAGGACATAGGTAAAACTCATCTGGACGCTCCTGCTGCGCTTGCCGTTGATGATGGTAGTCGATGACGAAGAGCCGCGGGAAGGCCCCCATACCAGTTTGAAGTCACTACCGGCATCCCAGGCACAGTCCACATTGGAGGACTCCCCCTCCACGACAATTGTCACATTGAACTGCTCGTCCACGCTCACAAGTTCTGGAGCCTGGATTCTGATATCCTGTGCGGAGGCGAAAAGGCATGTCGCCATCAGCACCATAAAAGTCATCAATTTCCTCATCACCAATTCTTTTCTTTCTGTCTTGACTTAAGCATCTCCGCTTTTTCTTTCTTGACCTTGTCCTGTGTCTCTTTCTCCTTGGCCTGAATGGCATTCAGCATCTGCCGGGCCTGCTGTCGGGAGATGTTTCCTTCAGCGGCAGCATTGTTCTGATCCTGAGGGTTCTGCTGATTCTGATTGTTCTGCTGCTGGTTGTCGTTATTCTGTTGCTGATTGTTGTTCTGATTGTTCTGATTGTTCTGATTGTTCTGGTTGTTCTGGTCATCCTGATTCTGAGAGTTGTCTCCATCCTGTCCGCCCTGATTATTCTGGCTCTGACGGAGCATCTCCTTCGCATAGATATAATTTTCTTTGGCATCCATATCATCAGGACGCAGAAGAAGGGACTGTCTGAAGCTTTTCACGGCAGAGGCATAGTCTTTCTGCGCAAGAGCCACATCTCCCTGATTGAAGTAAAAATCGGCTTTGGTCCCAGCGGTCTCTATTCCGGACACGGTCTCAGCGATGGAAGACAACGCTTTCTGTGCCCCCTCATAGTCATCCTGACGATAAAGCGAGGAAGCAAGATTGTATTGTGCGGCCACGGAAAGCGAATCCTTCAGGACAGCCTTCCGATAGTCTATTTCACTCTTTCGGAAATCCCCTTTCCTAAAGGCCTTGTTGCCGGCACGGACCTCCTTTCTGTCCGTCTGGGCAGAAACCGTAACGGCGGAAACAAGCGCCAATATCAATATCATCAATCTCTTCATCTGAACAAACTCCGTTTGGCCCGCCTGTCCCCTATCAGCACCTCTATTACAAGAAGCACCAGAGCCAAGGCGAAAAAGTACATATATTGCTCGTCATATTCTTCAAAGACAATGGAATTGAACCGCTCGTCTTCGAATTTGCTTATCTGATCTATTATAGGTTCCAGACCGAAATTCTCCTTCCCGGCGTGAACATAACTGCCGTTTCCCGTTCTGGCTATGTCTTTAAGAGTCTCCTCGTCAAGACGGCTCACCACTATCTCCCCATTCTTGTCCTTGAGCAGGCCCGAAGCTGTGGTGATAGGCTGTCCGCTAAGCGACCCCACTCCTATGGTATAGACCTTTATGCCGGTCTGAGCTACCTGTTTGGCAGCTTCTACGGCATCGTCTTCATGGTTCTCTCCGTCAGTAATGACTATTATCGCACGGCTTCTCTCGCTCTGGGCGCTGAAACTCTTGGCGGCTGTCAATATGGCATCTCCGAATTCCCGGAAGCTGCACGAAAGACGTTCCCGCGAACACCACAAGGCCTATCCTGTCTCCCTGGAGCTTGTCCACAAGCTTGGAGATGGCCAGTTTCGCCCTGGACAGACGGTCCGGGGTATAGTCCTGTGCCAACATCGAATTGGACACATCAAGACAAATCATTATTTCCGCACCCTTGGTCTCCCGCTCTGTAAGTTTGGCGCCGACCAAAGGCCTGGAAAGGCCGATAAGGAAGAAGGCCAGGGCAAGATCGAAAAGAATTATTTTCCACCATCCCTTTGAGACAGAACGGGAAGGCATAAGCGCTTCCACAAGTTCCCGGTCACCGAACGCCTTTATCCGTCTTCTGCGCAGAGCTGACATCACGGCATACACCACCGGAATCACCGGCACAAGCAGCACACCTTATCATATTGCAGCAGAAGCCACAAAAATACAGGATTTGCAAAATACAGCATTACGGCATCCTCCTCAACAATAGTCTTACTACCAGCTCCAGCAGCAGACATATCAGCGCCGCTATCGCATATTTACCGAAAAGTTCTTTATATACAGGGAAACTGTCCACGGTAGTTCTGGACTTTTCCATTTTATTGATTTCCGAATATATCTCGGCAAGCTTGGTGTTGTCCGTAGCCCTGAAATAGCGTCCTCCGGTAGTCTGAGAGATCTGCTTGAGCAGGTCCTCGTCTATTTCCACCTGCAGGTTCTGCATCTCCACACCCCACGGCGTCATGACCGGATAAGGTGCGGTTCCGTTGGCCCCGACTCCGATAGTATAGACCCTCACACCGTACGTCTTCGCTATCTCGGCTGCCGTGAGAGGAGAAACCTCTCCGCAGTTGTTCACACCGTCAGTCAGAAGAATCACCACCCGGCTCACAGCATCGGAGTCCATTATACGCGCCACAGCGGTAGCCAGACCGTTACCGATAGCCGTTCCATCCTCTATGAGGTCTGTCTGGACTTCCTTCATAAGATTGATGAGCGTCGCACGGTCCGTAGTAAGCGGGCACTGCGTATAACTCTCACCGGCGAACACCACTATACCCATGCGGTCGCTTGGTCTCTGCGCTATGAACTCAATGGCAATATCCTTGGCCGCGCTTATACGGTCCGGTGTAAAGTCACGTGCAAGCATACTGGTGGAGACATCCATGGCAAGGACAATGTCAATGCCTTCAGTATTTGTCTTCTCCATCTCGGATGAAGACCTCGGGCGCGCAATGGCTATGATTATCATCACCATAGCCACCATACGAAGCACAAACGGTATGTGCCGGAGAACGGACAATACGGACTTCCCGGACGCCATCCACGGCTGAATGGCAGGGACCCTCATGTGAGGGCTGCGCTCCCTAAGCTCCCTGTATATGTACAACGCCGCCAAAAGCAGCGGAATCGCCAAAAGCCAAAGAAGATGCGGATACTCGAAGAACATGCTATTTCTCCGGCTCCTCCTCAAGCCCAGTATTGTAGGTACTCATCACAAACTGTATCGCCACCGGGAGTGCGGACGCATTCTCTTCCTCGGAGGCCACATGTTTGGCGAACTTCACAAAATCCGCACATTCAAACAGGGCCTTCACCTTCAGAAGCAGGTCCTGCGGAATCTCTTCATGCCCTTTCAAGGCAGCGAACAGCTCCGCGGTCGTCATCTCGGGAGCATCCACGCCAAACCGATCCTCCATATAGAATTTCAACGCATCGGTAATCCCGGAATAATATGCCTTCTGCTTCTCGGGAGCCCAGAATTTGTCTCCTCTGAAGCGGTCAAGCCTGCGAAGGGCTACCACATACGCCGACTCTTTGCTGTCTTCAATCCCGGAAGATGCCGCAAGGCGTCTTTTCCTGATTCGCAGCAGCCATACGACAAGACCGACAAGAACTGCCACTCCAAGCACAATACCCAGATACACAGCCACTTCAGCGAATGTAACGGGATATCGTATCTGATCCTTGATATCATGAATCTCGAAAGTAGCCGTATCTACAGGCATCGAACATGCCTGAAACGAAACCGGCTCGAACTCGAGCGTGTCCAACTGTCCGTCCGCTGTCCGGCGAAGCACCGTAATCGGAGGCAGCTGGAAGTCCCCTTCTTCAAAGGGGGCTATGGTGACATACGCCCTTATATCCATGGCACCGGACTTTCTGTCCGTCTTCAGGGTATCTATCTTCCAGCCTGAAGCCAGCGCCAGCGTGTCTTCCGGGAAAGCCGAAAAATCAGGAAGCGCCAGCACAGTCCCTTTGCCCACACCCTGCAATTCGAATCCATATTCCAACTGGTCGGCAATCAACACCGAATCCCGTTTCTGAAGGGGATCCAGAAATGCCTTCCCTTGCGGAATCATACCCAAAAAGGCCGATATCAGTATAGTCAACAATTTCATTTTCTACCAAATAATGTCATCAGACCCTTGACGTAATCGGAATCCGTGGCAATATCAACATTGTCAATTCCATATTTGTTGAACATCCTCGACTCGCTCTCATTCAGACGCTCATACCAGCGCGAATACTGCTCACGCATCCGTTTGCTGCCGGTATTGACCCATGCACAACGGCCGCTCTCGCTGTCCTTGACATGTACGAGTCCCATAGACACCAACTCCCGCTCACGCGGATCATGCACCTTTATGACACTCAGGTCATGGCGGCCGGCGGCCACTTTCAGGGCGTCCTCATAACGGGGGGCCCCACTGTCATCCACATCCATAAGGTCACTGAGAAGAAAGGCCGTACATTTCTTCTTGATGGCATTGGTCAGATAGCGAAGAGCCACACTGATGTCCGTGGCATCGGATTCACTCTGAAGCTCAAGCATCTCCCTTATTATATGGAGCAGGTGAGAGCGTCCCTTGGCAGGAGGGATGAACTTTTCCACCCTGTCGGAGAAGAACAGAACGCCGACCTTATCATTGTTGAGGATTGCGCTGTACGTCAGTACCGCAGCCACTTCGGCCAATCTGTCCCTCTTGGTCTGGACCGCTGTCCCGAAAAGGCCGGAACGGCTCACATCGACCAAAAGAACGACGGTAAGTTCCCTTTCCTCCTCAAACACCTTCACGTATGGCGCACGGAGTCTGGCCGTAACATTCCAGTCCATCGAACGCACGTCGTCACCCCACTGGTACTCACGTACCTCGCTGAAGGCCATACCACGCCCTTTGAAGGCCGAATGGTACTCTCCGGCAAAAATCTGATGCGAGAGCGCCTTCGTCCTTATCTCTATCTTCCTGACCTTTCGAAGAAGGTCCGAAGTCTTGCTATGGGACAATGACGGCATTGATAATCTGCTCAATAATCTGCTCCGAGGTCACATTCTCCGCTTCCGCTTCATAGCTGAGACCGATTCTGTGACGAAGAACTTCTGGACACACCGCACGCACGTCTTCCGGAATGACATATCCGCGACGCTTTATGAAAGCGTATGCCTTGGCCGCCATCGAAAGGCTGATGCTGGCACGCGGAGATGCACCGAATGAAATGAAGTCCTTGATGGAAGACAAGCCGTAATCTTCGGGAGTGCGGGTAGCATAGACGATATCCACGATATATCTTTCTATCTTTTCGTCCATATAGACCTCCCTCACCACCTCGCGGGCCTTCATTATCTCCTGCGGAGTCACCACGGCCGAAGCTTTCGGAAAGACGCCGCTGTTGTTCATGCGGATAATCTGTTTCTCTTCATCCTTTTTAGGGTAACCCACCACCACTTTCAGCATGAAACGGTCCACCTGCGCCTCCGGAAGAGGATAGGTTCCCTCCTGCTCGATAGGGTTCTGCGTGGCCATCACGAGAAACGGCTCCGGAAGAGAGTATGTGTTGTCGCCAAGAGTTACCTGATGCTCCTGCATCGCCTCAAGCAACGCGGACTGGACTTTGGCCGGAGCACGGTTGATTTCGTCGGCAAGGACAAAATTGGCGAATACGGGTCCTTTGTGCACCTCAAACTCTTCCTTTTTCTGAGAATATATCAGAGTACCGGTGACATCGGCAGGAAGCAAGTCCGGGGTGAACTGAATACGGCTGAACTTAGCGTTGACAGCACTTGCCAATGTGCTTATAGCCAATGTCTTGGCAAGACCAGGCACTCCTTCAAGCAATATATGTCCTCCCGCGAGCATCGCTATCATCAGATTCTCCACAAGATGCTTTTGCCCCACAATGACCTTTCCCATCTCCATGGAAAGGATATCCACGAACGCACTTTCTTTCTGGATGCGGTCATTGAGTTCCTTGATGTTTACACTTTCCATATATTTTTAATAATTTTGCAGTCGGTTATGCGTTATTCCATAATACTGTCATACTGCGG
>OCLD01000267.1_pt1 | contig 13888 bp, 6 predicted proteins | sample 1495911 | NCBI WGS metagenome assembly OCLD01 (sample SAMN03418271, study PRJEB22391) | human gut metagenome | biome: human-gut; feature: organic feature; material: feces | host: Homo sapiens | place: Tanzania | collected 2013-01
CAGGGCGAAGAGCATCAGGGCGAGGATTCTCCTGTATTGGGAGCTGCCGGTTACGGTGACACAGACAAGATTTTCATCGAGCAATTCAAGATTGACGGCGACTCCATCACCTGTAATCTCGGACAATTCCCTGGCAAACTCATTGCCGGCGACGACCTTACTGCCTATATATATATAATGTATGGCGACAAGTATTATCTCGTAAATTACAACGTGAAGTGTGAAGCTGCGGCTACTACCAGCATTTCAGAGATGGAAAATACGGGAAATGTCGATGTAGAGCTTGAATTCAACCAGTTTACCGGCGACTACGGAGTAGTCTATACGGAACTGGATCTCGAAGCCATCAAGACAGCCCTCGGCATTACTGACGAATCCGCAATCCAGTTTAAGGTGGCTAAGGATGAAGACGCATTCTATCCTGGCAACACAGATGCCGGCGCTTACGGCTACTGGATGGACGGTGAAAGCCACAAGACCAGCTGGAAGGATGGCGAAACAAGCCCTCTCTTCGTCACTTTAGAGAAGGAAGGCGAGCCTGGAAAGATTGGCGTAGGTCTCTTTGCCGGACTGCATCAGAAGGCTGGAACATCCCACACCACCAAGGTTTACTATGTAGCAGGATCAAAATATTTCACCATCACAATCAAGTGTAACGTGGTGGAGAAGGAGCAGAAAGACCATAGTACATGGAACATTGTGGCTACAAAGAAGGTGGCCAAGCAGGTGATTGCCTCTACTGATGTTTATATCGCTGACAATAACCAGACCTCTTTCACCATCACAGCGGAAGAGTGTCAGCAGCTTGTAGGCACTGCTTCTCCTACACTCTACTGCGAACTTGCAGACACCCTGCAGAAGGACGGCAAGCTCTATGCCCCTTATTCAGTGTATGCTTGTGATCCAAAGCCAGGCGTATGGCTCGGCACGAACGGCCAGGGACACCTCTGGAGCGGCAATGCTGATTGTCCGGTAGGTATCTGCTGGCTGCAGAGCACCACAAATGGTTTGCCTGTAGGTGACTTCGCTGTGTTCCAGGTGCCTAATGTAAACAAGGCTGGCGACGTATATAAGGCTAAGGTTTATCTCGTCAATGAGGAAACTTACGACATGGTGCAGGTGGACTTCAACATCACTTTCGTAAGCGCAATCGAGTCTGCCGAGACTGTAGGCACTGAGAATATGACCATCGCTTCTTCAAAGGATGAGGACAAGCACTTCACCATCGACCTCACCAAGGCTGCTGAGGCTCTCGGCGTTACCGCAGAGGAACTCCTCAACGATGACAGCGGTTACTTTAAGGTAATGACTGCTTCCGGCACATTCACCAATGTCAATGTCACCCCATCCAGTGGCTATACCTTCGACAAGGACGGCTCATACAATGCTGGTGGCGACGGTGCCTTCGGTATCGGTTACAATGCTGACAATGCAGAGTGGGACGTTTACGGTGTCAGTGCTTCTACAGCCATCGAAGAGGAAACATGGAAGATTGCCACTACATTCTGCTTCGAGGTCAACGGCAAGCAGTATCTCTTCAACATCACCGTGGTGGATGAAGTCACATATACCGGCATTGAGGACGTTAAGGCTGCTGACAGCAACAAGCAGAACAAGATCTACAACCTCCAGGGCATCGAAATCACAAAGCCTGTAAAGGGACAGATCTACATCCAGAACGGCAAGAAGCGCATCTTCTAATCGAACGATTTCCAATCCATAGGTCTGGCATGGGATTCCCCAGCCCGACCAACACACACCATAAAGCGGTGGCACTTCATCAGTGTCACCGCTCTTTTATTTCCAGCCCGAGCATTGCTTTCTCTCCCTTTCCTCAATGCTTTCTCCCCCTTTCCATAATGTCTCATCTCCCTTTCTATAAACAGCCCTCCTCCCTCCATCTATCCCAATTCAGAACTGTCCTTGGTTCTGCACCCCCTCATCCCCTCATCCGCCCCCATTCACATTCCTTCACATTCATTAAAAAGCCCCCATTCCTGCCCCATCTCTCCCCAACGGAAATCCCATCCCCAAGCCCCTGGAAATCCGGAAAATAGGGATAAAAGAGCGAAAACCATCCCCCGAAAAAGCAAAAGCATAGATATTGCAACGCAATATCTATGCTTTTACCTCCTAATATCTATGCTTTTACCCAGCAATATCTAAGCTTTCACCTCCTAATATCTATGCTTTTACCCCGCATTTCCACTGCTTTCAGCCTCTTTTCTCTCCCCTTTCATTCTGCGTGCTTTTGCAATATTCTGACCTTCAGCGTATTACAAAAATGGCGAGAATCGCATATTTCTGACCGAGAATGCGTTTCCTGAATTTCAAATGTTAAAATCGGGGCTTCATTTTGTTGATTTGCCGTTAGAAATGGTTGTTGGTTGTTGGTTTTCGGTTGTTGGTCGTTGGTTGTAGGTTATCGGTAGAATAGTAGTAACTTACCAACAACCAACAACCGACAACCGACAACCAATAACCCCCTACAGCTTCATAGCCTTCTTCAGTTTATCCACGGCAGCATTGATCATGTCGTGGGTGCCACTGCCGTCAGTGACGTATTTCTGCACCATTCTGCCGTAGTCGAAGGCTTCGCGTATCTCGCTTGCAGCCTTCTCATCCGGCCATCCGATGCGGCGAAGCAGACCGGAAAGCTCGCGGAGATCTTCCATTTCGGCAAGGTTTCCCGGGCGCATGGTGTTGATGGCACGGTTGAGGATGGCGGTAGTGCCCTCCACCTCGTCCTCGCTTGCCTTCTTCTCGCCCTTCGCGATGAGCTGTTGCGCCTGATTCATCACATCAATCATGCGCTTGTAGCCGTGCGGAGCCCACGGAGCATACTCAGGCACTTTCTGCGCAAGGGCATTCCATTTCTCCTGCTCGCTCTTGCGCTCCACGGTGATATTCAGGAGCGAACGCAGTTCGGTGAAGTCCACCTTGCTCTTCTTTGCCTTCCTGCCCTTTGCGTCAGTGACGTTGATGCGATAGTAATGCGTGCTGTTGGCGTTGCGGTAATAGTCCGGTTGGAACACCTTTCCGTCCATGTTCAGTGTCAGGAGGTTAGCTCCGGCACCCGTGGTAACGCCGTCCGACGGTCCTACGGTCACCTTGTCGAGCTTTGAGTCGACGTTCAGAGTGGCCTGGTTCCACGTCACAGCGCCTGTGCCTGCCATCACCAGAGGGCCATACATGAGCGTTCCCACCCATGCGCTCTTCAGCGGAGTGCCGTCCATGCTTGCCACACGGCTCGACAGTTTGTCAGCGCCATATTCGATATGCTTGCTGAAAGGCATGTCGATTTCTATCATGTCGCCTGCTTTCCAGTGGTTTTGTTCCAACTGGATGTAACTGCTTGGCTTGTATTGCTTTGCCACTTCCTTGCCGTTTACCTTCACGGAGAAACCCTGAGTAGCCCAGTAAGGCACGCGGAGCTTGATGCAGAAATTGCCTTCGCCCTCGGCTATCCTGATGACGGAATGCTGGGCAGGCCATTGACATTCCTGCCTGATGGTGAGCCCTTTAGCCTTCCAGTGGAGGGTGGTAGGCATATAGAGTCCCACCCATAGCGTGTCGTCATTGGCAAAATAAGCCGACTGCTGGTATTTGGTGTGGTTCTCCGAGCCCGTTCCTCCACAGCAGCTGCTCTGCGGAGTCTCGTTGCCGAACGGCTTTGTGGCATTCAGTCCCACGGCATACTGGTAGCAGGTCTGGTATTTATCCGGATTGAGCGAACCGATAATCTGATTGTAGAGCGTGCGTTCGATGTAGTCCAGATACTGCGCATTGTCAGGATCGTAGCAGTTGAGGTCCTTCGTGAGCTTCAGGAGATTATAGGCACAGCAGGTCTCATTGATGTCAGGATAAGCCACAGACTCGCCTTCCTGCAGTCCGTTGGTAGCCATGCTGAGAATCTGCGTGTATGGCTGTCGGAACATTTCTCCATTTCCCACGCCGCCCATAGCGTACATATATCTGCCCTGTATCAGTTGCCAGAAGTTGAGCGAGAGGTTGTAATAGTAAGGCTTATGGTTGCTCTTGTAGCTTCTCAGCGCACCAATAATCATCGGAATGTGCTGGTTGGCGTGGCGTGTGCGTATGTCGTCGATGTTCTTGCTCAGCGGGTCGAAGAATTTCGGAGCGTCGAAGCAGTTTGCCGCTTCTATCAGCCGAGCCTTCTCCTGCGGGTCGTTGACCATCTCAGCGAGCCGTGCGAGGGACTCGCTCATGCCGCCCACTTCGCCAGCGATATACATATCCCACATCTCATAGCGGTTTCCCGGCTTTGCGCGGCGTTCGTCCTGCGTGCCGTCCTGCTTCACGTATGTGCGGTAATGCATTCGGTTCCAGACCCATAGTCCCATGTCCTTGGCTATGAGAATCGCCTTGTCGCATATCTCCTTGTCGTCGAAATAGGTGGCGATGTCTATGAGACCAGCCAACTGTTTGTGCACACTGTAGTATGGAGCCCATACCCAGTCGGAGTTGTTGTATGCGCGATACATCTCAATAAGGGCGCAGTGCTGTGCCGGAATGGCGTTGATGTATCCGTAGCCGTAGATTTCCGGATGCTTCTTGTATTCATCGAAAGCCGCCCATGTGCCCTTCATGTCCTTCAGTTCAGCCTCCGGAGCGAAGTCGCGTGCTTCCCAGTAACGCTTCATGTCATCCTTATAGACGAACGTAAGTTCCTGGCATTCCCTCAGTTCGTTGACCATTCTTGTGATGTTCTTTCTCAGTATGGCTTTCTGTTCGGGATTGTTTGTCACGGCGTATGCCTGCGCAATGGCAGACATATAGTGGCCGGAACCGTGCCCTTTGAGCTTGGTGTCGGGTGAATCCCATCCGTCGCTCTTGGTGTAGCCTTCAGTGCTGAGTCCGTAAGTGTCGCGGTAGTTGTACAGTTGCTGCGTCACGTCCCATGAACATATCTCGCTTATCGCCTCGTCACGGTTGTGTGTGAGTCGGTTGTCGCCGTCGATGGTCACGTCGGAGAGCGGGAAGGTGTGTGCCCTTTCCTGCTGTGGAGTCAGGTAATCCTGTGATACCACCTTTATCTCGGCCTTTATCGGGAAACCGTTGTCAGTCGTTTCATCGCCTATGATGAAGCCGCTGATTTCGTAATTGCTTCCGGCAGGATGCTTGCTTCCGTCGGCTTGCGTCACTTCATCGGCGAGGGGAGAATTGCTCCATCTCACCTGTCGATACTCGGAATGTCCGTCAGAATAGGTCACCCAAACGAGATTGGGCAGTCGCGGCACGGTGCCGGCAGGACAATCCACCACTACTGTCTCCACCTTGGAGATGGTGCGGTAGTGTGCGGCTGTCGTCATGGCTGGCATGGATGCGACTCCTATTATTATTGCTATTGTTTTTGAAGTCATATATTAGTTGGTTTTGGGTTGTCGGTTGTTGGTTTTGGGTTTTGGGTTTGAAATCTGATTGGATTTAGAAAAAAGATACACTTTCGTTCCTATAGTTTGCAAAATAAGTAAAAAAACGGCACATTTGCTAAAATAATCGTCCACAAAGGTGTTGTAATCGTGTAATGACATGGTTTCAGAACGATATTTTCATTCTTTTGGACTATATTTCCATCATTTATATAATAGTATTAGTAAATTTGCTCCAGAAATGAAAAAGCGGCATTCCTGCTGTCTCCTTTGAAGCAAGAAGGAGCAATGAGGGAGCCGAACCAACCTAAATCAGTTATGTTAAAAAATCTCTTTCTCATCACCACCTTATTATATATAGGGGCAACGGCATCAGCAGACAGCTATCAGGTGAAGTCGCCTGACGGAATGATAGTGGCTGAAATCAATACTGATGACCACCTCTCACTGCGACTGAACCGTGCCGGCGAGGAAATAATGCCTAAATCATCAATAGGCATGACGCTCGAAGATGGCACGGACATAGGGCGGAATCCGAGAGTGACAGCCAAGAGATTGTCCGGCCATAAGGAAACCATCACCGCGCCATTCCATCGCCAGCAGAGTTTTGAAGCCAGTTGTCAGGAGATGAACCTCAAGTTCGGGAATGGTTTCGGCATAATCCTGAGAGCCTATGACGAAGGAGTGGCTTACCGATTCTACACATATCGCAAGGGAAAGACCGTCATCCTCAATGAGACAGCCGCCTATCGGTTCGGTAAAGACAAGACAGCATGGCTGCCTTACACCACTACTCCCGAGAAGCCTTACGCGATGGCTTTCCAGAATATCTACGACAAGACCACCCTCGACACGGCAAAGACGCTGCCGGCATTTCTCCCTGCCACCGTGGATTGCGGCAAGGCGAAGGTGACAATCATGGAAAGCGACCTGAAGAATTATCCCGGGATGTGGCTGAAAGCAAACGGGTCGGAGGAAGACAACGCCGCCGGAATACTGAGAGCAGCCTTCGCTCCTTATCCGAAAGAGATGGCTTATTATTCCTGGAGACACATGAGCTACGTGAAAAGTGCCTGTGATTACATCGCCACAAGCACGGGAAAACGATCATATCCGTGGCGTATCTTCGCCATTACGCAGAGCGATACGCAGATGCCGACGTGCAATCTCGTCTATGCTCTCGCCGAGCCAAGCAGGGTAGAGGACACTTCCTGGATAAAGCCTGGCAAGGTGGCATGGGACTGGTGGAACGACTGGAACCTGAAGGGTGTGGACTTCAAGGCTGGAATAAATTACGAAACTTACCGTTATTATATAGACTTCGCCCACAATCACGGACTGGAATACATCGTGCTCGACGAGGGATGGTATGACTCCAAGTCAGGCACTATACTCCAGCCGATAGATGATATCCGGCTGCCGGAACTGATAGAATATGCCGACAGCAAGGGCGTAGGCATAGTGCTGTGGTCTGTATTCAATGTGATGGATGAAAATCTGGAGACCATCTGCCGAACTTATGCCGACATGGGCATAAAGGGATTCAAGGTGGACTTCATGGACCGTGATGACCAGACCGCCGTGGAAATGGTGGAAAGACTGGCTGACTGCACTGCAAGGCATCATCTCATCCTCGACCTCCACGGCATCTACAAGCCGGTGGGACTCAACCGCACCTATCCGAATGTGCTCAATTATGAGAGCGTCTTCGGTATGGAGGAATGCAGATGGACCGAGGCAAAGAACGATATGCCTCTCTATGATGTCACTTTCCCTTTCATCAGAATGATGGCAGGACAGGTGGATTTCACTCCGGGAGCCATGCGCAACGGAACGAAAGACAACTGGAAAGCCATCTATACCAAGCCTGTCTCAATGGGAACACGCTGTCATCAGGCCGCCTGCTACATCGTGCAGGACAGTCCGTTCACCATGCTGGCTGACGCGCCGACCAATTACGAGGCAGACAGACCGTTCACGGAATACATCGCTTCGCTGCCTGTAGTCTTCGACAAGACCGTGGTCTTGCAGGGAAAGATAGGCGAATACATCGTCACGGCACGCCGGAAGGGCAGTGACTGGTATGTAGGAGGACAGACAAACTGGGATGAACGCGACGTCATCGTCCATCTCGATTTCCTTCCGGAAGGCGACTATGAGGTCGTAATCATGCAGGATGGCATCAATGCCAATCATGATGCAGAGGACTATGTGATAAGGACTCACGCTGTAAACCGCAGTAATCTTTTTCAGATCCATCTCGCTTCAGGCGGTGGATTCGTAATCAAAATAATTAAAAAGTAATTATGGTTGTGGGTTGTGGGTTATTGGTTGTTGGTTAGTTAGTGGTTATTGGTTGTAGGTTATTGGTTGTTGGTTTTTGGCAGTACAGTGTATAAACCAGAAAGCGACAAAGCATTCTAACCGACAACCCAAAACCAACAACCGACAACCCAAAACCAACAACCCCAAACCGACAACCCCCCAAAAAAGAAGTTAGGTTAGTATTATGGTAAATAAAAATTTAGTTTTATCAATTTTGATAGCAGCATCTGCGGCAGTGCCTGTGACAGGTACTGCCCAGAGCGTGGATTACAATTCTACAGGTGCCGGCAATCCGATTCTTCCAGGTTACTTTGCCGACCCTACTATCAAGAAATTCGGTGACACCTATTATATATATGCCACGACAGATGGCAGTGGAGCAGGCTTCGGTCCTGCCCAGTTATGGTGCAGCAAGGACTTCAAGAACTGGACTCTCATGCCGATGAACTGGCCCGACAGCCACTGGATATGGGCACCGGACGTGATGAGGAATGAGGCTGACGGTAAGTATTATTACCTCTATTGCCAGCCTTGCAAGCTGCATCTCGGTGTGGGCGACACGCCTCGCGGACCGTGGAAGAACGTGCTCGGCGAAAGTGAAGCGGTGCTGGTGGAGGACAGATTCGTCAAGAATGCCATCACCCTCGACGGCCAGACCTTCCGCGATGATGACGGTTCGGTGTATATGTATTGGGGAACATGGGGCATCTATCCGGGCTTCGGTTGCGGAGCAGGCAAGCTCAATCCCGACATGAAGTCATTCAGCGAGACAAAACTCATAGAGAATACCGAGGTAAAGGACTTCTTTGAGGCACCTTTCGTGTTCAAGCGCAATGGCATCTACTACTTCCTCTACTCATGCGAGCACTGCGAAGACGCAAGTTACCGTGTGGATTATGCCACTGCAAAGAATCCGCTCGGACCGTTCACCTATCATGGCACCATCCTCAAGACCAATGCGGACGGCACCGTTCATGGACCGGGACACAACTCAGTGCTGCAGGAAGGCGACAATTATTACATCGTATATCATCGCCATGACAATCCGCATTCCAACCGCGGATTCCATCGTCAGGTGGCTATCGACAAACTGGAATTCAATCCTGACGGCACGATAAAGGAGGTGGTGCCGACACATGAAGGCATCGACCTCAAGCCGGAGATGAAGGTGGCGAAGAATATTGCTTTCGGAGCGAAGGTCACAGCTTCGTCTTTCTATGACAAGGACTTCCGTCCGGAGTATGCCGTAGATGACAACAACGGCACACTTTGGCGCCCGCGCACCACCGGACAGGCATGGATCCAGCTCGACCTCGGCAAGAGACAGAGCATCAAGAGCATCTGGACACAGTTCGAATACGGCACGCAGTTCTATCAGTATATCATCGAGACATCCGATGACGGCAACCGCTGGACCACATTCTCCGACAAGAGAAACAACCGTCTGGCAGGTTCGCCTATGGTGGATTTCGGAGATGCGAAGGCACGCTACATCCGTCTTACCTACACCGGAGGACAGAAGAACGGCTTCGGAGGTGCGATATGGAACATCAAGGTCTATGGAAGCGTGGAGGATTCCGCTCCACAGCAGTGGGTAGGACTTACCGCTGCCGACTTTGACGGAACCTCATGGCACAACAATGGGGGAATGCTCGGTGGAGGATTTACCGTGGATCATGGCGTTGCCCTCATGGAAAGGATGGCTGGAAAGGATGCTGTCACACTGCAGCCGAACACCGTTCTCACGATGATTCATCCGCAGTTGGGCAATAAGCGCAAGCACACCCTGACAGCACAGGTGTGTGAAAACGGAATCTGGAGACAGATAGACGAGACAGACAGCCGCCTCGCCCTGACGGAAGGAAAACTGGAAATCAAGGCAGGAGGAAAGCAATTTTCCATCACCAACCTCCGTTATTATAACTGGGAGCAGGAGAATGCGGAGAAAGCATTTGATGCCAAGAGCAATATAGTGCGTGAAGAGGTGGCTGACAGGAATGTCCGCGGACTGGTGGTGGATATCAATGCCGATTACTACAACGAGGGCGACTACGTTCCTTTCATCAAGAACGGTTCGCCGCTCGATGTGCATCTGAAGGGAGCATTTGAGACAAGAAGCGACACAGCCACCATGGTCCAGCAGATAGAGGGCAGGAAAGCCTTCGCCTTTACAGGAAAGGAATCCTACAGAAGCAACTTCATGCTGCCGCAAACACTGCGTGACAACGCTCCTTACACCATCGAAGCATGGATTCTCAATCCGGAGATGGATGTGAATGAATGCGTGGCGGACTTCACTTCCTCCCACAACGAACTGGAGAAACTCATGCTCGTCAACGGCACAGAGCCACGATGCGGAGTGATAAACCACTACGGTTGGTATGAGGATGCCGGCTACAAGGAGATGAAGACCCTCGAAGGTAAATGGCAACACGTGTATATCTGCTTCGACGGAAGAATCGAAAGCGTGTATATCAACGATATGCTCATCAGCCAGAAGGATATCCAGTTGCTCGTCAAGCCATCGCAATTCATGCTGCTTGGCAGAAACGCTGAGGAGGCATGGCCGTTCTCCGGCTATCTCCACTCGCTGAAACTGTGGGATGAATTTATTCCTTATAAAAACAAATAACTACAAGATATGAAGAAGATATTACTGATATCAGCCCTGACTGTCATGGCTATGATGCCTGCTTCGGCACAGAAAGCGAACAAGAACTCCGGGGGATATCCCATCACTCCAGTGCCTTTCACTTCGGTAAAAGTGACCAACAATTCATTCTGGGGACAGCGTATCGAGACTTCCCGCAAGGTCACCATACCGCTTGCATTCAGCAAATGCGAGACGGAAGGACGATACAAGAACTTTGAACGCGCCGCCCATCCGAGCGAGACGTATGACGTGGGCAAACTGATGCCTCTGAGTTTTGATGATACTGACCCGTACAAGACCATCGAAGGTGCAAGCTATGTCCTGCAGACTTACCCTGACAAGAAGCTCAAGGCCTATATAGACAGCGTGTTGGATATCATCGCTCCTGCACAGGAACCGGACGGTTACCTCTACACTGCACGTACACAGAACCCTAAGCATCCGCATTTCTGGGCTGGAGACAAGCGCTGGAGCATGGAGGAAGACCTCAGTCATGAGCTATATAACCTCGGTCACATGGTCGAAGGTGCAGTGGCACACTGGCAGGCTACGGGCAGCAGGAAGTTCCTGGACATCGCTATCCGCTATGCTGACTGCGTGGTGAAGGAGGTAGGACCTGGTAATGGTCAGGCTTGTGTGGTGCCGGGACATCAGATTGCCGAAATGGCGCTCTGCAAACTTTATCTTGCCACTGGCAACAGAAAGTATCTGGATGAGGCTAAATTCTTCCTCGACTATCGCGGAAAGACGAAGATAAAGACGGAGTATTCACAGAGCCACAAGCCTGTACTGGAACAGGACGAGGCAGTAGGTCATGCTGTTCGTGCCACATATATGTACGCTGGAATGGCTGATGTGGCCGCTCTCACCGGTGATACTGCATATATCCATGCCATAGACCGCATCTGGGACAATATCGTAAGCAAGAAACTCTACATCACAGGTGGTATAGGTGCCACGAACAATGGTGAGGCATTCGGACCTAACTACTATCTGCCCAACATGAGCGCTTACTGCGAGACCTGTGCTGCAATCGGCAATGTGTATGTCAATTACCGCCTTTTCCTCCTGCATGGAGAGAGCAAATACTATGATGTGCTGGAGCGCACGCTCTACAATGGCCTGATCAGCGGAGTGAGCATGGATGGCGGTGGCTTCTTCTATCCTAATCCGCTGGAGAGCATGGGACAGCATCAGCGCCAGGCTTGGTTCGGATGTGCCTGTTGCCCAAGTAACATCTGCCGCTTCCAGCCTTCCCTTCCAGGCTATGTCTATGCTGTGAAGGACAGGAATGTGTATGTCAATCTCTTCCTCAGCAACTCGTCTTCGCTGAGCGTTGCCGGCAGGAAAGTATCGCTGAGTCAGGACACGCAGTATCCTTGGAACGGCGATATAGCCATCAAGGTGGATGACAACAAGGCTGGACTGTTCGCCATGAAGATACGTATTCCTGGATGGGTGAAGGGACAACCCGTGCCTTCCGACCTCTATTACTACAGTGATGGCAAGCGTCTTGGCTACACTGTCACTGTCAATGGCAAGGAAGTGGAGGCTCAAGTGACTGATGACGGATATTATACCATCAACAGGAAATGGAAGAAAGGCGATGTGGTGCGCGTCCACTTTGATATGGAGCCTCGCACTGTTCGTGCCAACAACAAGGTGGAAGCCGACCGTGGCTGCATCAGCATCGAGCGTGGTCCGCTGGTATATTGTGCCGAATGGCCTGACAACAAGGACTTCGACATCATGAGCATACTGGAGAACCGCGAGCCTAAATTCGTGGAGGGAAAACTCGCTTACGATGGTTTCATCGACCCTAAGTACAGGAATGTGCTTACCCTATACAAGGGACAGAAGATGAATACCTTGGCTGGAGACGTGCAGACTCTCGCTTATGACAAGAGCGGCAAGCTCACCACGAAGGATGAAAACATGACTCTTATCCCTTACTTCGCTTGGGCTCATCGTGGCAACGGCAACATGAAGGTGTGGCTCCCGCAGGATGTCAAGGCTGCAAAGCCTACTTCTCCTGCCACTCTTGCAGCGCAGGCTAAGGTGGAATTCTCTTCTCCTGTTCCGGCAAAGGGCAGCGTCAACGACGGACTTGTGCCGGCTGACGAGAACGACCGCTCTATCCCTTATATCCATTGGTGGCCCAAGAAGAACACCACTGAGTGGATTTCATACACATTCCCGGAGGCTAAGGAAATCAAGACCAGCACTGTATATTGGTATGATGACCAGCCTTGGGGCGGATGCAAGGTGCCGGACAGCTGGAAGATCTATTATCAGGATGAGGCTGGACAATGGAATGAGGTGAAGGGTGCTGACGCTTATCCTTGCAAGAGGGGCGTGGCCTGCATCGTGAACTTCAACCCTGTCAAGACAAAAGCAGTGAAACTCGAATTCAAGCAGCCTGAGACCCACTCATGCGGAGTGTTCGAATGGAGCGTGAAATAAATGCAATCAAAAAAAGGTATTGTCGCATTGACAATACCTTTTTTTGTAGTTTATTTGAGGAATAAAATATCAATAAATTGTCTTGTTGTCTTGTTGTCTTGTTGATTGCCAATACTAAACAACTAAACAACAATACCACTAAACCACAATCCAATATTGATGTTTTAATCTTCCCCACGACAGTGGGGACTGAGGGGTTTTTCAACTTGCGGAAGTTGAGTAATGCAACTCTTTTCTGCACCGCTCCTTACAGAGTCTCGATGATGTCCTCCATAGCCTTGCGCTTCTTCTCCGTGCGTGGGCAATCCTCGGCAATATGTCCCAAAGGGATGATTACCACAGCCTCGAAGCCATCGTAAGGGAACTGTTCGCGCACGACGGCAGTGTCATAGTTGCACACCCAGCAGGTGCCGAGACCGCGGTCTGCGGCTGCCAGGCAGATATGCTCTGCGGCAATGGCCACGTCTATGTCTCCATGCTTCTTGTCATCATAGCGGCGGGTCCAGCATTCGGAATCGTTTTTCATGCACACGATGTAGAGTGGGGCAGACCTGAACCATTCCCTGTCGTATGCTTTCCAAAGGCGTTCTCTCGCCTCTTTGCTGCGCACGATGATGAATTTCCAAGGTTGTCTGTTGACGGCAGACGGTGCCAGTCGGGCACATTCCATGATGTATGCGAGGTCTTCTTCGCTTACCGGTTCGTCGGTATATTTGCGTGCGGAGAAGCGTTTCTGTGATAATTCAAGCATGTTCATATTGTTCGGTTTAGTATATCTGTGGGGCAAAATTACATAAAAAAATGTAATTCGAGAAGAAATATCGAAAGAAAACGAATATTCCGGCAAATTTAATTGTTCAGGTATGGTAATTATTTGTACCTTTCCTCTATAAAACGAAAATGATTTCCCTCGCAAAGGTAACTAAAACAAGGGAGTTTGCCTTTTCCTCGTAAATTAAAGCGCATGTCTCCCTTGCACTTGCCTTTATGGCAAATGCGATTATCAATATACTTTCCTCTTCGAGTTTTACTCATACTGACTTCCATAGCCTTC
>OCLD01000268.1_pt1 | contig 13859 bp, 10 predicted proteins | sample 1495911 | NCBI WGS metagenome assembly OCLD01 (sample SAMN03418271, study PRJEB22391) | human gut metagenome | biome: human-gut; feature: organic feature; material: feces | host: Homo sapiens | place: Tanzania | collected 2013-01
CGTTCATGATGGTGTTACCCTTACCTGCAACACTCTCAAGCCAGCTACTCTCGAGACAGGCGTTGAGATCCGTGTTCCTCTCTTCATCGAGGAAGGAGAACTCGTTCAGGTGGACACCCGCGACGGTTCTTACATACAGCGTGTAAAGGAATAGTTGGAATTAGTTGTTTTGTGGTTTAGTTGTTTTGTGGTTTAGTTGAGTCACTTCTATAAGACAACAACCAAATTCACTAACAACAAAACAACAAAACAACAAAACAACAAAACAACAATAATGAAATATTCTATTATTGTGCCCGTATATAATAGGCCTGACGAGGTTGACGAACTGCTTGACAGTCTCACTCGTCAGGCTTATTCCAATTTTGAGGTCATTATCGTAGAAGACGGCTCCGACACACCTTGCAAAGAGGTATGCGACAAATATTTAGACCGACTTAACCTGCAATATTACCTCAAGAAGAACTCTGGACCTGGGCAAAGCCGCAACTATGGCGCCGAGCGTGCCAAGGGCGAATACCTTATTATACTCGACAGCGACGTGGTGCTGCCGGGCAATTACCTGAAAGCAGTCGATGAAGAACTCACCGACAACCCTTGCGATGCCTTCGGAGGCGCTGATGCTTCCCACTCTTCCTTTACGGATGTGCAGAAAGCAATCTCGTATTCGATGACCAGTTTCTTCACTACCGGAGGCATTCGTGGCGGCAAAAAGAAGCTCGACAAGTTCTATCCGAGGTCTTATAACATGGGTATCAGACGCGAAGTTTACCTCAAACTGGGTGGATTCTCAAAGATGAGATTCGGTGAAGACATCGACTTTTCCTACCGCATCGTGGAAGCCGGCTACAAATGTCGCCTCTTTCCGAAGGCATGGGTATGGCATAAGCGACGCACGGACTTGAAGAAATTCTTCCGACAGGTATATAACAGCGGCATAGCACGCATCAATCTGGAGAAGCGTCACCCAGGTACCATGAAGCTGGTACACCTCCTTCCTATGGTTTTCACTGTGGGAGTAATCTGCCTTATCCTCGTTTCCATGGCGGGAAGACTGCTCATGCACTATGATGATGTGCACAGATGGTACTGGCTTTGCGCCGCTCCTTGGCTGCCGATACTGCTCTATTCGCTCATCATATTCATCGATTCAAGCATTCAGAACAAGTCCGTCAAGATAGGATTCATCAGCATTGCCTCCTCTTTCACACAACTTATGGGCTACGGTTTCGGTTTCCTTGAGGCATGGTGGAAGCGCTGCGTGTGCAGGAAAGATGAGTTTCAGGCCTTTGAAAAGACCTTCTATAAGTAATAATACCTTTACCCTGACGACCGCATGGAGAAGATAATAGGTGGCAAACAGATTGCTTTCAGCGAGGAAAAAATAACTTCCAGCGAGAGAAAGGACAGTTCCGGCGAGAGAAAAGACAGTTCCAGCGAGGGAAAGGATAGCCTTTCCGCCGCTTCCGGCTCGCTCGGACCGGACAAACTCGCAATTTCCCAATGGGCGGAAGATGACAAACCGAGAGAGAAACTCATGACATTGGGCGCTGATAGCTTGTCAAATGCCGAGCTGCTCGCCATACTTATCGGTTCCGGAAGCAGGAAAGAGAGCGCTGTGGATCTGATGAAAAGGCTGTTGGGAGACTGTGAAAACAACCTCAACGCCGTGGGAAGAAAGAGCATAAGCGAACTTATGAGGTACCACGGAATAGGCGAAGCCAAGGCAATAACTATCCTTGCGGCTTGCGAACTGGGCAAGAGACGCGAGCATGAAGAGCATCTCAAGCGGAAAGATCTGGGCTCTCCGGACGCCATTTACCATCATCTACTGCCACGGGTGCGCGACCTTGACGTGGAGGAAGCGTACATAGTGCTGATGAATCAGAACTTCAAACATCTGAAAACGCATTGTCTTTCCCACGGCGGAATCACCGAAACAGCGGTCGATGTGCGCGTTATCATCCGCGAAGCACTGCAGGTAAACGCCACGATAGTTGCCCTCGCACACAATCATCCGAGCGGAAACCTGAAGCCAAGCAAGCAGGATGACCAGCTCACAAGGCAGGTACAGGAAGCCTGTAAGGTGATGCGACTGCATTTCCTCGACCATATCATCGTCACGGATGGTGGATATTACTCCTACAGAGACGAGGGACGACTTTGACATCAGAATGGAATCATCCCGGGAAAGCCTGATTTCACTGCGACCGGAAGAACACTTTCCGAAGACAAAGGATCGGATTTCTTAGGATCAAGGAACAGCTTTCCCGATATAAAGGAACAGCCTTCCCGATATAAAGAAACTGCCTTCCCGATATAAAGGCACAGCCTTCTGGATGTAAAAGACCACTATTCCGGACGCTTTCGCACCGCAACCAATTTACAATACGACCGAAACAAGAACAATAAAGAATATGACCCAACAAGAGAAATCACAGATAGAAGAGAGAATAGTCGATGTACTCAAGACCGTATATGACCCTGAAATTCCAGTAAACATCTACGATCTGGGGCTGATCTACAAGATAGACCTCAGCGATGACGGCACTCTCGACCTCGATATGACCTTTACTGCGCCATCATGTCCTGCTGCCGACTTCATCATAGAGGACGTTCGCACGAAGGTAGAGGCGGTAAATGGAGTGAAAAGCGCAAATGTCAACATGGTGTTCGAGCCTGAATGGGACAAGTCCATGATGACAGAGGAAGCTCGTGTGGAACTTGGTTTCGACTAAAGACAGCGCAACATTCTTCTGTTTGCAGTGTGATTTTTGTCTGATAACAGCATTTTGCCGGACTGAAAATATCATTACACAAAACCGATAACAGCATTTTGCCAGACCGACAACAGCATTTTGCCAGACTGATGACAGCACAATGCCAGACAGATGACAGTAGAACAATCGACAGGCTACAGTATAATAAAGGTGAAAATATGCAGAAAGAAGCACAGAAACGAGGACTAACATATTTCCTCTCAGATGCACATCTGGGATCATTGGCAATCAAAAGCCCACGCACTCACGAGCGCCGACTCGTGCGATTCCTTGACGAAATCAAGGACAAAGCGGCGGCTGTCTATCTGCTCGGCGATATGTTCGACTTCTGGCATGAATACAAATACGTCGTGCCAAAGGGCTTCACGCGCTTTCTCGGAAAGCTTTCAGAGCTTACCGACAGCGGTGTTGAGGTGCATTTCTTCACCGGCAACCACGACATCTGGGACTATGGTTACCTGGAAGATGAGTGCGGAGTGTTCATCCACCGCGGTCCCTGCACGCTTGACATAAACGGAAAGACCTTCTTTCTTGCGCATGGCGACGGTCTCGGCGACCCTGACAGGAAGTTCAAGTTTATCAAAAACATATTCCACAACAAGACCTGCCAGTGGCTTTTCCGCAATGTCCTGCCTACAAACGTCGGAATGAAGTTCGGACTCAACTGGGCAAAGCACTCCCGACTCAAGCGTGAAGGAGGCAAAGAGCCACCTTATATGGGCGAGGACAAGGAGCATCTCGTGCTTTTCGCCAAAGATTATCTCAAGACGCATAAGGACATCGACTACTTCATGTTCGGGCATCGCCACATCGAGCTCGACCTTATGCTGACCCGCTCCACCCGCCTTCTCATCCTCGGCGACTGGATATGGCAGTTTTCCTACGCCGTTTTCGACGGGGAAGGTATGTTTATGGAGAACTACATTGAGGGCGACAGCAAGGTGTAAAGCCACGTCAAAACCTTTGTCCCTGATACCTTTCCAGAGAGAACAGCCTCCCGATTATCCGGACACACATTAGTTTTAATAACCCAATAAATACCAAGAAATGAAAAAGAAAACATGCATCATCGCCATAATGGCTATGGCATTCGCCAATGCCAGCGCCATTGACGTGAACACAATCCGCACAGCCGGACCGTTCAGTATAATGGAACCTTTGGTCATGGACAGCATCAATGCCGCCCAGCAGAAATACTCTGCTCCGAGCATTCTTGACACCCACGTCTCTCTTGACCTCGTGAAAGACGGACTCGTGCGCAATCTTACAGGCATTTCAGCACGCTCTGCCGGCGGTGCCGTGGAGAAAAACGGCAAGGCAAGCTCAAGGAAACTGATGCTTGCAGGCTTCACTTTCACCCTGTCAAAGTACACGAAGGCTGAAGTGAAGGTATCTGGTCCAAGCCAATATGCCATCTATGTCAACGGCGAAGCGCACAGCGGAATGACTGGTTTACAGCGTGGAAGCTACGATGTAGTGATAAAATACGTCACCGACACTGCCGACATAAAAATTTCCGTCAATGCAGAAGACGAGAAAGCGGTAGCCCTTACCGACATCAGCGGCGAGCAGACACCGCTCCGTCCTTTCACTTTGGCGGACAATATGGAGATGAAGCACTACAACAGCGTGAAGGTTTCACCAAGCGGAAAGTATGCTATTGTGGGCAGTTCATGGTTTGATTCCGAAGGCGCATCACAGTACAAGACTGTGCTTGTCGAGTCTGCCACGGGCAAAGAGATCCGTCCTATATACTACAACCCTGTGTGGATGACCAAGTCTGACCGCTTCTACTACACCAAGCAGGAGTCCGGCAAGACCCAGCTAATCATCGTTGACCCAGCCACTTTCAATGAGGAAGTGCTCTACGACAACCTCCCAAGCGCCAGCTTCACCATGTCTCCTACCGAGGATTACATCATTATCTCAAAGGTAGTGGAAGGTCCAAGCAAAGAAAACGGCGTATATGAAATCATCAACCCTGAGGACCGTCAGGCAGGATGGCGCGACCGCACCAGCCTTTCCAAGATGGATCTCGCTACAGGTCTCGTGCAGCCACTCACATATAATGATAATAATGTATGGCTGATGGACATCTCAAAGGATGGACAATACATCATATTCGGAATGCAGACCCAGGACCTCAGCAAGCGTCCTACCCTGGAAAGCTCCGTATATCGCATGAATGTCAACACCCTTGAGACAGAAAAACTCATCGACAAGGATGGCTTCATCAACAATGTAAGCCTCATCCCAGGCACTGAAAAACTGGCTATCGTGGCAAGCGCAGAGGCATTCAAGGGCATAGGACGCAACCTTCCTGACAACATGACTCCTAATATCTTCGAGCATCAGTTGTACATCTTCGATATTAAGACTAAGAAGGTAGATCCTGTCACAAAGTATTTCAACCCTTCTGTAAACACCGTATTCGCAGCTAACGCATCAAATGTATATTTCACTGCCGAGAATGCTGACTCCGTAAGTCTCTACCGTCTCGACATGAAGACATACAAGATACAGGCTGTCAAGCAACCTTGCGAAGTCATCAGCGGCTGTGATCTCTCCGATAATGGTTCCACATTGGTATATTACGGCAGCGGAGCTTGCGTAGCACCACGCCTCTATTCTCTCAACACCAAGAACCAGAAGGTGGCTGAAATCGGCGACATCAACAAGGACAGGATGGCTGAAATCAAGATTGGCACTTGCGAAGCATGGCGCTTCAAGAGCAAGAACGGATATGAACTCACTGGCCATGCCTTCATTCCAGCTGACCTTGACCCTAACAAGAAGTATCCTATGATTGTGCATTACTATGGTGGTTGCTCTCCTACATCGCGTCGTTTCGGTGGTGGCAGCCATTATCCTGCACACTATTGGAATGCTCTCGGCTACGTAGTACTCATCGTCAATCCTGGCGGTGCTTCCGGTTTCGGTCAGGAATGGGGTGCTCGTCACGTCAACACAGCCGGTGAAGGCATTGCTGAAGACATCATCGAGGCTACAGAATGGTTTACTGACACGCACAAGTTTGTCAACAAGGACAGAATCGGATGTGTCAGCGCATCTTACGGTGGCTTCATGTCACAGTTGCTCCTCACCAAGACTGACCTCTTCGCCTGCGGTATAAGCCACGCTGGTATCTCCGACCACAGCAGCTATTGGGGTGAAGGTATCTGGGGTTATACATACAGTGAGGTAAGTATGGCGAACTCTTATCCTTGGACACGTAAGGACCTTTTCGTAGATCGCTCACCTCTTTTCAATGCTAATAAGATACATAAGCCATTGCTCTTCACCCACGGTTCGGCTGACACCAACGTGCCAATCGGTGAGAGTATCCAGATGTACACAGCCCTCAAGCTCCTCGGTGTGCCTACAGCATTCATCGTAGTGGAGGGTGAAAACCACGGTATCATGGACTATCACAAGCGTATCAAGTGGATCAACTCTATGCTTGCATGGTTCGACAAGTACCTGAAGGACGAGCCAGCATGGTGGGATGCCATCTATACTCCTAAGAAACTCTAATCTGGTTTTCCACAGAAAATAAAGGGAAAGCAATGCCGACAGCATAGACTTTTCCACAGAAAATAAAATGAATGCCGTCTGATTATCTCGATTTTGATATTCAGACGGCATTATTTTTGGGGAAAACAACACCGTAATTGCAGAAAAATTGCAAAACCAGAGCATTGCTGTCAATATGAAGAAATAATCCCCAAACAGGGCAAAATGGATGTCTTCCTGCCTATTTTAGATGATTTATATCAATTTAATGCAGAAAGTCGAGAAATGTTTTAGAAAAATTTGGAGGTTTCAAGAAAAAGCAGTACCTTTGCACTCGCAATTAAGCAACACGCCAATTGCAACACTAAAATAAGGTGCCATAGCTCAGTTGGTAGAGCAACGGACTGAAAATCCGTGTGTCCCCGGTTCGATTCCTGGTGGTACCACCCAAGACCAAGCCTGTAAAGATTCCTTTACAGGCTTTTTTGTTTCTATATCTTCCTTTCTTCATCTTTTCATTTCACATCCACAACCACGAGACTATAGCCTACCAGAGGCAAGCATTCTCAACAAAGGAAAAACAGAACAAAAAAGCGAGAGCAAAGCTATCATATCGCAATAACTTAGCTTTCACATTGCAAAAGCATAGTTATTACCTCCTAAAAGCATAGATATTACCCTGCAAAAGCATAGCTTTTACATCCTAAAAACCATGCTTTTATAACACTCTGATTATCAATATATTGTAAAAGCATATCACCAACACCTTCCACAAACAGAAAAATAGGACAATTCTCAACAAAAGCAGCCACTGTGCCAACGGCTTTTACCGTTGGATGCAAGCAAGAAAAAAAACTTCTCCTTCCACCTTTGTATAATGAAATAAAATTACTATCTTTGCAGACGGTACTTACAAACACAGCTACAAACTATTACATTCAACTATAAAACTAAACCATTTAACTATAAACTAACGGAATGAAACTCCATCTATCTACACTTTTAGGCATCGTATGTCTCCTTTTCACAGGCATAATGCAAAGCTATGCTGACACCACTTCACCAAGCACGTTGCTCTGGTACAGCCAACCTGCCAAATGCTGGCTCGAAGCTATGCCTATAGGAAACTCCAGAATGGGCGCTATGGAATATGGTGGCACAGAGTGGGAAGAACTACAACTCAATGAAGAAACTTTCTGGTCGGGCAGTCCTCACAACAACGACAGCAAGACTTCTGCCAGCAAACTGGCGGAGGTAAGACGACTCATCTTCCAAGATCAGGAAGAAAAGGCAGCCGAAATTATCAATAAAGACTTCGTAGTAGGTCCCCACGGTATGCGCTACCTCTCTCTCGGCAGCATGAAACTGCATTTTGCCGGACACGAGAAAGCCACCAACTATTACCGCGACCTCAACCTGGAGACCGCCACTGCCACCACCAGTTACGAGGTGGAGGGAGTGAAATTCTCACGCACCACCTTCGCGTCTATCCCCGATGGTGTCATCATTATGAGAATAAATGCCGACAAAGCCAACGCCATCAACTTCTCCCTCGGCTACACAAGCGAGATGGAATATAAAGTGGGAGTTAAGAAAAATACGCTCACAGCCACGATTAAAAACGAGGGACAAGAAGGTGTCCCTGCCGGACTCACTGCTCAGTGCGTCATAAAGGTGCTGACTGACGGCAAGGTGATCGGTGGAAAAGAGGATATAAGTGTGGAAAACGCTTCGGGAGCGACCATCATTATCAGCGCGGCAACTAATTACATCAATTATCACGACATATCAGGCAATGCCCTGAAGAAGGCTGAAGCGCTTATTGCAAAAGCCACAAAGAAAGGCTATAACAATATTCTTTCCGATCATCTGAAAGCCTACAAGGCACAGTTTGACCGCGTGCGCCTCACTCTTCCTGCTTCTAAAGCATCTAAATCAGAGACAGCCAAGCGTGTGGCAGACTTCGCCGTAAACGGCAATGACCAGGCTCTCGTGGCGCTGATGTTTCATTTCGGCCGCTATCTCCTTATCTCTTCTTCCCAGCCAGGCGGTCAAGCCGCTAACCTGCAGGGCGTATGGAATCAGAAGAAAATGGCTCCGTGGGACAGCAAATACACCATCAATATCAATACGGAGATGAACTATTGGCCTGCCGAAGTGACCAATCTGCAGGAAACAGCCGAACCTCTCTACAGCCTCATACGCGACCTTTCCGTCACCGGAAGCAAGACAGCAAGCACCATGTACGGCTGTCGTGGATGGATGGCGCACCACAATACCGACCTCTGGCGTATCTCTGGACCTGTAGATGGTGCCACCTGGGGAATGTTTCCTAATGGCGGAGCATGGCTCTCCACTCATATTTGGCAGCATTATCTCTACTCTGGCGACAAGGATTTCCTTCTGTCCTACTACCCTATCCTTGCCAATGCAGCCCGCTTCTATCTCGACTATATGCAGAAAGATCCACGCAATGGCTGGCTCGTAGCCGTGCCTTCTGTCTCTCCAGAGCATGGTCCGCGAGGAAAGAATACGCCTGTCACAGCGGGATGCACTATGGACAATCAGATTATCTTCGACGCTCTCCATCAGGCTCTTGCCGCTCTGCGCATCGTGGATGCAGCGAACACCGCCTTTGCAGACAGCCTCAGCAATGCCATAAGCCAGCTTCCGCCGATGCACATCGGACAGTACAACCAGTTGCAGGAATGGATTCAGGATGCTGACGACCCGAAAGACGAGCATCGCCACATATCCCAGCTCTACGGATTGTACCCAAGTAATCAGGTTTCACCTTACTCCCACCCTCTCCTTTTCCAGGCTGCCCGCAACACATTGCTGCAGCGTGGCGACATGGCTACAGGCTGGAGCCTCGGATGGAAGACAAATTTCTGGGCAAGAATGCTGGACGGAAACCATGCCTACAAGATCATTTCCAATATGCTTCACATCCTTCCAAATGAGGGACAGGAGAAGGACTACCCTGACGGACGCACCTTCCCAAACCTCTTCGATGCCCATCCACCATTCCAGATTGACGGCAACTTCGGTGTATGTGCCGGCATAGCGGAGATGCTTATGCAGAGTCACGACGGTGCTCTGCACGTTCTTCCAGCCCTCCCTGACGCATGGAGCGAGGGAGAAGTGAAGGGATTGCTCGCCCGTGGCGGCTTCGTAATCGACGCTCTCAAGTGGAAAGCCGGACAGTTGGATTGCATCACCATCACTTCCCGACTGGGAGGAAACCTCCGTCTGCGCTCTTACGTTCCACTGAAACTGGCTGACGGCACGGCATTGACTCCTGCTTCAGGCTCCAATTCCAACGCTTTCTATGCCACAGCTGACATCAAGGACCCTGTCATCAGCGACAAAATCACGCCTCAACTCCCTATTATATATAAGGTGTTTGAATATGATGTGGAGACGAAAGCCGGACAGACGCTCTCATTTGTCAGGAAATAAACCATAGCAATACTATAAATCCATAGCGACAGCCCCCACACCCTGTCCATCAACGACAGCAAGACCAATACAGCAAAGCAGCCCTCCACCATGCGGTGAAGGGCTGCTTTCTTCGTCTATAGCCCATACGCGGTTGAGTCCACGTTTTGCTCTTTCAAGTGTAAAAGTTTGCAAACAAAACAATAAGACAGCAATTGCTTTCAATTCGTAACACATTGCCACAACTTTAGTATCACTTTATAACATTATGTTATTTGTTTTATTGTTTTACTGTCGTATTGTTGTATATATTGCATTTTTGCTATACCTTTGCAATCAAAATAAAGCATTTGCTATCACTTATGATATTCACAAAGCTGATTTACTTTCAACTTAAGAGATAGACATAACGCAGGATAACGCAGGATAATATAGGATAACATACAACAACACAAACACAAATTGAATTATGGCAGAAAACAAATTATTAAGGGTACTGGGACTCAAGGAGTCCATCAGTATGACCATCGGCACAGTTGTTGGCGTAGGACTGTTCACATGTGGTTCTTCTCAGATAGGACTTGTAGGTTCGTGGATTATCGGACTCACATTCGTATCACTGCTCATTTCAATATGGCCTTGCCTCATCTATGGCGAGATGTCTGCCGCATTGCCTGAAGCCGGCGGCACTTACAATTTCGCAAAGCGTGGACTCAACCGCGTATGGGCTAACATGGCTGGCTGGCACTACATTGTCTCCGTAGTGGCTATTGGTGCTGGCGAGACGCTGGCTTTCTCCAATTATTTCACCATTCTCATGAGTGCGCTTGGCATAGACATATCCTGGCTCGACCCAAGAGTCATAGCCTGTGCGCTGGTAGCCATATTCCTTGTGCTCAATTACTTCGGCATCAAGCAGTCAGGTAAGGCACAGACCGCATTCATTTTCTTCTTCTGGGCTTGCAGCATCTGCTGGTTCCTGTATATGATTCCAAAGATTCACCTCGAATATTTCGGCGGAATAGCAATGGACAAGATGCCTCCTTTCAAGGAATTGATGTATATCTTCGGACTCGTATGGTGGTGTTACACTGGTTTTGAGACCTGTGTATCCGTCGGAGGTGAGACCAAGTTCCCTCAATACACCTTGCCTCGCGCATTGAAGATTTCCGTTTTCCTCGTATTTGCAGTCAACGCTTTGTTCCAGTGGTTCCTCGTAGGACTTATCCCTCACGACCTTTATGGTCTCCTGGCAAGTGCTGATGCTCCTTACGCAGAAGGTCTGATGGCTGCCGGTTTCATCGGAACGCCTATCATCCTCCTCTGTGTTGCCATCGCTTTCGGAGGCGACCTCTCCACCATCAACCCTGGTATTGCAGCGCCAGCACGCTACATCTATACCATGGCAGAGGACAGTTCACTGCCTTCCATCTTCGGAAAAGTGCACCCTAAGTACAAGACTCCACACTATGCCATCATCCTCGTCGGAGTAATCAACTTCATTCTCATCGCTACAGGATCCATTGATTACATCGCATCCGTATCTCTTATATCTCTCGCAGTATGCTATATGATAGGATGTCTGGCTTATATGGGACTGAAAAGGAAGCTCCCAGACCTGAAAAGACCTTACAAAGCCCCTTACGGAGTGCTCGGTTGCTATGTCACCATCATCGTCTATATCTTCATGATATTCTTTGCTGACAGCATGGCACTTGCCACTGCAGCCATACTTAGCGTGGTATGTATCATCTTCTGGTACTTCTATACACAGCATAAGCACAACTATATCCCTACTCTCGAAGAGGAAATAGGAGATGTAGTAGAGCCTACAGCAGCAGAAAAGGCATCAATGGACAGAGAATATGCCATCTGGAAATGGAGCACCATCGTCGTCACAGTCATCTCTCTGGCGATATACTTCATCCCGATGTTCATTTAGTTAGTTAATATTATACTCTGATGCTCATGATCCTTGATGTCAAGGCTTTACAACAAACCACAGCCACCGGAACTGAACAAATATGACAGCGATAGCGGACAGCGGAGCCTTCCCGTCAAGGAAGCATGAGTTGGAGTTTCACTTGGATTAGTTTATATGAGATACAGGATAACACTTGGCGATACCAGTTACTCGTTTCGTGACCTCAAGGATGTCATGGCGAGAGCCACTCCGCTAAGGTCGGGAGACGAATTGGCTGGCATTGCCGCTCACTCTATGGAAGAGAGGATTGCGGCAAAGATGTGTCTTGCCGACGTTCCTCTGAAGCAATTCCTTGAGGAACCTCTCATTCCATACGAGAAAGATGAGGTGACACGCCTCGTCATTGACACGCATGACAAGGAGGCGTTCAGCGAAATAAGCCACCTTACCGTCGGTGATTTCCGCAACTGGATACTCAGTGACGACACCACAAGCGAGGTATTGGCACGTGTTTCCAAAGGTATCACTCCCGAAATGGCGGCCGCCGTGAGCAAGATAATGCGTAATCAGGACCTCATGCTCGGCGCAAAGAAATGTATTGTCATCACTAAATTCCGCGATACTATAGGCTTGCCGGGCAGAATGTCCGTCAGATTACAGCCTAATCATCCGGTGGATGACATGAGAGGAGTGGCTGCAAGCATCATCGACGGACTAATGTATGGCAGTGGCGACGCTGTCATTGGCCTCAATCCTGCCAGTGATTCCCTGCCGGTATTGACCGATCTCAACTTCATGCTTGATGAAATAATACAACAATATGAGATTCCGACGCAGAGCTGCGTGCTCACTCATGTCACCACTTGCATGGAAATGATAAAAGCAGGCGCCCCTGTTGACCTCCTATTCCAAAGCATTGCCGGCACGGAAGCCGCAAATGCTGGATTCGGAATCAGTCTGAAAATGCTCGATGAAGGCTATGAAGCCGTCAAATCACTGCATAGAGGCACGGTGGGAGACAACTGCATGTACTTTGAAACCGGCCAGGGCTCAGCGCTTTCTTCCGATGCCAACTTCGGTGTAGATGAGCAAACTTGCGAAGCCCGCTGCTATGCTGTGGCACGAAGGTATAATCCTCTGCTCGTCAACACGGTGGTAGGATTCATCGGTCCTGAGTATCTCTACGATGGAAAACAGATAACTCGTGCCGGACTGGAGGATCATTTCTGCGGAAAACTTATGGGTCTGCCGATGGGATGCGACATCTGCTATACCAATCATGCAGAGGCTGACCAGGACGATATGGACAATCTGCTCACGCTCCTTGCCGCCTCTGGCGTCAACTATATCATGGGCATTCCTGGCGCCGACGACATTATGCTCAACTATCAGAGCACATCTTACCACGATGCTTTATTCGTAAGAAGGCTCCTCGGCAAGCGTCATGCACCAGAATTTGAGAAATGGCTGGAGAAAATGAGTCTGATAGACGATAAAGGAAACTTGCTTCCAGCAAAGAATACACATAAACTAATAGGTATCGAAGAAATGGAGGTAATACATGGATAGAATGACATTGACACCCAAGAGCCATGATGTTTCTATATTGAACGACCCTTGGCTGAAACTGAAAGAGTTTACCGATGCACGCATTGCATTGGGAAGAACAGGATGTAGTCTGCCTACAGACGAGTGGTTAGGATTCAGTTTGGCACATGCACGTGCCAGAGACAGCATCAATATGCCTTTCGAGCGCGACAAGATAGCACGGCAATTGCACGACATTGACATGGATGTGGTCTATGCAGAGAGCAGCGCTTCCTCTCGTGCAGCTTTCGTCAGACGCCCTGACCTCGGAAGACATCTGAGCGATGAAAGCCGTTCTCATCTGGAGAAAATGGACTATAAAGGCGCTGATGTCCTCATAGTCATTGGCGATGGACTGTCCAGCAAGGCCGTACATAAGCAGGCCGTGCCGCTGATAAGGGAGTTCTTGCCTTACATGAACGAACTGGGCATGAGCGTAGGTCCTGTAGTTCTGGCAAAGGAAAGCCGTGTAGCACTCGGTGATGACATAGCCGAAGAGATGCACTGTGGACTCGTGGCCATGCTCATAGGTGAGCGTCCGGGACTTTCTTCACCTGATAGTCTGGGCGTATATATGACTTACAAGCCTTTTGCAGGAAGATCGAAAGAGCGTC
>OCLD01000272.1_pt1 | contig 13773 bp, 9 predicted proteins | sample 1495911 | NCBI WGS metagenome assembly OCLD01 (sample SAMN03418271, study PRJEB22391) | human gut metagenome | biome: human-gut; feature: organic feature; material: feces | host: Homo sapiens | place: Tanzania | collected 2013-01
GCGATATAACAGTAAACATGGACGATTCAAGTTCAGTTACGGTGAGCTGCGAGAATCTTTGGAAGACAAAGACAATTTCATTCAATTTCATGGATGGATCCCTTCCCTCACATCCAAGAGTAGACAAAGCAATGGAGCTTACCTACTCATACAATGACAACGATTCAACGGATGCAAAGACAGACAAGGTCTCAATAACAAACGGCAGTGGAACATTCACTGTAAGGTACAAAAATACAGGGGTGATTCCAGTTGTAACCATAAGCAACATCCATGAAACGGGAAACAAGACATACTGGATCAGAACTGTTGGTGAAAACGATGGAGCCCCGGATTCTGCCGATATAACCATAGATTCGATAAACGATGACAAGGACACCTATACCATAGATGTATACTTCAAGAAGAACATCCTTGTGTTCCCTGGCGTAAGCGGATGGCTGCTTTCAAAAGCCTCCACGTCAACAGATAAGGTAAAGGGTACGATTGCAGATGACGGTAGACTCCTGTACATCTATGATGCAAACGGAAAGTCCATGGGAACCCCCGCCACGACACACAAAGAGGTCTCAACGACTACGGATCAAAACCTTCTTGACCACGGAGTCTTCGAAAATCTTGGAAATGGTGCAGAAATCGTGTTGACCTACACGGGTGAAAATGCGAACTCATACGAATCGGATTCTGTTGCATTGTCTTTCAAATACAAAACGACGGGCTCCGAAACGCTTACAGTTCTTAACTATACTTTGACTGTCAACAGCATGACGGAATCAAGTGAGCTGACAAACAAAGAAATCGCGATTTCTACAACATAAAGTGGGGTGACGATGAAGAAGCTAAGCACATTATTCCTTGTGCTCCTGCTTGCACTCTTCACAGGACAGGCGCTGTTCGCCCAGGACGGCGCCGTGACAGGTGAAGATGGAACTGCAAGCACCATGGATGAGCTCAAGGTTTCAATGGACAGCAACAACGCACAGCTGGCCAAGGCAAGGCAGACATACATCCAAAGCCTTTTGGACGTAAAGAACGCCAAAGCCAACTACCAGCCAACGATAGAGTTGTTGCTCACGTCCACGTACATGCCAAACCCACCCATTGGAAAGACTACCATAAGCGTTGACGAGCTTTCGTCACAGCTTGGTGTAGTAATCCCTGGAGCGGCGGCAGGAGAATATGTAACACTGTACGACGGGATGAAGAACATCTACTACAATGCAGGCCTTTCCATAACACAACCCCTCTTCACCTGGGGGAAGATTCCAAACGCTGTCAAGCTGTACACACAGGTTGCGGAGATACGAGCACTTGCGATAGAGGACACCTCCAACCAGCTCACAGCGCAGCTGAAAGCAAGGGTATCGGCCCTGAAGTACATGGATGACATCCTCGTGCTGCTGGACCAGACCAAGGACACGGCAGACGAACTCGTGCAGGTAAGCCAGGACGCATACGACAACGGAATGCTTCTCAAGCAGGACGTCGCCAAGGCCAAGATAAGCGCAATGGAGATTGATGTCACGCGTCAGGAAATCATGAAGGAGTATCGCACAAACCTCCAAGGGCTTAGAACCCTCACAGGAAACGAAGACCTACAATCAAATGACATTGACTTTTCTGTGAATGAAGATGAAATACAGGCCATCGTTGCAATAGACCATGACGAACTCTATTCAATGGCAACAAGGGCTTCAAGCGAGCCTCTCACAATGCTCCAAAAGCAGACTCAGGCCCTGCAGCTCAAGAAGAAGGTGGCTCAGGATTCGCTGTACTGGAAGCCGGATCTTGCGCTTCAGGTGTCGTTGAGCTACGGAGGATCGGCCCTTCCTCTGGTTGAGACGAACTGGTACAGGGCCGATGACTACGGCCTTTACCTGACCCTTGCCGTGAAATCCACGGTATGGGATGGAGGCAAGAAGCTCAACGATGTTTCATACGCACAGAGCGAAATCCTTGGTTCAATTGCAGACTACGATGCGGCAGTTGACCAGCTGCAGTCGGTTGCAGAGGAGAACATAGCCGCTGCAGAGCTTGCACAGGCAAAGATCGAGTACCTTGAACTCAAACTAGAGGAGTCACAAGACCGTCTTGAGCTTCTTGAACGCCAGTTCGAGGTTGGATACATCTCAAAGACAGATGTCCTCTCCCAGCAGATTGAGGTCTACACGAACCAGATGAACCTGATCAAGGAGAAGATCTCCCTTGCACAGGCAGCCTACACTCTTGCGTATGTGACTGGAATCCTTGAGTAACGTTAGGTTACAAGACGAAAGGTTTCTTCATCTTTGCGTTTTTCGAAGCAAAATGAAGAAACTTTTCTTCCAAACGACTCAAAAAAAACAGATACTGAAGAAAACCCTCCCTGACGCCCTGGTGTGCTCCCGTCAAGTAGGACAGGTAAATAATTAAATTAAATGATGTCGCTGTGCGTTGGTGCAGCGACCTTTTTTTCCTATGCTACAAGTAAATACGCATTGTGGAATTCCAATGGAGTAAGCTTGTCTAGCTTTCTCTGAATTCGTTTAGTGTTGTAGTACCTGATGTAATCCTCCATTGTATTGAGCAATTCTTCTCTGCTCGTGAACTTCCCGCCGTAGTACATTTCCCTCTTCATTAGTCCCCAAAATCCTTCCATTGGAGCATTGTCGATACATTTTCCCACACGAGACATGCTTTGCATCATATGATGGTCTTCTATGCGCTTTTTGAATGCGTGGCTGGTGTACTGGAAGCCTCTGTCTGAATGTAGCAGGGGATGTGCATCCTTTTCCTTTCTGACAGCCTTATCGAATGTCTTCATAACAATATCATTGTCATTTCTATCGCTTATCACAAAGCTGACAATGCGCTTGTCATAAAGGTCTATTAATGCACTTAAATAGAGCTTCCCAGCCATTTCATATGAATTACCAGATTTGTAATACTTGAATTCAGAGATGTCAGTACACCATTTCTGGTTTGGAGCTTCTGCTTCAAAGTTCCTGTCCAGAACATTCTCTGCTATATGATATGGGTTTCTGTCTCCTCGGGTACAGCTCTTAGGTTTCCATTTTATCTTTGAGGTTATACAGCCTTTGCGACATATCCTCAATGCACGCTTGTCCGTAATATGCTTGCCTGTATCTCGCTCAAGCTTATCGGCCAAGCGTCTATAACCCATATCAGGGTGTTCATCATGCATCTTTTGGAATTCCTGCAGCAAGACCTCATTCTCAATCTCGCTCTTGCTTTGAGGACTGTTTCTCCAGCTGTAGTATGCAGAGCGTGTGATGCCGGCAATCTTGCACAATGAAGATACACTGTAGCTGCAGGATTCATGCAACTCCTTTATCGCTATATATTTGGTGAGCTGACGAATCAGAGAGAATGTTTTTCCGTCAGCTCTTTCACTTTTTTTAGGAATGCATTCTCCTCTTCAAGCCACTTTATCCTTCTCTCTAGCTCTACCTTTTCCACTTGAAGCTTCTCTTCTGGTGTGTGTGCATTTTCTACAGTCTTCCTTCGACCTCTGCAATCTGAAAGCCCAGCCTCTCCATATTCCTTGTACTTGTGAATCCACTGGTAAACGTTCTGGTATGACACTTCGTATTTTATAGCAGTGCCCTTGTAATCATTATTGTGGGAAAGGCAATATTGCACGATAGCCAGTCTTTCTTCTTCCGAGGCAGATCTGTTGCTCATGAAGACTCCTCCATAATAGGTTTTTAATTCTTCATGTGCATTATACATCTTTATCCAATACTGGAGAGCATGCTTGTCTACATTATATTTGCACGCAGTTTCAAGCACCGATAGATGCCCTTCTAGATATTCTAGAACTGCATTCTGCTTTTCTTCTTTCGTTATCGATCGATTATGAGGTTTTGTGTATAAACGTGATTCACCCTGGTATTTATAAAGGTAATACCACTGTAAAAAAGTCTTGTTGGCTACACCAGCTTTTCGTGCAAGTGAGGAAATACTATCTTCTCCGGCTTCATACTCCTTAACTAATTTTATCTTTTCTTCTGGTGGAATCTTTGGCTTTCGTCCCATATGAAAGTCCCCCTATATAAGACTTTTATTATTTCTTTGTCCTATATAAGGGGAGCATATCAGTTACTCATGAGGGGCGTTGCTTTATCGTTTTATGTCTTGATGCAGCGGTCAGGACTTCCTGACCGCCTTTCTTATAAGGACCGTCTTTTTCGTTGGCTCTATGTACTGTGCCTGAGCTGTTCTGTGACGTATAAGGTAGCACTGGTGAATCTTGCTGTTGCGCTTGAAGTCATCGCCAATCGTGCTGTCCGTGATGTCCTCCACTATGAAGTCCTCGAATATCTCTCCAAACATCTTGAAACGGGTGTAGTTTGTGGAGAAGATGAGTGTGCCGCCGTTTGCCAAGTGCTTCATGCAGCAACGGATGAGGTAGCCGTGGTCGCGCTGGACATCGAAGCTTCCTCGTCCCTTGCTGTTGGAGAACGTCGGAGGGTCGCAGAAGATGAGGTCGAACACATCTCTGTTCTCCCTGAGGAACGCAAGGCAGTCGTCCCTGTAGAAGAAGTGGTTCATCGTATTGAAGCCGTTTGCCTGCATATTGCGCATGGCCCAGTCAAGGTAGTTGGCGTTGGTATCAACACTTACCGTTGACAGTGCGCCGCCTGCTGCTGCGTACACAGTGGCAGTTGCGGTGTAGCAGAAGAGGTTGAGGAACCTCTTGTCACGGCTCATTCCTTCAATCATCTTCCTTACAGGTCTATGGTCAAGGAATATCCCCGTATCGAGGTAGTCTGCAAAGTTGACGAAGAACTTGTGGCCGTTCTCGTTGGCTATCATGTAGTGGGAGCTTGAGCTGCGTCTCATGTACTGGTTCGCGCCCTTTTGGATCTCCCTGCGTTTGACATAGATGTTCTCGTAGTCTATTCCTGTTACCCTTTCGGTTGCAAGAATGAGCTCTTCGAGCCTCCTCTGTGCATCCTCTGGATCTATGGAGCTTGGTGCCGCATATTCCTGAAGGTTTATCCATTTGCCTTCATAGACGTCTATGGCTGCGCTGTATTCAGGCATGTCCGCATCGTAGAGACGGTAGGATGTGACCCCTTGTTTCTTCATCTCTTCGCCAATGGTGGCAAGGTTCTTCTTGAGGCGGTTTGCAGCCATCTGGGCACCAGGAGAGAGCGGCTGGGCAAGCCTTTGGGCTTTCCTTTCCTTCGCTTTTTCCATCATGTTCTGGCGTTCCTCTTCGCTGAAGATGTAGTAGTGCGCCGCCTGGCATTCTATGCCGCCGTTGAAGAGCGTGTTCGTCCTGTTTGGCTTGAGGTCTATGAAGCTCAACAGTTCGCTGTTGCCGCATAGTATTGCTATGGACCAGCCTGAGAACACCTGGCATATAACCTCTCCCATCTTCGTGTAGAGTCTTCTTATGGCAGCCGATCCGCTGTCAAGCCTTACTCCGTAAGGTGGGTCCGTCACGATATAGCCTGTCTGGGATGGGACGTCTTCGCGGGTTGTCTTGGTGAAATCCCTGACTTCGAACTCGACCATGTCCGTCACGTCAGCCGCAAATGCGTTGGAGTTGGATATCTCCACTGCACGGGGGTCTATATCCCAACCTATTATCCTGCATTTGCACTCCCTTTGTGCATTCTGGGCCTCTGCTTTGACCTTCTCCCAAAGCTCTGGTTTGTGTATTGGAAGCTTTGTGAACGCAAAGGAATCGGCCTTGAGGAGTCCTGGTGCGGTGTTGGAGGCCATGAGTGCAGCTTCTATGCATATCGTTCCGCTGCCGCAGAACGGGTCAAGCAACGTTGGAGCCTCCACGCTCTCGTCATCGAACGAGGCCCTGAGCTTCTTGTACCAGTCGCTGCGATAGAGAAGGGAGGCTGCCATGAACTCTCCCATTACGGCCTGCGTCTGGGATGTCCTGTAGCCGCGGTGCGAGAGGTCCCGTCCTGCAAAGTCCACGTACCAGCTTACAAGGTTGCGGTTCACGTGGAGGTGGAATACTATGTCCGGATTGTCCCTATCAACGGATGGACGCTCTCCATTGTAGTTGTCCCTGCATCTTTCGACGATTGCATCCTTGAGCCTGAGCGAGGCGAAGTGGCTGTTTCGTATCCAGCGGCAGTCCGATACGGTCTCCGTTATGGCGAACGTCTTTTCAGGGCTGAGCCAGTTCTCCCATGGAAGGGTTTTGGAATGCTCATAGAGTTCGTCCGTGGATTCCAGTTTGTCATAGCGGTGGATGAGTACCAAAAGCCTTGTTGCGCTTCTCGTCCACATACTGAAGCGATATGCCGTCTCAAGGTCTGCTGAGAACTCCACGCCACCTGAGCTTACGTTGGTGTCGGTGGCTCCTGCTTCTATGGCTTCTCTCTCTACGAGGTCGTTCTGGTTTGCCGATGCCGATGCAAAGAAAATCATATATGTCTCCTGTGTTGTTTCTTTGGGTTCACTTCTCGTGGGTTTACTTTTCGGTGGAATCGAAGATGCGCTTCACTTCCTCTTCGTCGAAGCCGTATGTAGTGCCGCAGTTGAAGCACTGAAGCTCCAATGGGAACTTCCCTGCTTGGAGTATGGCCTTCTTCTCCTCAAGTGGAAGCCTTGAAAGGAACGTTGCAAAGTTCTCCCTGTTGCATGGGCATGAGAATGCCACAGGCTCGCTTGCAAGATTCTGTATGCCGTAGTCTGCAAACACGCTTGTGCAGTAGTCCTGAACGGTCTGGCCGTTTGCAAGCGCCTTTGCTATGGATGGAAGGCTTGCACTCTTTGCCTGAAGTTCGTCCAATACCTTCTCGTCACACCCTGGCATTGCCTGCAGAAACAGCCCACCGGCTCCCATGACCCTGCCTTCCTTGTCGAAGTGAATGCCAAGTGAGAACATGGTTGGAGTCTGTTCGCTTTCGTTGTAGTAGAGGGCAAGATCCTTTGCAAGGTCTCCGTACTGCATCATGGTCTGTCCTGTGAAAGGGGTCTTTGAGCCCTCGAGTATCTTGGATACGCTTATGAAGCCTGGACCGTAGAGCAGGGATAGGTCTGCGCTTTCAAGTGGTTTTTCTATGTGTATTGGGTTGTTCTTGAGGTAGCCCCTCACGGCTCCGCACGCCCAGGATTCCACGTATACGCCGCCTATTGGGCCTCCGCATTCGACTGAAAGTTGAATCCTGTCGTTTCCCTTCACGGACGATGCCATAAGCCCTGCGGCTATGTAGGCCTGACCCAGAACTAGAGTCTCCAATATACCAAGGCCGTGGTTTGCGCGCATCTGGTTCACCATAGTGGTTCCGCCTAAGCCTGTAAGACGGATCTGGCCATCAGCGAGCAACATTACCTGCCTGCCATCTTCAGCTATCTTGCTCAGGTGTTCTGCAAGAAGCTGGTCTTCAATATGTTTTTTTATCATTGTGCCTTATAGACTATTGCAACGAGTTGTTTTGTTCAAGGTGTGCGGTTATGGCTACGGGGCGCATGGAGCCTTATGGGCTGGATGGGGCTTATGGGGTTTATGGGATGCACGGGCCTTATGGGGCTTACGGGTCTCATGGGACGCACGGAATGCGCACGGATTCTGTTGTGGCTTGGTGGGTTTATGGATATAATCCAACGTATGAAGGGCATACCGTTCGAAAAGACGCAGCAGACGATAAAACGCAAGTGGAAGATCCTTGAAGGAAAGGAGCGTCCGTTCGTGCTTGCAGGTCTTGCAATAGTCTATATAATGCTCCTGTCGTTGGTGTTCGTCCTTCATGGAAGCTTCCTTGAAAAGCTTACGCTTGAAATGAAGTTTGAGTCCGAAAAATCGTTCAACTCGATATACCTTGCACTTTCAGACGGCACGTCAAAGGCCATGGCGGCGATGCAGGACGAAGGGGTGTCAGGAATTGGGATATACTCCTCAAACGGACAGGTCTACACCAAGCTTGGAGATGCCCCGTCCACGATTCCATTGTCAAAGCTCGTGAGGGCGCGTCAACGGAACCAGGATTCTACTTTGGGGATATATCTAATGGATGACGAGACGAAGGAGATCGAATACTTCAGACTTTCCCGGTTGAATGTGGCGCTTGAGGCCGGAGGCATAAGCATATCCCAGGATGGGACTGTCAAGATACCCTACGATTTCCCTGAGATAATCTATGTGCGTTTCGATGGCAAGTCATACTACTCAGGTGTCAGATGGGTCAATATCATAACAATAGCCTCCATTGTGCTGATCACATTGTTTTTTGCGCTTATACTCAATATGTACAGCACCAACAGGCGCTATAGGATTGAGCTTCAGAAGAACGAGGGGCTTGCGAAGCTTGGGGCTGCGGCGCGCACACTCACGCATGAGATAAAGAATCCGCTGAGCGCAATGACTATACAGAGCGCGCTTTTGAAGAAGCTACTTCCTCCTGAATACCATGACGATCTCAAGGTGATGGACAATGAGATCCAGCGTCTTACGAATCTTACGAACAAAGTGAGCGATTTTCTTAAGAACCCTGTGGGGAATCCTGTCGATATAGAGCTCGTGGGGTTCATCTCCAACATAGCAGGCCTGTTCGCGACGCCAATTGAGGTGGCTGTTGGCGATAATATCGGTCTTGAAAGTGGGGTTTATGTGTATTTTGACGAGGACAGGGCCAGATCCGTCTTCGAAAACCTTATAAAGAACGCAACGGAGAGCACGAAGGAGAGGGATCCTCAGGTGTGCGTGGAGATCCGCAGGGGGAGGAGGGACACCATGGTGGTCAAGGTGATGGACCGCGGCGACGGTCTTCCCAAGGAGACGAAGGACAAGATATTCGACCCGTTCTTCACCACCAAGATATATGGATCCGGCATTGGGCTGTCCATTTCGCGTGAGTTCGTGGATGCCGTAGGCGGCACGCTCAAGCTATACGACAGGGACGGAGGCGGCACTGTGGCGGAAGTCGTGCTTCCTTGCCTGAGACACAACGAGGTGCATGCATGAATATCCTCATCGTGGACGACGAGACCAACATAAGGGACCTGATGGTCCGATACCTCAAGACCGATGGCATTGAGGGCGAGGGTGCTGAGAACGCATACTCGGCCCAGAGACTGCTTAGCCAGAAGCCGTTCGACGGATGCCTCATAGACCTTCGCATGCCTGGCATGGATGGTCTTGAACTCATACGCTGGATACGGCAGGAAGGCTTTAGGATGCCAATCGTCATGGTGAGCGCCCATGGGGAGATAACAGACGCCGTAGAGGCCCTCAAGCATGGTGCGCAGGACTATATAGTGAAGCCTTTCAATCCTGAGGAGGTGGTCATAAAGCTCAAGAGGCTTGTGGAGGCTCAGAACTTCAGGAACATACAGGAGACGGAGGAGCGGCTGCCTCAGGACCATGCGTTCATTGGCGAGAGCGTTCAGATCCAGCGCATAAAGAGCATGATTTCAAGGATAGCCCTCACGAACTCAAGTGTCCTGGTGACAGGTGAAAGCGGTACTGGAAAGGAGGTCATCGCCCGCACGATACACGAGCAGAGCCCCCTTTCCGCAGGGCCGTTCGTTGCCATAAACATTGGAGGTGTGCCTGAAAATCTCCTTGAGAGCGAACTCTTTGGCTATGAGAAGGGTGCTTTCACCGGAGCCGTGTCACGCAAGACGGGCATGTTCGAGCTTGCCAGCGGAGGCACCCTGTTCCTGGACGAGATCGGCGAGATGCCGTCTTCTTTGCAGGTCAAGATCCTGCGTGTGCTTCAGGAGCGCACTATAACAAGGCTTGGCGGCACGCAGCCCATTCCAATAAACGCACGCATAGTGTGCGCCACCAACCGCAACCTTGAGGATATGGTGCGAGAAGGGTCGTTCAGGGAAGACCTGTTCTATAGGCTCAACGTCGTGCGCATCCATGTTCCGCCTCTTAGGGAACGCAAGGAGGACATACCTCTTTTGGTTTCGTGGATATTGAAGAAGTTGAACTCAAGGATGGGGCGGCAGTTCACGGGGCTTACCCCTGAGGCTATGGAGAAGCTCAAGGAGTATAGGTTTCATGGAAACATAAGGGAGCTTGAGAACATCCTTGAAAGGGCCGCCATATTCACTGACGGCAGCATAATTGGTGAGGATGAGTTGGACCTGAGAGCCAATGAGCTTGAACCTTCTTTTGGAGACGGGGATTCTTGTGGTGGCCTAGCGTTTGGAGATGAGGCCGTTTCGTTGAAGGATATTGAGAAACAGGCCATTGAAAGGGCTCTGCGCCGTTGGGAGGGGAACCGCACCAAGGCGGCTGATGAGCTTGGTATCACAAGACGTACCCTCATAAACAAGATTGCCGAGTTTGGGCTTGATGTTTGAGTTTTATATTCGATGTGTGCTGCGGGTTTGGCGGATTCAAGAGGTTTTGCCTTTGAATGTGTTGGCATTTCGTGGCAAGTGGAGGATTTCATGGAAGAGAAGAGATGGGATTTGACCCCAATATATCCGGCAGTGGACTCGCCGGAGTTCAACGCGGATCTTGCAAGGCTCAAGGGTCTTTTGGATTCGTTTAGAAAGAGCCTTGAAGGCGGCCTCTCATGTAGTTCGTGCGGCTGTGGTTCTGAGCATGGTGTTTCGCTCGCTGGCTTGATTGACGCAATGAACGAGATAGGAGACCTTTCGACGACGCTTTCTTCGTATGCCTACTGTCAGGTTTCGACCAATACGACCGACAAGGCGGCTGTGAACGCCCTCAACAAGGTTGAAGAGCTTTCCATGGACAGCGCTGTTTGCAATACGCTTTTTACTGAGTATGTCGCTTCGCATGGAGATGAAGTGGCTTCGTATTGCACTGAGCATCCAGAGTATGCGTTTGTGTTGGGCGAGGTTGCCGACGAAGCTAAGCATCAGATGCCAAAGGAGATGGAGGAGCTTGCCGCAGACCTTATGAGAAGCGGATCCGATAGCTACGACAGGCTTCAGGAGGCCGTTTCCTCCAGTGCATGCGCTTCGTTGGATGGCGAGGATTTGACCGTAATCCAGCTTCGTTCACTTGCTACAAGTGCAGACCGTGAGACAAGGCGCAAGGCTTACGAAGCGGAGCTCAAGGTTTGGAAGGAACACGAGATTTCATTCGCATACGCTCTCAACGGGGTGAAGGGTACTTGCCTTTCCTTGGAGAAGCGCCGCCACTGGAACAGTCCAATTGAGAGGTCCATGCATGGTGCTCGCATAAACCAGAAGATCCTGGATGCCCTCATTGGTACGTTGGAGAAGAACCTTCCTATGTTCCGCTCCTATCTCAAGGCAAAGGCCAAGCTCATTGGTGTGGACAAGCTTGCGTTCTATGACCTGTTCGCACCAGTTGGCGATGCCAATATGTCATACTCCTTGGAAGAGGCCCGCGACTTTGTGGTCAAGCAGTATGGGGCCTTCAATCCTGCCATGGGGCGGTTCGCCGCCCATGCGTTCGACAACGGTTGGATAGATCCTCTTCCTCGTGCAGGGAAGACAGGCGGTGCATATGACATATACATGCCAAAGATCAAGGAAAGCCGTGTGTTCGCAAACTTTGACGGCACATACGATGGTGTCTCCACATTCGCCCATGAGCTTGGACATGCATGGCACGACCACATTGTAAGCACGAAGCCTTCCATGCTTGCATCCTATCCTATGACCCTTGCCGAGACGGCTTCCATCTTCAGCGAGTTCATTGTGTTCAAAGGCGCTGTAGAGCAGGCGACGGGAGACGAGAAGCTTTCCATCATTGAGCAGTTCGTCCAAGGTGCCTGCCAGGTGTGCGTGGACATCCTTTGTCGCTTCTACTTTGAACGTGAGCTCTTTGAGCGCCGCAAGGACGGTGAACTCATGCCTGACGAGCTTTGCGAAATAATGATCGACTGCCAGAATAAGACCTATGGCGATGGCCTTGACGAGAATCTGCTTCATCCATACATGTGGGCGGTCAAGGGGCACTACTACAGCACGGGCTTCTCGTTCTACAACTATCCGTATGCATTTGGGCAGCTGTTCGCCCTTGGTCTTTATCATAGGAGCGAGGGAGCAGAAGCTTCTTGTGGGGCTTCTGGTGAAGCTTTGTCTTCAGGGGAGGCTTCTAAGTGTGGATGTTGCTGTGGTTCAAGTTCAGCTTCCAATGCCTGTGAGGCTTCAGGTGAAACTTCAAAGTGTGGTGGCGAGAGACCTTTCTATGAGAAGTACAATGAGCTATTGTCTTTGACAGGTCAGCTTCCAGCCAAGGATGTGGCCCTCACAGCTGGCATAGACCTTGAGGATCCTGCATTCTGGCAGGAAGGCATGGATATAATCGCTTCATACGTCGATCAGCTTGAAGAGATGGCCCAGAAGAGGTGAGTGCGCTTTTATGATTGTCAAGGCAGGTGAGTTCGTTCAGGGTGGCCGCACTGTAGGCCGCCTTGATGATGGCAGGGTTGTTTTCCTCGATGGTTTGTTTCCTGGCGAAACCGCACAGGTCCGCATAACGGAGGAGAAGAAGGACTACTGCACCGCTGTGCCTTTGGATATTGTAGAGAGAAGTGCATACAGGCGAGTTTCTCCTTGTCCGTACAGCCGCGAATGCGGCGGCTGTCCTTGGATTGAGCTTGAGTACGAAGCCCAGGTCAGTGCGAAGGAAGAACTGCAGCGAAAACTGTTTGCAGATCGCGGGGACTTGGAGTTCCTTGAGACGGTGAAATGTCCAAATGAGTTCCATTACCGCAGTCGCGCTCGCTTCCAGTACCGTATAAGCAACGGCAAGGCAAGGCTTGGGTTCTGCGCTGAGAGGTCGAACTCAACCGTTGGCATAGAGAGCTGCATCATTGCAGACGAAGCTCTAAATGGGTTTATAAAGGAACCGCCGCGTCTGAATGCATGGGAGCTCAAGGATATGGAGCTTCCATGCATCACCACCGATGCGGGGGTTCTGTACGACAACGGAATTGGATGGATCACGGTAAATGGCCATAGGCTACCTGTTTCCAATTCCGTGTTCTTTCAGTCCAATTTGAAGCTGCTACCGCTTTTGATCGATTATGTTGTGGTGAACGTCCAAGGCAGTAGGGTGATGGATCTCTACAGCGGCGTTGGTACGTTCAGCGCCTACCTTGAAGACAAATACGAAGTGACCGCGGTGGAGATGAACAAGCATTGTCTGGACTTGGCCAAAAGGCATCTTGCAAAGACATCGTTCTTTACGTCTCCCGTGGAGAAATGGAACCCTCAAAGGCGGGGTGTGGATACCGTAATCGTAGACCCTCCTCGTGTTGGCCTTGCCAAAGAAGTCCCTGCCATGATCGCCTCCTGGAATCCATCACGCATCGTCTATGTCTCCTGCTATGCCCCAACCCTGCACAGGGATGTGCTTAGGCTTATGGATCTTGGCTACCTTCCTTCTTCAATCAAGATGTTCGATTTCTATCCTCAGACTGCCCACACGGAGAGTGTGGTGGTTCTTAATAGATGAGAAATTGATACCTGCGTTGATATTGGTAGGTTCATAGCATTGAAAACCTATCGGTATAGCGATATATTTTCAGTATGACATTTACGGATTTTATATGTGAGAAGGGATACTCGGTATACAAACTTTCGAAGGAAAGCGGGTTACCTTTGACAACCCTTCAGGATATAGCTTCCGGCAAAAAGGACCTTGAAGACTGCAAGGGTAGGACTTTGTTGCTACTGGCGAGGGTTTTAGGTCTCTCAGTTGAGGATCTCCTTTCATTCGAGCAAGAGGAACCCTTTGGTATATTTCCAAAATTTCTGTTGGAATCCATACATGAGTATAGGGTCTCGACTAGAAAACGAAGTTCTTTAGCCGGAGATTACTGGGAGCAACTC
>OCLD01000277.1_pt1 | contig 13663 bp, 11 predicted proteins | sample 1495911 | NCBI WGS metagenome assembly OCLD01 (sample SAMN03418271, study PRJEB22391) | human gut metagenome | biome: human-gut; feature: organic feature; material: feces | host: Homo sapiens | place: Tanzania | collected 2013-01
TTCAGGTAATTGCAAAAGCATAGATATTGTAACGCGGGCAACACAGTGGCGGCTCCGCCAGTTGGAAGGCGGGGCTATGCGGGATTGCTGAGCTGCGCCATGAAGGGGGAGATGAGGGCGGCTGCCTTTACGAGGTATTCACGGTCGATGTCGTCGAAGGTGGAGAGGTCGGTGCTGTCGATGTCTATCTCGCCTACCACTACGCCGTCGTGGAGCAACGGCACTACTATCTCTGACCTTGAGAGGGATGAGCAGGCGATATGGCCGGGGAATGCTTCTACATCCTCGACGACGAGGCTGCGGCACTCCTGCCATGCTGTGCCGCATACTCCGCGTCCGTACTTGATTCGGGTGCAGGCTGGTGTGCCCTGGAATGGCCCGAGGATGAGTTCTTCGCCTTGCACGATGTAGAATCCTACCCAGAAATATTCTTCGGGGAAATGGAATTTCATTACTGCCGCGCAGTTCGAGAGCACGCTGATGGGATGGTCACTGCCGTCTGCGAAGGCTGCTATCTGCGCCAGGAGGTCTTGGTATCTGGATTGCTTTTCCATTGGTGATTGGGGGTGTTATTGGGTTAATATTGCCCGGTAACGCGGGCAACACGGTGGCTGCTTCGCCTTGCTACGGGGCTACTGGACGGCTAAATAAAAGGAAAATATCAATAGATAAAAACAATGAAAAATATGGTTGTTGTATTTTTATTGTATGGTAGCTGTATGGTTATTGTTTTTCTTTTATTTTTATCTATTGATATTTTATTTCCGGGAGAACGGCGCTACTTCATCATCATCTTGCAGAGGCGGTCCTGGAAGATGCGTGACTCGGCTACGGGTGAGTCGGCATTGATGATGGAGAAGATGTACCAATGGCCATCGGAACCGATGAGATAACCGGAGAGGGAGGAGGCTCCGCGCGTGGTCATGGTGCCTGTCTTGCAGAAGAGGCGACCTCTATACTCTGGGTGACTCATACGGGTAAGCAGCGAGCCACGGCGCTCTCCGCCTGATGTTGACGCGAAAGCCTCATCTACGAAGTAATCTTTCAGTTGCTTATCATCATAAGCATAGCGCAGCATATCGACGAGTACGGAGGCTGACAGGCGATTTTCTGGTGATAGTCCGGAGCCGTCATGGAATGCGAGCTTGGTCTTTACGCTGTCGAGCACCTGCGTCTGCTCTCTCCAGAAGATTTCTGCGAAGTGCTTGCAGTTCCAGTTCATGCGGCGCTGTGGCATGAGTCCCTGCGTCCAATCGAGATGATAGAACACGGCGTCTGCCTTGATATTGCTGCTATGTATGAGCATCGGGGTAATGACATCACGGAGAGAATGGGATGTGGTGGCTACGTAGTGATATTTTCCTCCTCCGAAACTGCCTTTTGACATCTTTGCATTCACCGTGCGGTCACGCTTCACCGTCACTCCATTCATGCGCAGTGAGGCACGGAAAGTGCGCTCTACATAGCGTTTGCCACGCAGGAGAAGTGGTATCTTATGATATGGTATATCCCATGCTTTGGCTGTAGGATGTGGGCGGAGGGTATCTTCTCGTGCAAGAGTGATATAGACATTGCCTCGCACATGACGTATTCCGCGGCTGCGCATCTTCTTGATGAGCGGGTCGAAGCTCTCCATGAGCGGGTCATCGTCGGCAAGGAGGAGGAGATTTCCCACGAGCGTGTCGCGCTTCATCTCTCCCATCGCGAGGATATGCTCATGGTATCTGTAGTCCATTCCGAGGGTTTTGAGAGCCGCTATGGCAGTGGAAATCTTCATACATGAAGCCGGAATGAGGCTTTGGTCGTCATGGAATCCATATACGTGTCGCTGCGTAGTAGCATCAAAGACGGAGACGGCTATGAGATTGGTGTCCAATCGCTGCGGTATGTGCATCAGACTGTCAAGTCGGTGCGCCATGCGCTCGTCGCACGCGAGCATCTCCGGCGTCAGTTCTGGCTCCATCTTCTTCTCCACCTGCACTGGCTGCTTGTCGGCATTGTAGGTGAATAGTGCTACGATAGCCGCTATGGCATAGTATATGGCTATTATTATCACAACAAGGAAGGTCAGCAATATTGCCAACCTTCCTTTGCGTATGCGTATTCTGCGTTTTTTCTTCATAGTATAATATAATGGTCATACTTGTCCGGTCAGTGGATGTAATCAGGCAAGTATGTGCCGAGTGTATCTGTCTTCCCCCTGCATGGGGTCATGAGGGGGTCTCGTATAACGTGACGATGGGGGTCTTCTTATTTGAAGTTCTCCACCATCTTGAACAGTCTGTGCCAGCGTATTCCGCCGAAACCGTTGCGATCCGGGTCGCTTGACCACCAGATGAAGATAGGCTTTCCCACGATGTGGTCTTCCGGAACGAAGCCCCAATAGCGTGAGTCGGCAGAGTTGTGACGGTTGTCTCCCTGCATCCAGTAGTAGTCCATCTTGAATGTGTAGGATGTAGCCACCTTGCCGTTGATGAGGATCTGTCCCTTGTCATTGACGGTAAGGTCATTACCTTCATACACTCTGATAGGGCGCTCATAGACAGGAAGGTTCTTGAGAGTGAGGCGGACGGACTCACCCTTCTTAGGAATCCATATCGGGCCGTAGTTGTCTCTGGTCCATCCTGTGCGTGCATTGAGCGGATAGAGGTCGCCTACCACCTGCTCCGTGTTGAGCTTTATGTCCTTGACGAGGTCCTTGCGTGACTTGAGCACCTGCACTGCGTGCCTGGTGAGCGGCATATATCCTTGCTGATTGAGGGAGATGAGGTCCTCCTGTGATATCATGAGCTCCTTGAGAAGTTCGTCAGGCCAGTCGAGGATTGGCGTGTTCGGCTTTACGTAATATGTGTATTGCACGTTGTCCGGCTCCTTGTTCGGCTTTCCGTCGAGATAGATGATGCGGTCCTTTATCTGGAGAGTCTGTCCCGGAAGTCCTACGCATCGCTTGACGTAATTCTCCCTTCTGTCAGCCGGACGGCTCATTATCTCGCCGTATTCGTTAGGATTGTTGGCTATATAGCTGCGTCCTGCGGTGTATGCGAGCTGGTAATACTTGCGCAGCTGCATGGCATCGAGGGAGTCGAGCTGTGGATGTATGCCGTTCTGCTGTAGTATCTGCTGGCCATATCCATAGACCATCTGATAGTAGTCCTGCGGCTGCCATCGTGGCTCGCTGACGCAAGTGTCGCCTGCAGGATAGTTGAACACCACAATATCATTCAGCTCCACCTTGCCAAGTCCCGGCGCACGGCGGTAGTCCCACTGCGGCCACTCGATGTATGACTTGCATCCGAGCACAGGCATAGTGTGCTGTGTGAGCGGCATGGTGAGCGGTGTCTGCGGAATTCTCGGTCCGTAGCTGACTTTGGAGACGAAGAGATAGTCGCCCGTGAGCAATGATTTCTCCAGTGAACTGGACGGTATGACGTAGTTCTGGAAGAAGAAAAGGTTGATGAAATATACGGCTACGAGGGCAAAGACGAGGGCATCGACCCACGACATGATGAACCTTACCGGCGACTCAGCATCCTTCCACCACTGCCAGTTGATCTTCTTTGAGATGTAGCAGTCGTAGATAAACGGGATGACAACGAGTCCGAGCCAACTCTTCAACCATAACAGGAAGAGCAAATAGAGCACCATGACGATGATGAACTTCGTCCATTGGAGCTTCATATTTGGTGTTTTCTTTTTCATTTTAGATTTTTTTGTTGTTTAGTTGATTGGCTGCAAACGCAATCAAATCAGAACTTGAACATATCATCAATGGTCAGAAGTCCCTGATGCTGTGCGGTATATTCAGCGGCAAGGACAGCTCCGAGAGCGAATCCCTGACGTGAATGTGCATCATGGGTGATGGTGATGATATCCTCCGGTGAGTCATAAGATATGGTATGAATGCCCGGCACCTCTCCACGACGCACGTCATCTATGCGGAGGATGTCGGCTCCAGTCTCGTGAAGTCCCCACTTTGACTTGCGGTCAAGGCGCTCCACAATCTGCTCAGCCAGGGTGATGGCAGTGCCGCTCGGTGCATCGAGCTTGTGGACATGATGTGTTTCCACCATATTCACGTCGTACTGCTGGAACTGGTTCATTATCTTTGCGAGGTATTTGTTGACAGCAGAGAATATAGCCACGCCGACGCTGAAGTTTGAAGCCCAGAAGAGAGTCTTGCCTTCCTGGCTGCAAGCCTTGCGCACATCGTCGCCATGATCCTTCAGCCACGCTGTGGTACCGCTGACAACCTTCACTCCTGCCTTCCATGCCTTGAGGTAATTGCCGTATGCTACCTTCGGATTAGTAAACTCGATAGCGACATCAGCCGAAGCGAAAGCCGGGCTTTCAAAGTCCTGCTGATTGTCAATATCAATGATACATACTATCTCATGACCACGGCTGAGGGCAATCTGCTCGATCATCTTGCCCATCTTGCCGTATCCTATAAGTGCTATTTTCATTTGTTTATGTTGTGCTTGAGGGGTTAATTTAATTCACAATGCATAATTCTTCTTTAATTCACAATGCATAATTCATAATTCATAATTAGTTTACACTCTATCAATTATGAATTAAATGGAATTATGCATTATGCATTATGAATTATGAATTAGCCGAGAACGCCTCCTCTTCGGCTGCCGCAATGATTTCCTCACGGGTCATCTGCTTAGGTTCGGCAGTGATATCAGAGAGGTCCATCTCGGAGTCGATGGCTTTTTCGAGGGCGATGACGCGGCTGTTGTCCTCAGAAGGCGCTGTGACAGCATTGTCATCACTGCCCTCTTTAGCAGCGACAGGTGCCTCTTGAGCCTCCTTAGTCTGCGCTTCCCCACCGGTGATGATGAAGTCCGGCTCGGACTTCTCAGGGTCGGGAGCCACCGTAGCCGGCTCTTCCTCCATCTTTGTACGCTCAGTCTTTGCAGCAAACACGCTGTCAAGGAATGCGGAATCATTGTGGAGACGCTTCAGCGTGTCCTTGCACGCCAGCTGCTGAGCCTCCTTCTTACTGAATCCCGTGCCGGTAAAACCGTCGATAGTCTCCAGCACTACGGTGTATTTGAATACAGGGGAACCGCTCTTGTCCTTTGTCTGGTCTTCGAGGCGGAACGATAGCTGGATGCGATTCTTCTGCGTCCATTCTATGAGTTTCGACTTGAAGTTGACTTCCTTGTATGCCACCTTGTCGATATTGATGTATTTTCCGAGGATACGCTGCTGCATAAACTTCATGCAAGCATCGTAGCCGCGGTCCAGATAGATGGCTCCTACAAGGGCTTCGAACGCATTGCCACCCATAAAACTGTTGTGGCTGGCAGAGCGTCCTGCCGACAGAATCAAGCGGTTGAGTCCTATTTCCTGTGCCAGTTTGCCGAGAGTCTCTCGCTGTACGAGCTTGGAACGGGTGTTTGTAAGGAATCCTTCCGGCTTTCCCTGAAAGTGACAATACACTATATCTCCCACTACGGCATCGAGAATTGCATCACCGAGAAACTCAAGGCGCTCGTTATTGAGTTTCCTTGCCGTGTTCTGCTTGCCCTTGGCATTCTTCATCTTTGCCTTGATAGCCTTGGCTTCAGCCTTGTTGTAACGGCTTGTGTCCGTCACCTTCGGGTCGATAGGCCCGCGATGACCCACGCTCTTGTGCATGAGAGCAAGCTTATAGTAGGATATTTCGTGCGGGATAAACCCGATGATGTCACGCAAAGCAAGATAAAGCTCCTTGTCCTTGCGGAAAGGGAGCCTTATCCTATCAATGATATCATTCAGCATACTTCTTGAAGATAACGCAGCAGTTGTGTCCTCCGAAGCCGAAGGTATTGCTCAATGCAGCGCGTACTTCACGCTTCTGCGCCTTGTTGAAGGTGAAGTTCATGTTATAATCTATCTCCGGATCCTCGTCGCCGTCCTCATGGTTGATGGTAGGAGGCACGATATCTTCCTGCACTGCCTTGACACAAGCCATAGCCTCGATGGCACCAGCTGCGCCGAGGAGGTGTCCTGTCATGGACTTTGTGGAAGAGATGTTGAGCTTGTAGGCCGCTTCACCGAAGAGTTCCTTGATAGCCTTGGCCTCAGAGATGTCGCCTACAGGTGTAGAAGTGCCGTGTACGTTGATGTAATCGATGTCCTCTGGCTTGAGTCCTGCATCAGAAAGAGCCTCAGACATAACGATCTTTGCACCGAGACCTTCTGGATGTGAAGCAGTGATGTGATAAGCATCAGCAGACATACCCTCGCCTACCATCTCGCAATAGATCTTCGCACCACGTGCCTTGGCGTGCTCAAGTTCCTCAAGGATGAGGCATGCAGCACCCTCGCCCATCACGAATCCGTCGCGTGAAGCAGAGAAAGGACGGCTTGCCTTCTGTGGCTCGTCGTTGCGGGTAGAGATGGCGTGCATAGAACTGAAGCCACCGAGACCTGGGTCTGTGATAACAGCCTCAGCGCCACCACTTACTATTACGTTAGCCTTACCAAGGCGAATGAGATTGAATGCGTCTGCAAGAGCATTGGTAGAAGAAGCACATGCACTTGTAGTAGCGTAGTTAGGACCGTGGAAACCATACTTGATGGAAATCTGACCAGGAGCGATGTCGCCGATCATCTTAGGGATAAAGAAAGGTCCAAACTTAGGAGCGTCCTTGTGTGCAGAGTAGAACTCCAGCTCGTCCTGCATAGTCTTGAGTCCTCCGATGCCTACACCGAAGATTACTCCGACGCGCTTCTTGTCGATAGTCTCAAGGTCCATAGCAGAATCCTCGATAGCCATTGCGGCAGATGCCATTGCAAACTGGCAGAACTTGTCCATCTTACGTGCTTCCTTACGGTCGATCCACTTTGAAGGGTCGAAGTCTTTTACCTCGCAAGCGAAAGTGGTCTTGTAGCGTGAAGCGTCAAACTGCTTGATAGTATCAGCGCCGCTGACACCAGCAATCATGTTCTTCCAGGTCTCTTCAGCAGAGAGTCCAAGTGGGGTAACAGCGCCAAGGCCTGTCACTACAACTCTTTTTAATTCCATTTTATTTTCTTATATTCTAAAGGTTGGGCAGATAATTGGGTAATCAAATTGTGATTTTATAATAATGAAACACATCAATTACAGTCTATATCCTAATCCATATAGATATGATTACCGCCATATAATCCCACCATAATAAAAAAAAATGATGATTGGGCGATAAAAGAGTTATCGACCAATCATCACCCGTTGTTCTATCTATCTATCTTGAACAAAGATAATGTAACGTGAGATTACTTACCAGCGTTCTCGATGTATGCGACAGCGTCGCCTACAGTCTGAATCTTTTCAGCGTCTGTATCTGGGATTGTTACATCGAACTGCTTCTCAAGCTCCATGATAAGCTCAACAGTATCAAGTGAATCTGCACCGAGGTCATTTGTGAAAGATGCCTCATCCTTTACTTCAGCTGCATCAACACCGAGCTTGTCAACGATGATCTCAACAACCTTTTCCTTAATTTCTGACATAATTGTAATAAATGATTAATAATTAATATTCTAACTTGATGGATTTTTGCAAATCGACTGCAAAGTAACAAACTTTTCTTCACATGAGCAAATATTTTTGCCAAAAAAGCACTTTTTCATGCACAAACATATATAATCTGTGCATAAAATAATCGTTTTTCCGGTCTTTTCAGTCTGTTTATCAATGGTTTCACGCTGGTTTTCGTATTGTGCTGACAGCGCTTTTATTGCCTTATAACATACTGAAAGGCGTGCTTGCCCGATGCTTGTCCGGTGATTATTCCGCGCCCAATTGCTTCAATGCACACTTTACCACGTCGCTTTCTTCATTCCATATATGGAAATACTCCGACATATCCCAGAGGTCACGCGCCACGAGAGCCTTGAGTTGCGGACGCAGATGGAGAATAGTGCGCTGGAGTTCGTCATCATCCTTTGGCACTACATTCTGCTTCCTGGCCTCTGAAAGGATGTCGTCGATGTAGCTTTGAGGCACCTCAAACTTGGCCTGGAAGGTGTTGAAGTCAGGATATTTCTTCTTGAGACTCTTGCGGTTCTGGTCGATAAACCTCAGGTTGGCATTGATGATGAATGACTTTGCCGACAACTGACGATGGAAAGGAGTGTACACCGTGGTGTCGAGCGGCACGAAGAAGTCCGGCATTATGCCACCTCCGCCATAGACGGTGCGGTGCTTTCTCAGCGTGTAATACTTGAGTGAGTCGGCAAAATGTATGCTGTCAGCGCTGGTGAACTCGCCATGCTTGAACCTGTTGTCGAGGTCCTTGGCATAGGAAAGCGCATCGCCCTTGGTGAAAGGCTTCTGTATGCAGCGTCCGGAAGGAGTGTAATAATGGGCTATAGTAAGGCGGATAAGGCTGCCATCCGGCAGGTCAATCGGTCGCTGGACGAGGCCTTTGCCGTATGTACGTCGTCCTACCACTATGCCGCGGTCCTGATCCTGTATGGCTCCGCTGACGATTTCAGAGGCTGAAGCGGAGAATTCATTGACCAATACGACTATTCTTCCGTCGAGAAGGCTGCCGTTTCCTCTTGCCCTGAACTCCTGTCTCTGCTGTGCCCTGCCCTCTGTATATACTATAAGGTCATTCTTCTGCAGCATTTCATTGAGTATAGCCACGGCTGCCTGGAGGTATCCTCCGCCGTTTTCCTCAAGGTCGAGGATAAGGTCCTTCATGCCTTGTTCCTTCAATGCCTTGACTCCTGCCATGAATTCATCGTAGGTAGTGGCTCCGAAACTGTTGATTCTGATATATCCTATCTTCGGACGTATCATGTAAATGGCGTCCAGTGACTTCACCGGAATCTTGTCGCGTGTGACGGTAAACGACAGTCTGTCCTTGATACCGGCACGCTCTATGCCGAGCACCACCTTGGTGCCTTTCGGTCCGCGTAGGCGCTTCATGATGTCTTCCCTTGCCATCTTGACTCCCGCAATGGCGGTATCATTGACTGTAATGATGCGGTCGCCGGCGAGTATGCCCACTTTCTCTGACGGTCCGTTGGTGATTGTCTGTATGATAACGAGGGTATCGTGGTACATGTTGAACTGCACTCCGATGCCATCGAAGTTGCCTTGCAGCGGTTCGTTCATGGCTTTCACCTCCTTGGGCGTAGCGTAAGTGGAGTGCGGGTCGAGCTTTTCGAGCATTGCACGTATGCCGTCTTCGCACAGTTTCCTGCTGTCAACGCTGTCAACGTAGAGGTTTTCGATAGCCATCTGCGCTATCATCATCTTCCTGATCGGGGAGTCTTCGTCCATATTGAGGCGGAACTGCGCATTGACAGCCATTGCCATAAGGACGGAAAGGAGAAGAAATGCTGTTCTTTTCATTTGTTATTTGGGTGTGTGTATATACTGTAAGGGCTCTTATATATAATAAGGAGGGCGCATATATGAAACATAGGGGATGCCTATAGGGGCATGAGAGCGCTATTGCCCGGTAACGCGGGCAACACAGTGGCTTCCTATCTGGACCGACCTTGGCAGCGGTTTCCCTGACCACAGCGCTGACCTGGACTAATCATAGTATTTCTCTTCATCGGGAATATCTTCCTCGATGACGAGATTGTCGATGATGAAGTTCTGCCGCTCCATAGTGTTCTTGCCCATATAGTATGCCAACAGCTTCTCTACTTCATCGCTTTTATGCAGCGTCACCTGCTCAAGGCGTATGTCCGGACCTATGAATCCGGCGAACTCATCCGGCGAAATCTCTCCCAATCCCTTGAATCGCGTTATCTCAGGGTCGGGACCCAGTTCCTTGATTGCCTGGAGACGTTCCTCATCGCTGTAGCAATATCTGGTGATATAGTCCTTCTTCTTCTCTCCCCTTTCGGTGAGCTTGTCGTCTTCGGCTACAATCACCTTCTTGTCCTTTATCTTCGTACGCTTGTTTCTTACTCGGAAAAGTGGGGTCTGGAGGACATATACGTGCCCTTTCTTGATGAGTTCGGGGAAGAACTGGAGGAAGAAAGTGATGGTAAGCAGACGTATGTGCATGCCATCCACATCGGCATCCGTGGCCACGATAACCTTGTTGTAGCGCAGTCCGTCGAGTCCATCCTCGATGTCAAGCGCCGCCTGCAGGAGGTTGAACTCTTCGTTTTCATACACCACCTTCTTTGTCAATCCGTAGGAATTGAGCGGTTTGCCACGGAGAGAGAACACGGCCTGCGTGTTTACATCGCGGCTCTTTGTGATACTTCCGCTCGCCGAGTCGCCCTCGGTGATGAATATGCACGACTCTTCCTTGCGGTCATTCTTGACGTCGGAGTAGTGAATGCGGCAGTCGCGCAGCTTACGGTTGTGGAGGTTAGCCTTCTTGGCACGCTCCCTTGCCAGCTTTGTCACGCCAGCCATTGCCTTTCTTTCCTTCTCGCTCTCGGTGATTTTCTGTATTATTATCTCAGCGATGTCCGGATGCCGGTGGAGGTAATTGTCCACTTCGAGCTTGACGAAGTCGCCTACATACTTGTTGACGCTGATGCCGTTGGGCGACATATTGAGCGAGCCGAGCTTGATCTTGGTCTGTGATTCGAACATAGGTTCCTCCACATTGACGGCTATTGCAGCCACGAGACCGCTTCTGATGTCGGTATATTCGAAGTTCTTGCCCGAAAATTCCTTTATTGTCTTGGCAATATGCTCCTTGAATGCGGACTGATGCGTACCGCCCTGCGTGGTGTGCTGGCCGTTGACGAAGGAATGATATTCCTCTCCATACTGGTTAGTATGCGTGAAAGCTATCTCGATGTCTTCGCCTTTGACGTGTATTATCGGGTAAAGGGCATCCGTCGTCATGGTATCCTTCAGCAGATCCTCCAGACCGTTGCGTGAGAGGATGCGCCTTCCGTTATACATGATGGCGAGTCCGGTGTTGAGATAGGTATAGTTGCGGAGCATTGTCTCCACGATGTCATTGTGGAATGAGTAGTTCTTGAAGAGCGTAGCATCCGGCTCAAAGTAGATGTATGTGCCGGTTTCATCCTCCGTAGGCTCAGTGGTGTCGCTGATGATGATGCCTTTCTCAAACTTTGCCGTGCGCACCTGTCCGTCACGATAGGAACGCACCTCGAAGTGAGTGCTGAGGAAGTTGACAGCCTTGATGCCCACGCCGTTCATTCCCACGGACTTCTTGAAGGCCTTTGAGTCATATTTACCTCCGGTGTTGAGCTGGCTTACGGCTTCTATCATCTTTCCCTGCGGTATTCCTCTGCCGTAGTCTCGCAGGCTGACAGCCTTGTTGTCGATGATATCCACCTCAATGCGCTTTCCTGCATTCATTCGGAATTCGTCGATGGAATTGTCGATAGCCTCCTTCAGGAGCACATAGATACCGTCCTCGGAGTTTGTTCCGTCTCCGAGGCGACCGATATACATTCCCGGCCTTGTGCGGATATGGTCCACGTCACTGAGGTGGGTGATGTTGTCGTCGTTATATTCTACTTGTGGGGTTTCTATTTTTTCTTCTGACATATCGGGGATGGTTGTTGGGATTTGGGGAGGGGGAAACCAGCCGGTAACGCGGCTGGCACAGTGGCGGACTGTCGGTCTTCGGGGGCGGGAACCTGCCGGTAACGCGGCTGGCACAGTGGCGGACTGTCGGTATTCGGGGCTGCTTTGCTACCGAAAACCTACAACCTACAACCCAAAACCAATGATTAAAGGATTGCTTTATAGCTGCGGAGGCGCTTTGTTTCCTCAGCATCAAAGTATGACCACTGGTCGAGCACACCGCTGTTGGTCTCCATCATAGGGAGGGCGAGCGCCTTCTCGAAGCCATATTTCTGATACCATCTGATGAGGTCGCAGAACACGAGCGAGTTGGCACCCTTGGTGCGGTATTCCGGAAGGATGCCTACCAGGAGGAGATCGACCGTCTTTGTCTTGTGGAACTTGAGTGCGCGTAGCAGGTGATACCATCCGAACGGCAGGAGCTTGCCGTCCTTCGTCTTCTGGAGAGCCTCCGAGAAACTCGGGAAACTGACACCGAAACCTACCATTTCACCGCCTTTGTTGTCGTCAGTCACGATGGTGATAAGGTTGAGGTCTGCGAGGGCGACATAGTTCTTGACGAGGTCATCCACCTGATTGTCGTCGAGACGTGAGAATCCGTAGAGGTGTCCGTAGCATTCATTGAGTATCTCGAAGAATCGCCTTCCGTAGCCTTCCTTGAGCAACTGGTGGCGTGTCATCTTGCGGGCATGGAGGTTATAGCGTTTCTCTATCATGCCAGCCACCTTGAGCATCTTCTCCGGAATGGCATCCGGCACGGTGATGGAGAGCATTACCCAGTCGTTGTCCTTGGCAAACTCGCCCATCTGCTCCATGTGCTTCGGGTAATAGGCGTAGTTATGGTTGGCGTGCATGGAGGCGAGAGAGTCGAATCCCTTGACGAGCATTCCCTCCCTGTCCATGTCGGTAAAGCCCATCGGACCGATGATATTGTCCATACCATGCTTGCGTCCGTAGTCCTTCACGGTGTCGATGAGCGCCTTTGACACCTCGATGTCATCTATGAAATCGAAGAAACCGAAGCGCACCGCCTTGGTGTTCCATTGCTCGTTGGCGCGCTTGTTGATGATGGCTGCCACTCTTCCCACGGGTTTTCCATCACGGAAAGCCATGTAATACTCAGCATCACAGAAGGCGAGTGCCGGATTCTGCCTGGCTTCGAGCGTACCCATCTCGCCCATGAAGATGTAAGGGACTGCATAAGGGTCACCCTTGTAGAGGTCGGTACGGAAGTCAATGAACTGTTTCAGTCCTTTCTTGTCGGAGATCTTTCGGATTTCTATCTTTGACATTAGCGTTTTATTCTCAGTTAAAATGATTATCGGAGCAGCGGAATTGCATCTGGAAAACCGTCGGAAATATATGTCGGAAAACAATTATCCATTGATTTTCAGATATAAATCCCATTGTCATCGTCATGTGTTTTCATTCTGCATCCATCGTGCAAAGTTACTAAAAATCCTCTTGCTGAGCAAAAAAATCACGATTATTCGGGGTATTCGGGAAAAAAAAGTTACCTTTGCACCTGTATTCCCTCATTTTATGAGGTGGAAACTACCTGCTGACTACACTGCAGACCACAAACTAACCAACCAACAAAGCAATGAAACTACAAACCATCCTTATCGCAGCGGCGCTGTCACTCTCATGCGGAGTGAAGGCGCAGACCATGCTGCCGTACAACAATCCGCAGCTTTCCGCCGAAGAAAGGGCGAAAGACCTGTGCTCAAGACTCACACTGGAAGAGAAAGCCAAACTGATGATGGACCGCTCGCAGGAGATAAAGCGACTCGGCATCAACAGGTTCGAATGGTGGAACGAAGCGCTGCACGGAGTGGGACGCAACGGCACCGCGACCGTTTTCCCCATCACCATGTGCATGGCAAGCTCATGGAACGACGCCCTGCTGCTCGACGTATTCACCAGCATAAGCGACGAACTGCGTGCCAAGAACACCGCTGCAAGGAAGAGCAACACGCTTGCACGCTATCGCGGCAACTCGGTATGGACTCCAAACATCAACATCTTCCGTGACCCGAGATGGGGACGAGGACAGGAGACATACGGCGAAGACCCGTATCTCACCACGAAGATGGGACTCGCCGTGGTGCGCGGACTGCAAGGTCCGGCGCC
>OCLD01000278.1_pt1 | contig 13583 bp, 7 predicted proteins | sample 1495911 | NCBI WGS metagenome assembly OCLD01 (sample SAMN03418271, study PRJEB22391) | human gut metagenome | biome: human-gut; feature: organic feature; material: feces | host: Homo sapiens | place: Tanzania | collected 2013-01
CATTTTCATCAATTATATGAGATTTTTCATGTAAATTTGCAGTTGGTTTGGGAGAAACGTATTGCTTTTCCCCTCCAACATCACATACACCAAGCTAAGAAAACGAAAGAAAAAATATATGGCAAAAAAGAAAAAAGAAACAGCCAAATCCAAGAACGTATCATTCAGTGAAGCCATCGGAGTGTCGTCTTTCATTCACAATGAAAAGACCAACGTCACCGTGGGACTTATCCTGTTCGGCATCTCCATCTTCATGTTCTGGTCATTCTGCTCCTTCTTCTCCACCGGACAGAATGACCAAAGCATCATCACCAATCCTCTTCCTGGGGATATGAGGAATGAGGACATGGTGATACAGAACAGCTGCGGAAGCATCGGAGCATACATTTCATATTTCTTCATCAAGTGTTGCTTTGGCTTTCCAGCATTCCTCATCCCGACCTTTATCCTCCTTGTGGGTCTGCGAATGGTGGGAGCATTCAAGCTGAACCTTTGGAAATGGTTCTTCGGAACCATGATTCTGCTCATCTGGAGCAGCATCACCTGTGCGAAATTCATCAATCCCCTGCTCAACGGACAGATATTCAATGCCGGCGGAGGGCACGGCGAGTTCATCTGCAAATACCTCGAATGCGTAATCGGAACGCCCGGTCTGACGGCAATCCTTGCGCTGACAGCCATCATTTTCCTCACTTTCGTCTCCACTGAGACTATCAATTTCATCCGCAAAGTGCTTAATCCTGTGGAGTATATCTCCAGTAGGGTGAAGTTCAAGATAAACAGCAACAAGGAGGAAGAGGAGGCTACAGACAACGTCCTCGCCAATCCTTATTCCCTTCCGGAAACGGAGGAGGAAGAGGAAACGGAGGAAAACATCCCTGACGAGAACGCAAGCCAGCCTATCGACCTCACCGATGAGGAGGACATTGCGCCTGCAGAGCAAGGCGAAAGCGTGGCTTCTGAGCCGAAACAGACTGCAAACAATGAGCCTACCTTCAGCGTAAACCAAAGCATAAGCGAAGACAAAGCGAAGGGAAAGACCCTCACGGCCGAGGAAGTGCTCTCCACTCCTATCAACCCTCGTGAGCCTTACACCAAGTATAAATACCCCACCCTCGACCTTCTGAAGAAATATGAGGAACAGAAGGACTTGACCACTAAGGAGGAACTCATAGCCAACAAGAAGCAGATCATCACCGTGCTCAACTCATTCGGAGTGCAGATACGCGAGATTACTGCCACTATCGGTCCTACCATCACGCTCTATGAGATTACTCCTGCCGAGGGTGTGCGCATCTCTAAGATACGCAATCTGGAGGATGACATCGCCCTCTCGCTCAAGGCTGAAGGCATCCGCATCATCGCTCCTATCCCTGGCAAGGGCACTATCGGCATCGAGGTGCCTAACGCCCATGCTTCCATCGTCTCAATGGAGTCCATACTCAACTCCAGAAAGTTCCAGGACACCAAGATGGAACTGCCTCTTGCCCTCGGAAAGACCATCACCAATGAGGTCTTTATGGTCGATCTTGCCAAGATTCCTCACCTCCTTGTGGCTGGTGCTACGGGTCAGGGTAAGTCCGTCGGACTGAATGCCATGATCGGTTCGCTGCTCTTCAAGAAGCATCCTAACGAACTGAAAATCGTGCTTGTCGATCCTAAGAAAGTGGAGTTCTCCGTCTATAATCCTATAGCCAATGCGTTCATGGCCCAGATTCCGGACACTGACGAGGAACCTATCATCACAGACGTCACCAAAGTGGTTCGCACGCTGAAGGGTCTCTGCACTCTGATGGACCACCGTTACGACCTCCTGAAGCTTGCCGGAGCACGAAACATAAGGGAATACAACGAGAAATTCATCAACCACCGCCTCCGCATGACCGACGAGAACGGCAACCCGCTCCACGACTTCATGCCTTACATCGTAGTAATAATAGATGAGTTTGGCGACCTTATCATGACAGCCGGAAAGGAAGTGGAACTGCCAATCGCACGCATAGCGCAGCTCGCACGCGCCGTGGGAATACACATGATCATCGCCACGCAGCGACCTACCACCAACATCATCACCGGTACCATCAAGGCCAACTTCCCTGGACGTGTGGCTTTCCGCGTAGGTCAGATGATTGACTCACGCCCCATTCTCGACCGTCCCGGTGCCAACCAGCTCATCGGCAAGGGCGATATGCTCTATCTCAACGGCAACGAACCGACCCGCGTGCAGTGCGCTTTCCTCGACACTCCTGAGGTGGAAGCCATCGCAGAGCACATACATGAGCAGGAGAAAGCCGGTCTTACGCCTCAGCATCCTATGGAACTGCCTGAACCTATGGAGGATGGAAGCGACGGTGGAGGCACGGGAAGCACGGACGTTTCCTCATGGGACCCTCTCTTCGAACAGGCTGCGCGCACCATCGTCAACACCCAGCAAGGCTCCACGAGCATGATCCAACGACAGTATTCCATCGGCTACAACCGTGCTGGAAGACTGATGGACCAGCTCGAAAAAGCCGGCATCGTGGGTCCTGCCCACGGCAGCAAGCCTCGTGAAGTGCTGATAATGGACGAGATGGCTTTGGAAAACCGTATCGCTTCGCTTCGTGGCGGAACTCGATAAGTGGAAGGTAAAGAAAATAACTTGACATTTCAGATAACAAACCAATAAAACAAGAACCGTTCAAAGGGACGGAGTAAAAAAAAGAAAGTCTATGAAAAGAATCATTTCTCTGATAGCACTGATCGCCATCTGCGCCTTCACTGCCACCATTTCAGCCAATGCAAATTCCAACGCGGCAAAGAAAGTACTCGACAAAGCAGTAGCTAAACTCAACATCAAAGGCGGCACGACCGCTTCGTTCTCCATCACTGGCAACAAGATCGGCACGCAGAAAGGCAGCATCTCCATCAAGGGCAACAAATTCCATGCTTCCACTGCCAGCGCAATAGTATGGTACAATGGCAAGACCCAGTGGACCTATGTGAAAAAGAATGAAGAGGTGAACGTCTCCACTCCTTCCGCAGCCCAGCAGTCTTCCATGAATCCTTACACCTTCGTCAATCTCTACAAGAAGGGTTACAGCATGCAGCTCAACAAGACAGCGAGCGGCAATCAGGTGCATCTCAAGGCTCAAAACCAGAAAGCGAGCATCAAGGAAGCGTACATCCTCGTGGATGGCAACAACAACATAAAGGAGGTGAAGATGCGCCAGGCTTCCGGTTGGGTCACGATTTCCATCTCCAATATCCAGCAGAAATCCCTCTCCGATGCCACTTTCACCTTCAATGCCAAGGATTATCCTAAGGCTGAGGTGATTGACCTCAGATAATGATTGTCTTGTTGTTTTGTGGTCTTGTTGTCTTGTGGTTTTGTGGTTTAGTTATTTGATTATTTAACAAAACAATCAGACAACAAAACAACTAAACAACAAAACGACAATAGGGAACAGGAGGTAGGAAATAAGAGAATAGCATTGCCTTTCATGGTTTCCCACAATGGGGAAAACCGTAAGCGAATGGAGCTGTTCTCTTATTCCCTACCTCCTGTTCCCGATTTTATTCTATCATAGCCCAAGGGGGATGAGCGAGGGGCTATTTTTCCTCAGACTCTATAGAGCAAACCGTTCTTCTGGTCACGGGAAGCGATTTCCTTGATCTTCACGTGGAGCTTCTTACCTGTGGCATTAAAAGGAATCTGGCTCACGAATCTGTAATAGCGAGGACGCTTGAAATTTGCGATTTCATTGCTCTCTTTGCAGAATTCATCCAGTTCCTCGGCAAGTCCATGCTCTGCCTCTTCGATGGAAGCGACAGGCACGATGTATGCAGTCACTATCTGACCGCGAATCTTGTCAGGCACTGAAGTGACGATGCAGTCCTTCACCTTGGCGTGGGTGTTGAGCACAGCCTCCACCTCAGTAGGATAGATATTCTCACCTGATGAGATAATCATGTCGTCCTTACGTCCTATGATGGTGACAAACTGGTTCTTGTCCCATGTGGCGAGGTCATTGGTATAGATGAATCCCTTGTAGTATTTCTTCTCGGTCTCCTCCTCATTGTTGACATAGAGATAAGGCGACTTGGCTGGAGAGCAGATGATTACCTCACCCACCTCGGTGCCGTCCATTGCCACGAGGTCGTTAGGCTCAGCCCTGCGGTCATCATAGACTCTTACCACTCTCACGTCATCATCGACGCATGATGCTCCCGCCGTTCCAGCATTGTCAGGCAAGTCGAACGGACGGAGGAACGTGTTCCAGAAGGTCTCCGTGGTGCCGTAGCCATTGAAGATATTAGGAGTGAGCACTTTCTGATAACGGATGCATGCAGACCTTTCCAGCGGACTACCCATAGTGACGATTCCCTTGAGGGCATGGATATCATATCCCTGTTTTTCCTGCTCGTCGGCAAGTTCTTCGAGCACTGTCGGTACGCCTACGAGGAAAGTGATGTTGTATTTCCAGACCAACTTGAGCGTGTTGAGAGCATTGAATTTTCCCATTATCACGAGCGTTGCTCCGGCATAGAATGTAGGACATGGACCGGCGCAATGGAGTCCTCCACGGTGGAACCACGGTGTGGTGTTCATCGTCACGTCCTTGTAGCTCATAGGGAAATGTATCATCACGTCGTGTGCCGAGAGCACTTCATTGATACTGGTGAGCGAAACTCCCTTCGGGCGACCTGTGGTGCCTGAGGTGTAGAGTCGTGTTGTCTCGTTGTAGATGCTGTATTCCGTGGTGATTACCGGTTCGGTTTCGCTCTCACCGCTTACGTATTTTGCATAAGAAGTCACGTTTTCCATCTCCGTCTCACCAACGACGACGATGCGTTCCGGCTTGAATTTTGACAAGCTCACTGCCTCAAGAGTGCTGGCAAGCTTTGAGTAACATACTATGATGACCTTCGGTTTGGAGTCTTCGATGTTGAACGCCATTTCTCCAGAACTGGTTCGGTAGCTGACCGGGCAGCATACGCCTTGCATCTTGTGGCAGGCAATGTATGAGAAAACAAACTCAGGGCAGTTTATCATCTGCACCATGAGCACGTCGCCTTTAGCGAATCCATCTCTTGCGAGGGCGTTACAAAGTCGGTTAGTGTCGGCATTCAGTTGCTTGTAGGTCCAAGATTCATCTGTGTCTGAGTCAATCATTGCAGTCTTGTCAGAGTATCTTCTGACGTTGCGCATAAAGCCTTCAATCCAGGTGTATCTACTTTCAAATATCTGTTTGAACTGTTCCATTTCTTATCTCTTTTATTTACAATATGCTTATTGCAAAGTTATCCCTTTTCCACCTTATTATATATTAAGAGGGTAGATAAATTACCGAACCGTCATTTTCCAAAGATGAAACGCAACTGGAAATACTTCTTTTTACTCAATGGCGTACGGAATTGTGCAATCATATTAAATGAAGAATACTCTTAAATGAAGAATGAAGAATGGGGATTACGTTCTTCGGCTTGAGTTTCATAGCCGGGATTCCTCAAGGGGACAATGCTAACTTCCATTCTTCATTCTTCACTCTTCATTCTTCATTCAACCACCTTATTTCCCAGGACGTCTGCGTACCGGACGTCTGCGCACCGGACGCTTCTTAGGTTCACCGGCTGGGTCTGCCACGGAATTGTTGCAGTCAGCTATGAGTTCGCTCGGCGACATGGTTTTCTCCTGCGCTGCTATTTCCGGTTGGACTACGGCTTGTTCTGCCACAGGACCAGCAACCTGTTCCAGCTTCTCCTGAGCGTCAGCGCCCTTTGCTGCCTGCCTTGGCTGAGCCTCACGCTTCTGCTGTGGCTTTGGCTGCGCCTCATGAATCTGTTGAGCCTGTGCCTCAATCTGCTGCTGGCTGTCAGTCTCTGGTTTCGGGGCATTCTGATTCTGCTCCTGCTTAGGCTGGGCATTCTGCTGTTGCTTCTGTGCCTTCTGCTTCTGCTGGGTCTTTGACTGCTTCTGCTGGGCTTGCTGTGCGTTGTTTTGCTTCTGCTGGGCATTGCCTTGTTTCTGCCCGTTCTGCTTCTGCTGGGCATTCTGCTGACGTTGCATTTCTGAATGCTTGTCGCCAGGGCGGAAGCCTTCCATCCAGAGCATGAGCGGCTCTACATTGTGCTTCTCCATTCTGCGTGGCACGTCCTCCATCCACTGCTTTCCAGCCGCCATCTGGAGGAAGTGATACTGGCGCGTGAAATTGTCGAGCACCTTGAGGTCGTCCATCGTCATCACCATCGGACGGAGCGGAGTATATACTTCCTCCCATGTCTCGTCGTCGATGTTGTTGTGGCGCTGGAGGTCGTCGCACATTCCCATACTTCTGATTCCCACTGACGCATCATTCGTGATGAGAAGAACGCGCTTGCCTGTGGCGAAGAGTTCCACGGTCTTGCGGATGATTGCAGGGTCAGCAAATGCCGCATGATGGCTCTCTGCTCCTATGCCCTCAATTCTCAGCCTGTTCTCTCTCTGCTGCGAGAGGATAAGTCGTTTCGCCAGTCTTGCCGCCACATTACGGCAGAGCGCCTCATCGGTAAAGTCGGCATCCTTATAGTTTGTCGGAGCCTGCTGCGTGGCAAATCGGTCTATCTCTTCGTATGTCTCGCTCATCATCATGAATTTTCCTCCACGGAATCGTACGAGTTTTGATATGAATTCCAACTGCCGTTCGAACAGCAGACGGGCGTTGACTTTCGGGTCACTGTGGCTTGAGGTGTGTCCCACGAGCAGTTCGAGCCAGATATTGGTGTCTGAGATGACGATGTCATAATTGAGCACCCAAGCCAGTGTGCCCTCAAACCATCTGAATCTCTGCTGCGCTTCCTCCACCGTGAGCTGCTGTATCTGCTGGTCATTGAGGCAAAGCTGGCGGTAAGGGGCATTGACAAGGTCCACAAGCGTCTCCACCCTTACCGGGGTAAATGGAGGGATAGGCTTTACGTTCTGCTGTTTCTGTTCGGGCTTCTGCTCGTTTCTGCGCTTTTCCTGCTTTGGGGTCTGCGCTGTCTCTGCCTTCTGCTCTGGAGCCTTTGGTTCCGGAGCCGCCGTTTCCTCTACAGGAGCGACAGGCGCTTCCTCCACTGGAGCCGGACTGTCCGTTTCCTCCACTTCGGCAGGAGTCTCCTCTGAAGCAACAGGAGCATCCTCTATGGAATCCGGAGCGGTCGCATCCTCCACTGCGGCAGAAGTTTCCTCTACAGACTCAGGAGCACTTGCTTCCTCCACTGCAGTGGGAGCATTCATTACCTCTTCTGCGACGGGGGCGTTCTCCGCTTCTACAGGATTGACCGTCTCTTCAGCATTCTCCAGCTGCAATGTTGCCACGATAGCCCCAATTTCCTTTTTGGCTTTAGGAGCAGGCTTTCTGCCTCGTCGTGTGTACTTTTTCTCTTGCTGTTTCCCAGCTTTTTCCGTTGTCTCGGCATCGGGATTCTTGTCGTCCCCAGCCTTTTCTGCGGCATCCTTCTTGCGTGTCGTAGTGGTTTTTCTTGCAGCAGAGGTCTTTCTCTTCTGAGTTTTCTTCTCAGTCTTTGCCTCTGCGGCTTCCACGACGTTCTCCACGTCTTCGGTTGTCTTTTTTCTCATTGTCGTTTGTTTGTCGTTTTATCAAATAAAGAATGAAGAGCCCACCTCTTATCCCCTCTTGGGGAAGATAAGGGAATAGGGAATAGGAGAATACACTTGCCACTCATGGTTTCTCGCCACGGGGAAATTCTCAAGCAAACGAGTGTAGTATCCTATTACCTGATAATTGCGTCAGCGCGATTTTTCACTCTTCACTTTTCACTAAAGAAGTGTAACTTCCATTCTTCACTCTTCATTCTTCATTCTTCATTTTACTAATTCCACTTCCATCAGAAAGGCAGTCCCACAGCGAAATGGAAAGCATGGTCGCGTGAGAAGTTCGGATGGATAATGGGATAATGTTCCCGCCCCGAATTATATACCGGGTTGATGGCTTTCATACCCATATCAAGACGTATAAGGAAATAATCGAAATTCAATCTTATGCCCAGTCCGTAAGCCACAGCCATCTGCTGCCAGAACGTGGCAGGCTTAAACTGTCCTCCGGGCTGGTCTTTATAGTCACGTATGGTCCATATATTTCCGGCATCCACGAAGATAGCACCCTGGAATTTCCAAAAGAGCGCAGACCGCATCTCCACGCTGAGGTCGATCTTGATGTCTCCCGTCTGGTTGATGAAGTCTATTCTTCCGTCCTTTCCAGTGTAGCTGCCCGGTCCCAGTTCGCGCACGCTCCATCCTCTTACCGAGTTACTGCCTCCGGCAAAGTATCTCTTCTCGAAAGGTAGGATGGTGGAGTTGCCGTAGGGATAGGCAAGTCCGAAGCGGGCGTGCATGGCAAGCGCATTGCGGTCGTCAAACTGCAATGACTTCGAGAAGTCGATGTCGCCCTTGACATACTGTGCAAAAGCGATTCCGAATGCCTTGTACTGCCCTTCAGCGTTCTTCTTGAACCCGCATGAATGCGACAATGCGCTGAGGATGTTGCCAGCCGTCTCAAGATTGAGTCGCAGCGTGTTGCCTCTATGGTTCCATGTGTATCCCAGACCAATCTTCATGATGAGCAGGTTCTCGTAGTTGTATCTGAGGATAGCGTTTCGGTTTGACACAGAGTCGAGATAGTCACGCTTGAACGTCTCCGAGATCCATGGCATCGATATGAAATTGACGTCTATCACATCGACCTTGTACTGCGAATGGCTCTGCGGATTGGACCATTTGTATCTCCATGCGGCAGAGAACACTCTGCGGTGGAACTCCGGTCGGTTCTGCCAGTTGTAACTTACCATCAGCTCGCTCGTGGCGCTGCTCTTCCTGTGGAATGACCTCGATATTCCCGGCAGGAGATAACGTGGAAAATTGAGACTTGTCTCCACTCCGTATTCCTGGTAACTGTGGCTCTGGTAGCCTTCCAGTCCTCTGATGGTCTCGAAGGCGCCACGGGCCGAGATGTTCAGCAGTTCACTGCCGTGGAAGAGGTTTCTGTTCTGATAGACCAGCGAAGCCGCCGCTCCGAAGTCACCAGCAGTATTCGTGCCTTCGGGCTGGAACTGCACCGAGTGGGTCTTCTGTGGCGACACCTGTATGTGGCAGTCGAGCATCTTCGCCTCCGGATCCTCATCATAGTGTATGCTGGTGTATCTGATGGCATGGAGTCGCGAGAAGCGGTTGTAGGTCTTCTGCAGGTCGGAAGCGCTGTATGGTTTGCCCGGGGAGACGAAGCAGTTCTGCTCCATCACCCTGCGACGAAGCTTGAAGTCGGGAGCGTCGTTGCCCTCGAAAGTCACGCTCCTGACGGTGTAGAGCGGATGGTCGGAGAGTTTCTGATAGTTGTTCCTGCGGTATTTGTCTATGTGCATGGTCATCGCCACGGTGTGGTCCACCCGGGATGAGTCAATGTCGAAATGCACGAATTCCTTGTTGAACTGGTAGTAACCGTTGTCAGTCAGGAAGTCGGTGATTCTCCTTCTCTCGTCATTCAGTTCGTTGACAGAGAACATCATGCCCGGCCCGATCCTCAGCAGTTGGTCGCCAGCTCTCAGGATGCTGTCCATCCGTGCGTCCTCGATGTTGTAGTCCACGCTCTTCACGATGTAAGGGTCGTGTGCCGACACATGGAAATCCACCCTTGCCCTCTTTCCCTTGGTCTGCAGCACTGGCTTCACCTCCGCATCGAGGAATCCCTTGTTGTGCATCGCCACGGTGATGTCTTCGGCAGAGTATTGCGCGAGCACGCTGTCATACACCACCGGTTCCTCTCCCCAGTTCCTGAGCGTCCTGTTGATCCATTTCGTCGTATCCCTTCCCGAAGCGGAATAGAGACCGAGCGGTGCCTTGATGACGGAGAGCCAGCGTGAGTTGGGGCGCTGGCGCACATAAGGCGCAAGCGACGAGACATTGATATGCGGATTGTCGCACGAGATGCCTGTCGCGGTCAGCAGGTAGTCGCCTTCCTCCACATATTTGGTACCGTTGCATCCCGCCAGCGTCAGGACGACTATGGCGGCAAGCAATGCAGAGTATATGTAGGCTAAGCGGTTGGGCATGAGATATGGAATATGCAAAAACATCTGCAAAGGTAAGCAAAAAAAACGACAAACGAAAAAAAACACCCATCAAAGCACTATAAATATGGAAAATAATCGTAACTTTGCACTATGATAAGCAAGAACAAACTGAAATACATACATAGCCTTGAGCAAAAGAAAGCAAGGCAGAGAGAGGGCGTCTTCGTGGCGGAAGGCACCAAGACGGTCAACGAACTGCTCCTCGCCGACTTCTGTCCACAGTGTCTCATCGGCACTGAGGCATGGTTTGATTCCATGCCGGAAAGCCCTGCCAGGAAAGCGGAGCATATCATCGTCACGGAAGATGAACTGCGCAAGGCGAGCTTCCTGCAGCACCCCCAGCAGGTGATGGGCATATTCCTTGCCCCACAGTCGGAATCCCTTCCAGCTCCGGAATGGTTTGACAGCAACCTGTGCCTCGTCCTCGACGGTGTGCAGGACCCCGGCAACCTCGGCACGATCATCCGCATAGCCGACTGGTTTGGCATCTCCACCATCATCTGCAGCCGCGAGACGGCAGATGCCTTCGCACCGAAGGTGGTGCAGGCCACGATGGGCAGCATAGCGAGGGTAAAAGTCATCTACACAGACCTCCACCCATTCCTTTCCTCCCTTCCGCCATCCACTCCCATCTACGGCACACTGCTCGATGGCGACAACATCTATTCCAAGCCTCTCACGCCCCACGGCATCATCATCATGGGCAATGAGGGAAACGGCATCTCGCCCGCCATCCGCCCACTCGTCAACCTCAAACTACTCATTCCTCCCTACCCTGCCGGCAAGCCTACCGCTGAGAGCCTCAACGTAGCCATTGCCACTGCCATCACGGTGGCGGAGTTCAGAAGGAATTCATAATGCATAATGCATAATGCATAATGCATAATTCATAATTCATAATGCATAATTCATAATGCATAATTTAAAATAGGGAGGCAATAACAATTGAGGCTAAAATAATTATGAATTATGAATTATGCATTATGAATTATGAATTAAAAGATTGACTCCACCGTCTCTGAAGTAAACAGTTCCAGCGCCTTCAGTCCCATGATGGAATTGCCCTTGGCATTGAGGCGCGGACTCCATACGGCGATGGAGTAACGCGAAGGATAGATAGCCACAATGCCGCCTCCCACACCGCTCTTGCCCGGCAGGCCGACAAGGAAGGAGAACTCGCCTGCCTCGTCATAGAATCCGCAGGTCTGCATGATGGCGTTGATGCGCTTCACCCTCGACACGGTAAGGTTGACACCGGCATACGAGAAAGGCTCGTTGCTCCTGGCAAAAGCCAGGAAAGCACGGGAGAGGTCCTCACAACTCATCTCCAGCGAGCATATCGTGCAGTAGAGACGCAACACGTCGTCCACCTCATTGTGCAGATTTCCGTGATGCTTGAGCAGATAGGCTATTGAAGCGTTGAGGTAACAGCAACTGTATTCCGACTGCGCCACCTCGTCAGAGTAATTGATGTCGGGGTTGCCGCATAGCGTGCGCACAAACCTCAGAAAGAATTCCTTCGGCTTCTCCACGTATGAGAGCAGCACGTCGGCAGTGACGAGCGCACCGGCGTTGATAAAGGGGTTGCGAGGTACGCCGTGCTCATATTCCAGTTGCACGAGCGAGTTGAAGGCAGACCCAGACGGCTCCTTGCCTATCCTCTTCCATAGATCCGGTCCCATAGCGCTGAGAGCTATGGCGAGTGCAAAGACCTTGGAGATGCTCTGGATAGAGAATTTCACATTGGCGTCCCCTATCTTGTAGGTCTTGCCGTCGATGGTGTTGAGACATATTCCAAACTGGTTCGGATTGACATTTGCCAGAGCCGGGATATAATCCGCCTGTTTGCCTTCGAGAGCATAGGGTTCTATCTCCCGTCTGATGTTTTCCAGTATTTTCAGGTATTCCATCTTCTTGTTGTTGATGTCAGGATTTTCGTTTAAAATAAATTGGTATGCCGGGCGCAACGGAGCACCCCACAGATAGATTTCAGGTATCGGTTGCAAAACTACTCATTTTTTTTGGAATGACAAAAGGATGGAAAAGTTTTTTTTTGTGTTGTCCGGTGGTTTTGTTGGTTGATTGATTGGCTGGTTAGTTGATAATAAATTATCAATAGATAAAAATAAAAAGAAAGACAACAAAAAAATAGGGTTCATCACATTGCCGTGCAACGCTTTTGAACCCTATTTTTGAATTATGAGTTATTCTGTTGTCTGGTTGTTTTGTTGATTGCAAGAGATCACAACTGCGTCAACGCGATTTTTCACTTTTCACTTTTCACGCTTCACTCTTTTAGTTACCTTTACTTCCATTCGTGATGCCGAGCATCATGTTGGAATTGGAGACCTTGACAGCAGAGCGGTCGATGATGCTCATGCCGTTACCGCTGTTGGTGTCCCATGCAAACGGGATGCAGCCGTTGGCTATGGCGTAGCTGGTCACCGCCTCATACCATGAGCGGATGGAAGCATCGTGGAGAGCATCCTTGCCGATGGCGAAGCGCTGGTTGGCGCCATACTCTCCGATGATGACCGGGATACCTTTGTCCACGAAAGCGGACTTGAGCTTTGCCATCAGACCGCTGACATAGTTCTCCGTGGCGTTGCTGGCGGCATTGCGGTTGGAGTCTGTGCCGTAGTTGCCTTTTCCCCAGTAATACCACATCTTTCCCCAGTTGGCATCCTTGTCCATCATCGTAAACTGGTAAGGATCATAGAAATGCACCTCCATCATGAGGCGGCCAGAATGCTTGTCGGAGAGCGTGGCGATGTAGTTATGCTTCACCGTCTTGTCTATGCTGGTCTCCGGTCCCTGCACCACGAGCACGCGATATTCATTGTTTCCTCCCGTGGCACGCACGGCATCGATGAATGTCTGCTCATATTCGGCAAGGCGACTTGCCAGTTTGTCATCGGAGATATTGCTGCCATTATCCTTGTATGCGCCTCCCACTCCCGGCTCATTGAGTCCGGCGAAGATGACGTGGTCATCATAGTCCCTGAATGCCTGGGCTATCTGAGTCCATATCTTGCTGAGCTGCTGCTTCTTGAGCGCCACGTCAGCACTGGCTGTAAATCCGTCATGCTCCAGCCATCCTCCGTCCCAATGCTGATTGAGAACCACGAAGAGGTCGGCTTCCACGCAGTAGTTGACTACCTCCTTCACTCTCGCCATCCATGCCGGGTCGATGGTGCAGTCGGCGGCATCGGTGATATGTCCCATCACCCATGCGCACGGTATGCGTATGCTCTTGAATCCCTGTGCCTTGATGAATGAGATGAGTTCCTTGGAGGTCTTGGTCTTCTGCCATGAGGTCTCTGTGGTTATCCCCACGCTCTTCCATGAATTGGCATTGTTGCCTGCCTCCATGGTGTTGCCGAGGTTCCAGCCTGGCGACATCAGTTTTGCCACTTCCTTGGCATCATACTTGATGCTGCCGGAAGGGTCTGGCGACGGGTCGGGACTGGCGGCACAATATAACGTGCACCGCCCGC
>OCLD01000280.1_pt1 | contig 13561 bp, 10 predicted proteins | sample 1495911 | NCBI WGS metagenome assembly OCLD01 (sample SAMN03418271, study PRJEB22391) | human gut metagenome | biome: human-gut; feature: organic feature; material: feces | host: Homo sapiens | place: Tanzania | collected 2013-01
TTTATATTTCTCTATTTTCTATTTCAGTATTTATATAATTATATTTCGGTATTTTAATAATTTTATATTTTATAATTCTTATATTTTGCAATTTATATATTGGGTTATTTCAATATCCTGTATTTCTGCATTTCCATATTATTCAATTAACATATAGGACATTCAACCAATAAAGATTCGTACATCACCCAAAGTTATAAGGTGATTTCATATAACAAGACGCGGACCTCATCTTCTTTTTCTGGATTCCGCTCCGGCTGTGCTTCGGAACGGTTCTTTAACTGTTCGCAGTATTTCTTAAGGTCTTTCGTTAAGGTAATGGTATAATCCTTGAAGCCGCCCTGCTTTAACATGGTCTGTAAATGAGTAACTGCGGCGTCGAGGTCACACTTCCCGTTCTCGGAAAAGCCCAGAATGACCTTGCCATCCACGACCATATGACTGATCGGAAAATTCTTCTGATAGGATGTGAAATAAAGGTCACACATACCGATCAGACGGCCCTCACAGGGTTTGATCTGCTCATAGGCCTCACTGCTGCAGCCCTTCGCCCGGCAGAGCATAATCATATTGACAATGCTTTTGCAAGCCGGAAGACATCCAAGCACCGCAACCACGGTTAACAGATTCTTTCTGGTTCCGGTTGTCAGGTAACCGGCCAGAAAAATAGCCAGTGAAATGCCAAAGCAGAGAATTGTCCATAGAATGGCGTTCCGCTTCTTTTTATCAAGATATCCAAACGTTCCTTTAACTGCTCTCATATGTTTTCCTCCAGTAACTTCATCACATCTTCATAATCGTGGATATAAAAGTCTGCAAGCTCCTGTTTTTCTTTTGTCTGATGCAGGGAATAAAGATCATGCACGGCACAGACCTTCATGTTGGCGGCTTTCCCTGCCTGGATTCCGGGGATGATATCCTCGAACACAAGGCAGTTTTCCGGTGCTGCTCCACATTGTCTGGCAGCCTCTAAATAAACATCCGGAGACGGCTTGCCCTTTTTCACCTCGCACCCTGTTACAATGCAGGTAAAGTACCGGGATACTCCAAGGGATTCAAGAACTCCCTCCACAAGGGAACGCTCGTTGCTGGTAGCAATTCCAAGCCGGATATCGTGATCGGCACAGTACGCGATAAAGCGGTCCGCCCCGTTCTTTAACGGAACCTCATGCAGATATTTATCCCTTGCCATCTGCGTCCAGTCCGACTTCATCTGTTCAATGCTGTCCGGAATGGAAAAATGTTCTTTAAAGTAAACCGCAGTCTCTGAAAACGACATTCCTTCAATCCTGGACTGCAGGTCCTCCGGAAGCGGAATGCCAAACCTTCCCAGGTACTCACGGTCAATATCCTTCCAGATCCACATGGAATCCACGAGGGATCCATCCAGATCAAATAAAACGGCATCTATATTCTGCAACATCTGTTATACTCCTGTTCCTTATTATTCATTTCCGTATAGGGATTGCGGCATATCCTGCGCAGCTCAGGCATATGTAATAGAATAACACACCTTGCAGGATTCGGAAATGAAACGTTTCTTTTCTTTTTTATTTTTTATGTTTCTGGCAGTATGTATCCTGACTGAGCCGACGGCCTGTATCGGATACGCCAAGAATGCTCTTTTACTCTGGTTCCTTAAAATCCTGCCAACGTTATTTCCCTTTATGGTGATTTCCGGAATCATCATCAGGATGAATCTGACTTCCTATTTTCCTTCGGCAAGCGCCTATGGAATTCTCGTCGGATTCTTCTGCGGTTTCCCGATGGGGGCTTTGACAGCCTGTACCATGTATGAGGAAAAGCAGATCACACAGAAAGAAGCCGAATACCTGTGTGCCTTTACGAACAATATGGGGCCGGTTTACTTCTGCTCCTATGTGCTGCCAACCCTTGGAATTACCAATAAACTCCCTTATCTCATTGCCATGTATGGGATTCCTCTGCTGTATGGACTGGTTTTACGCAAAACCACCTACAAATCCTGTGCCTTTCAAAAGCTGCCTTCCGGTTCTCCTGTAAGCCTGTTAAATGCGATTGACGCTTCGATTACACAGGCCATCACGTCCATTACCAGACTCGGAGGCTACCTCATTTTATTACAGACACTTTATATTCTGCCGGAGCTTCTCATCCGGCTGCTTGGCCGTTTCCCTTTTGTATTCCGGCTTCCTCTTCCGTTCCTCAATGCCTTTCTGTGCTGCCTGCTTGAAATCACGGGAGGAATTTCAAAAATGAATACCTATCCACCACTTTGGGTACTTGTCCTGCTTCCGCTTGGAGGGCTTTCTTTTATCCTGCAGGCCGGTTCCATCCTAAAAAATGCGGGACTGTCCATTCCGGTTTATCTGCTGCATAAGCTGATCCAGACCGTACTTATTTTCGCTTTTTATGTCGTAATAATCCACGCAGGTTTCTGATCAGCACCATAAGAAGAATCAGTATCAGAAGCACAATTCCGGCGATTGCAACCATAATTCCGATCGAATATCCGCTTGATTTTGCAGGCGCTACCGGATCCGCGTGGCTGGCAAAGGCTTCTGCAGTAACTTCGGTATAGGTCTGCTGTTTATCCAAAAGCTCCTCTGCCTTTTGCTGCTGCATTTCCTGACGCAGCCGTTCCGGGTCTTCGATGGTCCCAGCCTCTATGGTATTGCTTTCTGTAAATTTGTCATATTCATTATAGGCCATGGTCCGCAGCTCCACTGCGGTATCAAACGGAAGCTGGAACGTAAAGGTATGTTCCGCAGCCGAGACATCCCATTGCTCCGGCCGTGGCCACTCCAATAATTCCGAATAGGTATTGCCGCCATCGGTACTGACGGCATAATATTGGATATAACTGTCACTGTCTGACGCAGTCATCCGAATCGTTGCCATGCCGGTTTCAGAATCGATAGCGGTAAGTTCGATTTCATTTACTTCCGGCTCGGTTTCATCCGGCCTTGCAATATCTGCAGGAACCGGGATCTGGGAAACCGGATAACCGGAATAATCGACTCCCAGTTCTTCGGATTTCAAGCCAAAATATTTCGCAACAGCTTCGGCATCCCGGATTCCAAGGGCATTTAACGATTCCTCTCCATCGGCTACCGCAAAGGCATCCTTTGCATGATCCAAATGACAGTGCTCGATTAAGGCACACGGAACATCCATTTCTGCAGAGTACCGTAAGATGCCGTAGTAGTCGGTTCCACGGTCATTCAGCCTCGTCTTGATGCCACGGGAAAACAAGCCCATATCCGTAAGCTCCTGCATTTCAATCTCCGCAAAAGCAAATCCCCTGCTGTATAATTCCCCACGGGACGGCACCCACACTTCCGCACCGTATAAGTTGTGGTTGACGGACAGATTGAAATGAAGACAATACAGAAAATCCGCATTCTTTTCTTTTGCAAACGCAACACGGTCTTTGATCGTCATATCCATGTCCACTTCATGCGTCAGATAAACCGTAACATCCTCGAATTTTTCAAGATGCTCCTTCATGGCCTGCGCTACAATCGGATTGATTTCTTTTTCTACAAATTCACTATATTCCCCGCCACGGTTCTCGCCACCGTGACCGGGATCTATAACTATAATCGGCATCGTTCACTCCTATGCTAAGCTCAAACTTCGTCTCCGACTCGTTTTCGCTAAGTATTCTACATATACCTGCTGCACTAAATTCGAACTTCGCTTTGCTTGTTCTTATTAAGTGCCCAGGTATCGTTCGCACTAAGTTCAAACTTCGTCTTCGACTCGTTTTCACTAAGTGCTCTACATAAAAACCGGCCTACCAATCGGTAGGCCGGTTCAGGCCTTACAACATATCGACATTAATGCTTCCCGTCGTACTTTCCTGAAGATCACCTTCCGGTGCTTCAAACTTATCGGGTTCCGGCGGATTAAGTTCTACACGGTTGGAATTCACGACATCATTATAATGATTGAGTCCCGCCATAAAGCTTTCATAATGCTCAGTTGTGGTTTTCATCGTCTGGTTGATGAGCATTTCCACATTTGCTAAGATATCATCGGTATACTGCATGGCGGCAGACCGGACATTGTTTGCTTCCATGGTCGCATTGTCCAGAATTTCCTGCGCCTGCTTCGTTGCCATGGTAACCACTTCGTTCGCCTGTGCGTAAGCCTGCTGCATAATTTCATGTTCGTTGATCAACTGGTTGGTATGCAGGGTTGCTTCATTGATCAGGGCCTCGGCTTTCGCTCTGGCATCATTTAAAATAGCTTCTTTGTTACTGATAATCTTCTGATAACGCTTGATCTCATCAGGGGTTTTCATACGCAGTTCCCGAAGAAGCTCGTCAATCTCTTCCTTGTTCACAATAATCTTGGTATCGGAAAAGGTCTGATACTTGCAACCATCGATATATTCTTCGATTTCATCAATTAACTGTTCAATTCTGCTGCTCATTCCATTGCCTCCGGTTCATTTCTTTCTATTCCATATTTGTCATAAATCTGCTTTCCTAAAAAGTTCGGTACACACATGGAAATATCGCCTCCGAAGCTGGCAATTTCTTTAACGCTCGAAGAACTGAGGTAGGCATATTCCAAACCGGTCGTTAAAAAGACCGTATCCACTGCACCATGGGAAAGCTTGGCATTTGTCTGGGCTGTCTGAAGTTCATATTCAAAATCGGTGATGGCACGTAAGCCACGGATCACAACATGAACATCTTTCTCTTTTGCATAATCTACCAATAAGCCGCTGAAGGATTCCACCTTAACATTCGGAATATCCCTCACCGCTTCTTTTAATATCTTAACACGTTCTTCTACTGAAAACAATGGTGTCTTTACTTTATTGTTTAAGACACTTACCGTTAATTCGTCAAACATCTGCGCCGCACGGCGGATGACATCGAGGTGTCCGTAATGAACCGGATCAAAGCTTCCAGGATAAATTGCTTTTTTCAATTTTCTTCTCCTTAAGACATTGGGATTCCGTTCCCTATTGTCTTTTGATAAATAAATGTTTATTGGTCTTGTAATTCCTGAATTGAACGGAAAATTGATTGGTTCTTCTAAGAAATCAAAGGACCGGTCAATTGCGGCTTCTAAAATAATGGTGGTATTTTCGGTAACATACGGCATATTCCTTAATTCACGGAAAAGCGCCGGTTCAATGCCAAGTGCATACGGAGGATCCATAAAGATGATGGAAACCTCCTTTTCATGGATCTGGTGGACGCCGGATAAGACCTCTCCCTTAATCAGGGTTGCCCGGTCTGTGAACTTTGTAAACTGTAAATTATCCTGAATGCAGGCAATGGCTTTGGGGTTATTTTCAATAAAATAACTGTGCTCTGCCCCACGGCTTAAGGCCTCGATGCCGATTCCGCCGCTTCCTGCAAAGAAATCTGCAAAAACACATCCGGGCACATCCATCTGGATCATATTAAATAAAGTTTCTTTAATCCGGTCCGTGGTCGGTCGGGTATCCATGGATGCCGGTGTCTTTAACGGAAGGCTGCGCGCCGTTCCTGCAATTACTCTCATAGTTCCTCCTTAACGCTACAGACGAAGTTTGGTTCCTTTGCTGTCTCTGTGCTGCGGCTTGATCCGCTGCAGTTCCACATGCTTGTCTTTATATACAATATCCGGATCCGGCATAGCCGTCTGTGTATAATAAACCGCTTCCACATGATCCTTATCGGAAAGCTTCATTCCGCGGACGCCCACAGCCGACTTCTTCTTTTCGGGGATTTCCTCTAAGCCAAATCGCAGGAAATATCCATCGGCGGACTGTAAGATAACCTGCTTCTGTTCCTTGATAATTTCAACACTGATGACCTCATCGTTATCCTGCAGCTTCGTTGCGGCAACGGTTCTTTTTGCCACGTCAAATTCGCCGCCGTCAACAACTTTCATCATAGCCTGGGATGTAACAAACAGAAGCCGGTAAAGGTTAAGACTTGTCTGGCTTTCTACCGTGATGGCGTATTCTTTCTGTGAATCATAATTACTGATGTTGTCAATCGGAACACCCTTGTCACGGAACTTTCCAAACGGAACATCCTGTAATTTTACGGTATGAAGCTGACCGGTATTGGTAAAGATACAGATCTTACCGGTGTTCTTACAGAAGACCACATATTTATTTTCAGTATCCGCTGCCTCCTTGTTCCGCTCATAGGTCGGAACATCCACGGACCGGGCATAGCCGAAGCGGTCCATTAAGAAGACAATATCCATCTCCTCAATCTTCTTTTCCACATAAACGGCTTCTGCCACATTTTCGATGACTGTTTTCCGTGGCTTCCCATATTCCCGGCGGATGTCATCCAGTTCATTCATAATGACCTGTGCCATGGAATCCCGGCGGTCCAAGATATCCTCATACCGGTAAATATTGGCAAGCGTATCCTCGTGTTCGTTAATCAATGCTTCAAGTTCGAGTCCGATTAATTTATATAAACGCATCTCTAAGATGGCATTTGCCTGCTTTTCGGTAAAACAGAGCTGGGAAGCCATGATTCTGGATTCCTTGGAACGGAATTTGATGCCATCGGTCTTTCCTTCGACCAAACAGGCTTTCGCCATGGCACGGTCCTTGGAACCACGTAAAATCTCAATGACAAGATCAATGACATTGCAGGCTTTAATTAAGCCTTCCTGAATTTCCTTGCGTTCCAGCTCCTTTTCAAGAAGTGTGGTATATTTCCGGCGTGCCACTTCAAACTGGAAATCCACATTGTGTTTGATGATCTGCTTAAGACTCATGACTTCCGGTCTGCCATCGGCAATGGCCAGCATATTGACACCAAAGGTATCTTCGAGTCTTGTCTTTTTATAGAGCATGTTGACAAAGTTCTCAACATCCGCATCCTTACGAAGCTCAATGACAATACGGATACCCTCCTTGGAGGACTGGTTCGTAATGTCTACAATATCCTGCGTCTTCTTGGTCTCGGAAAGAGCTGCTACATCCATAAGAAACTTGGAAATGTTGGCTCCGATCATGGTATAGGGAATTTCGGAAATGACTACATTCGTCTTGCCCGCCTTTCCCTTTTCAATGTCCACCTTGCCGCGGACCTTGATTTTTCCAACACCGGTTTCGTAAATTTCCAGCAGTTCGTCCTTGTTGGTAACGATACCGCCGGTCGGAAAATCCGGACCTTTAATATATTTCATCAATCCTTCTGTAGTAATTTCTTCATTCTGCATGTAGGCTTTTACCGCATCGGCCACCTCGCCGAGATTGTGAGGCGGAATGCTGGTTGCCATACCAACGGCAATTCCTTCGGAACCGTTGACTAAGAGGTTCGGAATCTTTACAGGAAGAACGGAAGGTTCTTTCTCAGTTTCATCAAAGTTCGGCACAAAGTCAACAACATCCTTATCCAGGTCCGCTAAAAACGCTTCCTGAGTTACTTTTTCGAGGCGTGCTTCTGTGTATCGCATGGCGGCTGCTCCGTCGCCTTCGATGTTGCCGAAGTTACCGTGCCCGTCAATTAAGGGCATTCCCTTCTTAAAATCCTGTGTCATCACAACGAGCGCATCATAAATGGAGCTGTCTCCGTGGGGATGGTATTTACCCATGGTATCACCGACAATACGTGCACTCTTACGGTACGGCTTGTCATAACGGATTCCAAGCTCATGCATATCGTAAAGCACACGGCGCTGTACCGGTTTTAACCCGTCTCTGGCATCCGGCAGGGCACGCGCAATAATGACACTCATGGCATAGTCAATATAGGATTTCTGCATCACTTCCGAATATTCGGTTTTGATGATTTTTTCTTCCATGAAATAAATTCCTTTCTAAGAAACTCCGGAATCTGTCTTCCTGATCAGATATCCAGCTCCGCATCGGTGGCATGTTCATAGATAAATGCCTTTCTGGGAGGAACCTCGGTTCCCATCAGCATTTCAGTCACTTCAGATGCCATACGGGCATCTTCAATCTCCACCTGCTTTAAAATTCTGGACGCCGGATCCAAAGTGGTCTCCCATAACTGCTCTGCATCCATTTCTCCAAGACCTTTGTACCGCTGTAAGGTAAAGGGGCCTTTATGCTTCTTGCGGTACTGCTCTAATGCCTTGTCATCGTACAGGTACTCTTCTTCTCCCTTTGAGGGCATCGCCTTATATAACGGCGGCATGGCAATATAAACATGTCCTTCGTAAATCAGTTCCGGCATGAAACGGTAGAATAAGGTCAAAAGCAATGTGGAAATATGGGCACCATCCACATCGGCATCGGCCATAATAATAATCTTGTCATAACGGAGCTTCGTAATATCGAAGTCGTTTCCGTATCCTTCGGAAAATCCACAACCGAACGCATTGATCATGGTTTTGATTTCCGCATTGGCCAATACCTTATCAATACTTGCCTTCTCCACATTCAGGATCTTGCCACGAATAGGAAGAATCGCCTGATAGGCACGGTCTCTGGCTGTTTTGGCACTGCCGCCTGCAGAATCTCCTTCGACAATGAAGATTTCGCACTTGGAAGCGTCCCTGGATTCACAGTTTGCCAGCTTTCCGTTCGAATCAAAGGAAAACTTCTGCTTCGTGAGCATATTGGTCTTTGCTTTTTCTTCGGTTTTACGGATTTTGGCGGCTTTTTCGGCACAGCCGATAACATTCTTTAAGGTTTCTAAATTACGGTCAAAGTAACGGATAAGTTCATCACTTGTGACTTTTGCTACGACCTTTGCCGCATCCTGGTTATCGAGCTTTGTTTTCGTCTGTCCTTCAAAACGGGGATCCGGATGCTTGACGGAAATCACGGCGGTCATACCGTTACGCACATCGGCACCGGTAAAGTTCACATCCTTTTCCTTTAAAATATTCAGCTCTCTGGCATAGGTATTGATAATATTTGTGAACGCAGTTTTAAAGCCGGTAAGATGGGTACCGCCTTCTGCATTGTAAATATTATTACAGAATCCCAGAACATTTTCATGGAATTCATTGATATACTGGAAGGCTCCTTCTACCGAAATGCCTTCGCTTTCGCCTTTAAAATAAACGACATCACAGACCGTCTCCGTGGACTTGTTCATATCCTTGATGAATCCGATGATTCCATCCGGTTCGTGATATTCCACATGGTCGGTTACGTCTTTTCTTTTATCTTCAAAAATAATGGTAAGTAACGGATTTAAGTAGGCCGTTTCATGCAGACGGCTCTTGATATCGTCTTCCTTAAACCGCGTGCGGTCAAAAATGGTATCGTCCGGCAGGAAATTAATCTTTGTGCCGGTTCCTCTTGCTTTCCCGATCACAGGTGGAAGTCCTTCGACCAGATCTACCGCAGGGATTCCTCTTTCGTAACGGTCTTCGTAAAGATTCCCTCCGCTCTTTACCTGAATGGTCAGATGCGTGGATAAGGCATTTACGACCGAGGAACCAACACCGTGCAGCCCTCCGCTTGTCTTGTATGCGGAATCGTCGAACTTACCGCCCGCATGAAGCGTCGTGAGCACCAGACGTTCTGCACTGATTCCCTTTTCATGGAGTCCGACCGGAATGCCTCGTCCGTTATCTTCGATGGTTGCCGATCCGTCTGCCTCGAGCGTTACCCAGATTTTGTCACAATAACCGGCAAGATGTTCGTCCACGGAATTGTCTACGATTTCATAAATCAGATGGTTTAAGCCCTTCGTAGAAACACTTCCGATATACATTCCCGGTCTTCGTCTGACCGCTTCCAAGCCTTCCAGCACCGTAATACTGGAAGCGTCATAAACCGCTTCCTTCGCCATTTAATAAACCTCTTTCTTTGTTTTTCATATCTTTTTGCAGCATGCAACTGCAAGGGAACCCGGTCCGATGTGGCAGGCCACGCTTAAGGATAAGGGCTGCACGACAATTTCAAATCCCGGGAATTCCTTTAATAATTCTTCTTTAAACTGCAGGGCAGTTTCTAAATCCTTCGTATAAGCAATCTCCAGCCAGATGTTTTCCGGTGTTGCACCGCCAAAACGTGTTTCCATATCCTTGCGGATGGCGGAAATCATGGTCTGCTTTCCCTGGGATACGGTTCTTGCCTTGGAAAACGCATCGAGCTTTTCTCCCTGAATGGTAAGCACCGGTTTCAACTTCAGTAAAGAACCGATTGCAGCCGCTGCCGGAGTGATACGTCCGCCCTTTTTCAGATAAAACAGGGTATCCAGCATAATATAAATACTGGAATTGAATTTATCCTCTTCCAGGAACATCTTGATTTCCGCACCGGTAAGTCCGCGCTCTGCAAGCAGTAACGCATCCAGACAGGACTGCCGCTGGGTGACCGAAATCCGCTGATTATTGACAACGTGCACACGGCCTATGTAATCCGCTTCATCAGCCAGCATGAGTGCTGTCTGGCAGGAGCCGGATAATCCGCTGCTCATCGGGATGTAAACCAGTTCCTCATAGTATGCAAGAAGATCATCCCACAGCTTCATGACAGAATCCGGGGAAGGCTGACTGGTTACCACATTGGCGCCGCCCTCTAATTTCTCATAGAAGCCCTCCTGCGTCAGGCTGATGTCCTCGAAATATTCCGTATCGTCAATCATAAAAGGCATCGGAAGTACAAATAAGCCAAGGTCCTTGCCTTCCTTCTGGGTTATTCCACTGTTCGAATCTGTTACTACTGCAATTTTTTTACTCAATCGGTTCACCAATCCTTCCCAAATATCTTACTTTCAGATCGACTTAAAGTCAATCAGTTTCGTTGTATTCTCTTCCAAATATTCCCTTAATGCGCTGTTCTCACTCTGCGTCAGATTTTCATCTTCTGCAAGCAGATGGTCTACCGTCTGGCTGATTTTTTTCAATAAAGAAGCATCCTGATAAACATCCGCAATCTTGAATTCCATCAATCCGCTCTGACGGAACCCAAACAGATCCCCCGGTCCGCGCAGCTTCAAATCCTGTTCTGCAATATAAAAACCGTCATTGGAATCATTCAAAATTTTTAGCCGTTTATTGTTTTCAGGCTTTTCGGAATGATTCATAAAAATACAGTAGGACTGCTCCTTTCCGCGCCCGATCCGGCCACGAAGCTGATGGAGCTGTGCCAGTCCGAAGCGTTCCGCATTCTCGACCAGCATGACGGTTGCATTCGGTACATTGATACCGACTTCAATTACGGTTGTGGAAACTAAAACATCAATATTTCCTTTTGCAAACTGATCCATGATTTCCTGCTTCTGATCGGCTTTCATCTTGCCATGGATCATTTCCACGCGAATTTTCGAATTCAGCTTCTCCCGGAGAAGCTTCGTATAGTCGGTTACGTTCTCGACATCATTCAGTGCTTCGTTTTCTTCAACCATCGGACAGATTACATAAACCTGTCTTCCGGCGGCAACCTCCTTTTCGATAAAGGCATATGCTTTCGGACGGTACGAAACACCGACCACGCAGTTTTTTACGGGAAGCCGCTCGGCAGGCCGCTCGTCCACGAGGGAAATATGCAGATCCCCATACAGGATAATCGCAAGGGTACGGGGAATCGGCGTTGCACTCATGACAAGCACATGGGGGCTGCCGCCCTTTTCTCCGAAGCGTTCCCTCTGGCGTACGCCGAAACGATGCTGCTCATCGGTAATGACAAGTGCAAGTTTCTGAAACAATACCTTGTCCTGAATCAGGGCATGCGTTCCGATTACGAGATTTACACTGCCATCGGCAATCTGCTGATAGGCATCCTTTTTGGCTTTGGCACTCATGGATCCGGTTAATAAGACCGGCTTAAACGGAAGCTCATATTCCTTCGTCATGGCGCAGATCTGTTCAAAATGCTGGGTGGCAAGAATTTCCGTCGGTGCCATCAGGGCTCCCTGATAGCCATTATCCACGCACAAAAGAAGGGCTAAAAAGGCAAGAATTGTCTTGCCGGATCCGACATCGCCCTGAATCAGGCGGTTCATGCATCTGCCACCGGTAAGATCTTCTACAATTTCTCCGTAAACCCGCTTCTGTGCTCCGGTAAGCGGATAAGGGAGCTGTTCCATAAGACGCCCGGGCCATGCCGTTTCCAGCATGGGATACAGGGTTTCCTCTTCCTTGATCTGCTTCATCTTCCGGATCATCAGAAGGAACAGAAATAATTCGTCAAAAACAAGCCTTCTGCGGCCCTTTGCAAGTTCTTCGTAGCTTTCCGGAAAATGAATCCGCCTCAGGGCTTCCTTCCGGTCAGGAAGGTGATATTCCTTTACAATTTCCGGTGGTACAAATTCCGGCTCTGCATATTCCGGAAGAACCTGTGCAATGCATTTCCGAATCAGATGATTGGTCAGTCCCTTAGTCAGTCCGTAGACCGGCTGGAGCTGCATGCGCAGCTTTTCATATTCGTCCCTGCCATAGATCACCGGCTGTTCCATGCGGTACTGGCCGTGTTCCTCCTGCAGCTTTCCGTAGAAAAGATAACAGGCTCCTGAAACGAGCTTGGATTTCAGATACGGCATATTGAAAAAGGTTAAGGTCACCGTATCCTGCCCGTCGGTTGCTTTGCCTGTCCCAATGGTCAGATTGCGGAATTTCTTAAAAGAAAAGGTTCCCTGCAACTGCAGGAATACTGCCATCAGTTCTCCGTCCTGTGCGGCTTTAAGCTTCTTAGGTTCCGGATAAACCACATAATCTCTTGGATAATCGTGAATGAGATCTTCTACCGTATCAATCCCGATCTTTCGAAAAAGTCTGGCTGTTTTGTCACCGACTCCTTTTACAGACAGGATATCGTTTGTCGAATTCATTTTTCACCCCTTACAACCACTATATGTAGCTTTTGTTTCTACTTCTTACTATATGCAAAAAGGACGGTTGAACCGTCCTTTCGCAATGTATTTGATTGTTAAATTCGTTTTACAATTTTATTTCCGGTATTTATTCCATGGAAATCACGTAGTAATAGATTGGCTGTCCGCCCATCTGTAATTCCACATCGCAGTCCGGATAGGTTTCTTCCACCTTCGCCTTAACGGCCTCGGCAGCTTCTTCGGTTACATCCGAACCATAGTAAATGCTGATCAGTTCCAGGTCATCATGCATCATGGCCTTAATCATGTTGAAGGTGACCTCTTCCATGTCGCGTCCGACAGAAAGAATGCCGGAATCACCGATTCCCATATAATCGCCCTGCTTGATTTCTTTATCGTCAATCATGGTATCACGAACGGCATAGGTGACCTGACCGGTTAACACATTCTTGATTTCACATTCCATGGTCGCCGCATTGTCCTCCGGATCCATATCCGGTACATAATTAATGATTGCTGTAATTCCCTGCGGAACCGTCTTCGTCGGGATAACAATGATCTTCTTATCTTCTACCATAGTCTTCGCCTGGTTTGCTGCAAGGATAATGTTCTTGTTGTTAGGAAGAATAAAGATCGTATCCGCATTCACCTTATCGATTGCATTCAGCATATCTTCGGTACTCGGATTCATGGTCTGACCACCCTCAATGATGTAGTCGGCACCAAGTCCCTTGAAGATCTCACTCATGCCTTCCCCTACGGAAACAGCGATAAAACCAACCTCCTTGTGAGGCATTTCCGGTTCCTTCTTCTGCTCCTGCTCTTTTAACTGTTGTTCCTTAAAG
>OCLD01000282.1_pt1 | contig 13541 bp, 11 predicted proteins | sample 1495911 | NCBI WGS metagenome assembly OCLD01 (sample SAMN03418271, study PRJEB22391) | human gut metagenome | biome: human-gut; feature: organic feature; material: feces | host: Homo sapiens | place: Tanzania | collected 2013-01
GTAAAGGACAGTACCTGGTTTGAGATGGCTCGTGCCGGGGTATGGTATACAGATGAAATCACGGTTGAGGATTGTGCGATTGAAGCACCGAAGAATTTCCGTCGTTGTAAGGATGTCATTCTGCGGAATGTTTCTTTTGCCAATGCAGCAGAGACACTCTGGAGCTGCGATGGAGTAACGATTGATCAGGTGACGGCAAAGGGCGATTATTTTGCCATGAACAGCCAGAATATGAATATCCAGAACCTCACTCTTTATGGAAATTATTCCTTCGATGGCGTGAAAAACATGGAAATTCGCTCATCCCGCCTGCTTTCCAAGGATGCGTTCTGGAATACGGAGAACGTAACGGTGTATGATTCCTTTATTTCCGGAGAATACCTTGGCTGGAATGCGAAGAATCTGACACTGATTAACTGTACGATCGAAAGCTTGCAGGGAATGTGCTACATTGACAATCTGGTGATGAAGAATTGCAAGCTTTTAAATACGACACTGGCCTTCGAGTATTCTACAGTAGATGCAGAAATTACTAATAAGATCGATAGTGTCTTAAATCCGAGTGAAGGTGTGATCCGCGCAGAAGAAATTGGCGAACTCATTATTGAGAAGGATAAAGTAGATCCTGCCAAAACCAGAATCGTGTGCACCAATTCTGCCGTGCAAAAGTAACGGGAGAAAATTCCGAGAGAGCTTGCCCGCAGAGGAACCAGAAAGAAAATAAGGGAGGAAACAGCAGTGACCTATCACTTTGATGAAATCATCGACCGGTGCAATACCAATTCCTTAAAATGGGATGTAGAAGAGAAGGAATTACCCATGTGGGTAGCGGATATGGACTTTCAGACGGCTCCGGAGATCCGCGAGGCGATTGAGAAGCGTGCCGCACATGGAGTGTTCGGGTATTCGATCATTCCGGAGAAATGGCAGCAGGCGTATGTGGACTGGTGGAAATTGAGACATCATTTTACGATGGAAAAGGACTGGCTGATCTTTTGTACGGGTGTGATCCCGGCCATCTCGAGTACAGTTCGTAAGCTGACTACCCCTGCAGAAAAAGTGGTTGTTATGACTCCGGTATATAACATTTTCTTCAATTCCATTTATAATAACGGACGTAATGTATTAGAAAATGAATTGATTTACGATGAGGATGGATATCATATTGACTTTGAAGATCTGGAAGAGAAGCTTTCCGATCCACAGACATCACTTTTGATTTTCTGTAATCCCCAAAATCCGGGCGGCAAGATCTGGGACCGGGAAACGATTGCAAGAGTAGGCGAACTATGTGATAAGTACCATGTGCTTGTCATTTCAGACGAAATTCACTGTGACCTTACAGATCCAGGGAAAGAATATGTGCCTTACGCATCAGTATCGGAAATTTGCAGGAATCAATGCATTATGTGCATCGCTCCCACCAAAACGTTCAATATTGCGGGAATGCAGACAGCAGCGGTAGCGGTACCGAACCCGGTAATCCGGCATAAGGTATGGAGAGCATTGAATACCGATGAGGTTGCAGAGCCGAATGCGTTTGCAATTGATGTGGCCATTGCAGCTTTTACCCAGAGTGGTAATTGGCTGGATGAATTACGAAGCTATATCAAAGAAAACAAAACAACCGTTACTGAATATATTAAAGAGCAGATTCCACAGTTAAAGGTAGTTCCATCCGATGCCACGTATCTGCTGTGGTTGGACTGCAGAGGCTTAGGAAGCAATGCTTCACAGGCAGCAGAAAGAATCAGGGAAGCAACCGGACTTTATTTGTCTGCCGGAGAGCAGTACGGAAAGGGTGGCGAAAACTTCCTTAGAATGAACATCGCCTGCCCGAGAGCAAGGGTACTGGAAGGCTTGGAAAGGCTGAAAAAGGGTGTGGAGATCCTGAGTAGAGAAGTATAGACTGGTGAAAAATTGAGAGGTAACATGTAATATACATGTTACCTCATTCGATTAAAATTAAATCCTGATTTAGTGATTGCAAGCTGCCGTTTATACAAGGCGGGTGGTCCACTTGGTGCAGTCCCAGACATCGGTAGCCAGACCATCGTAAAATTCCGGTTCATGGCAGACCATAAGGATGCTGCCCTTGTAGGCAATCAGCGCACGCTTTAATTCTTCTTTGGCATCGACATCCAGATGATTGGTCGGCTCGTCGAGCAGAAGAATATTGGTTTCCTTGTTAATGAGTTTGCATAAGCGAACCTTAGCCTGTTCACCACCGCTTAAAACACGGACACGGCTTTCGATATGTTTCGTGGTAAGACCGCACTTGGCAAGTGCAGACCGCACCTCGTATTGGGTAAAGCTCGGAAAGTCCTTCCATATTTCTTCGATACAGGTCGTAGATACATTCTGGTCCATTTCCTGTTCAAAGTATCCGATTTCCAGATAATCACCAAGCTCTACAGAACCGGACAGCGGAGGGATCAGACCAAGAATACTTTTTAACAGGGTAGTCTTACCAATACCGTTTGCACCGGTAAGAACGATCTTCTGTCCACGTTCCATGCGGATATTTAAAGGGGAGGACAGTGGCTCTTCGTAGCCGATCACCAGATCCTTTGTCTCAAAGATGTAGCGGCTGGGAGTCCGGGCTTCCTTAAAGTGGAATTCCGGCTTCGGCTTTTCGGAAGCAAGCTCGATGACATCCATCTTATCCAGCTTTTTCTGACGGGACATTGCCATATTCCGGGTGGCGACGCGCGCTTTGTTGCGGGCAACGAAATCCTTCAGATCGGCAATTTCCTTCTGCTGCTTATTATAGGTAGCTTCAAGCTGGGATTTCTTCATGGCATAGACTTCCTGGAACTTATCATAATCTCCGGGATAGCGGTTCAGTTCCTGATTATCCATATGATAAATTAAATTGATTACACTGTTTAAGAAGGGAATATCATGTGATATTAAAATAAAGGCATTCTCATATTCATTGAGGTAGCGTTTCAGCCATTCAATGTGCTCTTTATCCAGATAGTTGGTCGGCTCATCCAGAAGCAGGATGTCCGGCTTTTCCAAAAGCAGCTTGCAGAGCAGCACTTTAGTACGCTGTCCACCACTTAAATCGGTAACATCCTTATCAAGTCCCAAGTCTAAAAGTCCCAGTGCTCTTGCCACTTCTTCCACCTTGGCATCAATCATATAGAAATCATGCATGGTCAGCATATCCTGAATGGTTCCGAGATCCTCCATATATTGTTCCAGTTCTTCTTCGGAGGCTTTGCCCATTTTATCACAGATGTCATTCATCTGTGCTTCCATATCAAATAAAAAGTTAAATGCAGATTTAAGGACATCTTCGATCGTCATTCCTTTTTCTAATACCGTATGCTGGTCCAGATAACCGACGCGGACATTTTTGGCCCATTCGATCTTGCCTTCATCCGGCATCAGTTTTCCGGTAATAATATTCATAAACGTGGACTTTCCTTCGCCGTTTGCACCGATCAGTCCAATATGCTCGCCTTTCAACAGACGGAAAGATACGTCATTAAAAATGGCACGGTCACCAAAACCGTGTGTTAAATGTTCTACATTCAAAATACTCATCTGGGTTTCTCCGTTTTTGTTTTCTATTTGTTATCACTGTAAATAATCACTGTTATTTAATTATTGGGTACATAGTTCCTATACAACTGCATAAGATAATAAGAAATGAATTGTATAAAATGAACTGTACAAAACAGTTAAAATGACTTCTACCATCATAAAAGATATTGGGGCAGAAATCAATCATAAAATAGAATTGTAACTATTCAGAACCACATGAAATTGCTATTCTGTATGAATGCAAGCATAAACTCAAAAATGATCCACTGGATCATTTTCTCATATGCATGGCACCAGAAAGCAATTTTGCATGGCTCTGAATAGTTACCCAAATCGTAGAACAGGAGTGTGAACAATGGATTTAAAAGGATCCCGGACGGAAGCAAATCTGATGTCAGCATTTGCAGGAGAGTCCATGGCAACAAACAAGTATACTTATTTTGCCTCAAAGGCGAGAAAGGATGGATACGAGCAGATTGCAGCGATTTTTGAAGAGACTGCCGGAAATGAACGGGAGCATGCCAAACTCTGGTATAAGATTCTTCATGGTGGAATCGGAGATACACTTGAGAATTTAGGGCATGCAGCCGAAGGAGAAAATTATGAATGGACCGATATGTATGATCGTTTTGCAAGAGAGGCGAAAGAAGAAGGCTTCGATGCCATTGCCGGGTTATTTGAAAAGGTAGCGGCAATCGAGAAGCAGCATGAAGAACGATACCGGAAGCTGATTCAGAATATTGAGGAGGGATTGGTATTTTCCAGAGACGGAGACACCATCTGGATCTGCAGGAACTGCGGGCATGTTGTCATCGGAAAGCAGGCTCCGCAGGTCTGCCCGGTATGCGGTCATCCCCAGTCTTTCTTTGAAATCAAAGCAGATAACTACTAAAATATAAAACAGGTGCGAAAATCCAGTGGATTTGGCACCTGTTTTTCGGTATAATGTAAGGAGCCAAAAGAAAACCAAGCGACTCCGCAGGAGGCATTTGGTTTTCTTGGCTCCTTAACGAACATGCGTCTGACGCCAGTCAGACAGAGAGTGCGAAGCACGGGCATGTGAGTTGCAAAGAGTTAAATATTTCAATAATTTATAGATTGCCAGAAAGAAGGAGGACACGATTATGGAAGAAACCATGAAGGATTATGAGAAGGAGTTAGAAGCATCCTTCCGCAAAATCAGAGAAGGAGATGTGATCAGTGGCACAGTAATTGATGTCAACGAGGAAGAGGTCACACTGGATCTGAAATATTACACACAGGGAATTATCAAGGCAGAGGACATGAGTAACGATCCGACGTTTTCCCTTCTGAATGATGTAAAAGAGGGAGATGTCATTGAAGCGACGGTCGTTCGTATGGATGATGGACAGGGCAACATTCTTCTTTCAAAAAAAGAAGCCAATGAAGTGCTTTCCTGGGATGTTTTAGAGCAGATGAAGGAAGAAAAAACAGATGTTACCGTAAAAGTGTCCGAAGCGGTCAATGGCGGCGCAGTAGCGTATGTAGAAGGAATTCGGGGATTTATTCCGGCTTCCCAGCTTGATCTGAATTATGTAGAGGATCCATCTGCTTATGTAGGAAAAACGCTGAAAGTCCGTGTGACCACCGTAGATCAGGAAAAAGAAAAACTGGTGTTATCCGCAAAAGAGATCCTGAAAGAGCAGCAGAAAGAAGAGCATGACCACAAAGTAGCGATGATCGTACCGGGAACGATTCTGGAAGGAACGGTAGAAAGCCTGCAGACCTATGGAGCATTTATTGATCTGAAGGACGGATTAAGCGGACTGGTACATATATCACAGATCTGCCAGAAGCGTATTAAGAAGCCGTCCGAGGTGCTGAAGGTAGGGGATAAGGTCAAGGTTAAGGTACTTAATACGAATGATGGCAAGATTTCCTTAAGCATTAAGGCTGTAGCAGAAGAACAGGAAGCTTCGGAAGTAGAGGATTTTGATACGGCTTCCTTCAGTTCCAACGAAAGTGTAGGGACAAGCCTTGGGGATTTGTTTGCAAAGCTGAAACTGTAACTATTCAGAGCCATGCAAAATTGCTTGCATTCAAACAGAATAGCAATTTTCTTAAAATACAGGACAATAAGAAGGAAGAAAAATGTACCAATATTGTTTATTTGATCTCGATGGAACGTTGACGGATCCCAGGGAAGGAATTACAAAATGCGTGCAGTATGCCTTGCATCATTATGGCATTGAAGAACCGGATCTTACGAAGCTGGAACCGTTTATCGGACCGCCGCTTACGGACAGTTTCATGCAGTTTTATGGATTCCCTGAGAAAAAGGCCTGGGAAGCCTGTGCAGTGTACCGGGAGCGGTTCATTCCGATCGGTGCTTATGAAAATAAGGTCTTCGAAGGTGTGCCGGAGATGCTGCAGCAGATGAAGGAAAAAGGAATCCAGATCGCCATTGCCTCAAGTAAGCCGGAGGTTTCCGTGCGGAAGATCCTGGAACACTTTGGCTTAATGCAATATTTTGATGTCGTGGTCGGAAGTGCTCCGGATGGCAGCCATGGAAAGAAAGAAGAAATTGTAGAACGGGCGTTATCAGAACTTGGAGTACAGGCGTTATCAGTTGAAGACCGATACAGTCAATGTGCAATGGTAGGAGACCGCAAATTTGATATCTGTGGAGCGAAAACGCACGGAGTAACCGCTGTCGGAGTCAGCTTCGGATTTGCCGATGAAGGAGAACTGGAACAGGCGGGAGCTGATTATATTGTAGATTCCGTAGAAGAGATGGCACAGTTTCTGATGAAAGAGTGAATGGACTGGCGAAAACAATGAAGTATTATTTGACATGGCTGAAAACAAAATGGAATAAGGAAGAAATTGCAACATGGCGGTCTATGGTCAAGGTGCTTTATGTTCTGCTGCCCATTGCATTTTATTCCCTGCTGCAGGATCTGATAGAAATACTCTTATGGGCATTGGTAAATTATGGGGCCGATATGGCAGGAGATCAGGTCATTGCTTATTTAAGTGAGCATTCCGATACCTTGAAGGGGATTTTGTATGCAGTCACTGTGATTCTGGCACTTCTGCCGTTTAAGACCATGATCCGGAATGAAATATCGAGTGTCATGAATGATGAAAAGCTCACAGATTTTCCGGTGGTACAGAAATACTTATGGATTGCGATTCTCGGACTTGGGGCAGCGTTCAGTTTGAACTTTGGCATGGGACTTTTGAGTGCGGGTTTGAATTCTGCCGGTTATCAACAGGTGGCAGATGCACAGTACGGAGTCAGCTTTTTTATTGGACTCTTCCTATATGGAGTGGTTTCTCCGATTACGGAGGAGATCATTTATCGTGGGATTACCTATCAGCGCCTGAAACGTACCTTTGGAGTGATACCGGCGATGCTGATCTCGGCGTTAATCTTTGGAGGACTTCATGGAAACTGGGAACAGGCGGTTTATGGGACTCTTATGGGAATTCTTTTAGCTTGGGTATATGAAAAATATGCAGGATTTCTTGCACCGGTGCTGGTACATATGGTAGCAAACTTAGGTGTGTATAGTATTACCTATGGGAACCGGTTGGCCGGATTGAGCCGTAAAACCTGCATCATAGCAACCATAGTGAGCGTTTTGATAACGGGTGTATGCTTTTGGTATATGAATTGGAAGATGCCAAAGCGTGCAGGAACGTTGCATAATGAAAGTAAAAAATCTTAATGTGGTAAGGATTTGGACATATGATGGCATAGTAACAGTTTTATGTCCAAAAGGATGGAAATATAGCAGCAAAACAGGCTGATTTTGAGTGGGATTGGACATAAAACGGCAAAATAAAGCTATTATGTCCGAAGATGGAATGCATCTTGGATATAAATGGAATAGAAGACTATAATATGTCCAATGGTAACATTTAATATAGTCAAATATAGTCATAGGTATCTGCGGATGGAACATTTCATGCAAGGTAGAATCATGAAGTGATGAAAGATCAAAAGATCAAAAGACCAAAAGACCGAAAGACCAAAAGATCAAAAGATCAAAAGACCATAAAAAAATTGTGGGGGAATCTGATACAATAAAGATAAGGAATGAAAGAAATCATGAGTAAGATTTTGTGCTCAACAGGCTGTCTGATCGGACGGCCGAACGGAAGAAACTATCATCTGATCCGTGAATTTGTGAAAGAACTGCATTATGACGGACTGGAATTTATGATGTACAGTGACTGGTATCCGGAGGTGGATGCGTTACTGGAGGAATTACTGGCTATTCCGGTAGAATTTCCGGTGATGCATTGTCAGAAATCTGTCGGAGAGGCGATCAGTCTCGGAGGTGCGGAGAACTGGAAGGATGCTTTTTCAAGATTTGAGATTAACTGTCAGATCGCGAAGAAAATCGGAGCAGGTAAGATGGTGATGCATCTTTGGGACGGAATGACCAGTGACCGGTATTTTGAGAACAATCTGAAAGCGTATGGAGAGCTGCAGTTGTCAGAGGTCGCGGCAGATTACGGAGTTGATCTTCTGATTGAGAATGTGGTATGCAATGGGAAGGATCCCATGACTCATTTCTGTCAGCTGGTAGACCGATATCCGGATATTCATTTCATATTTGATACAAAAATGGCTGCTTTTCACGGGCAGCTTGATCTTTTATATGAGGAAAAGTATAGCTTTTTATGGAAGGAGCATCATATCCGACACTTCCATGTGAATGATTATGGTGGCGGTTATATGGAGTGGGGGAAACTGAAAACGCTTCCGGTCGGAAAAGGCTGGATTGATTTTGACCGGTTCTTTGCATTTATCCATGAGATTGGCTATGATGACACCTTTACGGTAGAGGCTACGGCATTTGGACCGGATGGAAAGGTGGATCTTGCCATGTTGAATGAATGTGTGCAGACCATCCGTCAGAAACTGGGCAGCGGTTTAACGGTATAAATCGCAGGCTGTGAGACGATGATTTTACAAATGGAATTCGGTATAGAAGGTTTAGAATGGAAGTTCTGACCGTAATGACAGGTGAGGCAAAAGAAATGGAACAGATGACTTTGGGACAGATGTCCCTGTTTCAGGAACAGGTGAATATGAGCAGTCCGCTGGCAAGCCGCCTGCGCCCCGAATCGTTGGATGACTACGTGGGTCAGGAACATCTGGTTGGAAAAGGGAAGGTACTTCGCCAGATGATCGAGAAGGATATGATTTCTTCGATGATTTTCTGGGGACCGCCGGGAGTAGGAAAAACCACGCTTGCGCGGATTATCGCCCATATGACGCATGCGTCATTCATTGATTTCAGTGCTGTCACAAGTGGAATCAAAGAGATTAAAGAGGTGATGAAACGTGCCGAAGACAGTCAGATGATGGGAATGAAAACGATTGTCTTCGTGGACGAAATCCATCGTTTCAATAAGGCACAGCAGGATGCGTTTCTTCCTTATGTAGAGAAGGGAAGCATTATTCTGATTGGAGCTACAACGGAAAATCCGTCCTTTGAGATCAATTCCGCATTATTATCGCGGTGTAAGGTGTTCGTATTACAGGCACTTACCACCGATCATATGGAGAAACTGCTTCGCCATGCACTAAAGGATCCGCGTGGATTCGGCAATCAGACGATTCATATGGAAGAGAGGATTCTCCATGGAATTACTGTTTTTGCCAACGGGGACGGCCGGATGGCGTTAAATACACTGGATATGGCAGTTCTAAACGGAGAGATCGGTCCGGACGGTTCTATTACCGTGAAGGAAGAGGTCCTGGAGCAGTGCACGGGTAAGAAAATGCTGCTTTACGACCGCAACGGAGAAGAGCATTATAATCTGATTTCCGCGTTGCATAAGTCCATGCGGAACAGTGATCCGGATGCTGCAATGTACTGGTTATCACGAATGCTGGAGGCAGGAGAGGATCCGCTTTATGTGGCACGCAGGCTGATCCGGTTTGCAAGTGAGGATGTGGGACTTGCCGATCATGAGGCGCTTCCGCTTGCTGTGGCAGCGTATCAGGCGTGTCATTTCATCGGCATGCCGGAGTGCAGCGTGAATCTTGCACAGGTTGTCGTTTATCTTTCGCTGGCACCGAAGTCGAATGCGTTGTATGTCGGGTATGGGAAAGCAAGTGCCGATGCACAGAAGATGTTGTATGAGCCGGTGCCGTTGCAGATCCGGAATGCGGTGACAGACCTGATGCAGGATCTGCATTACGGGCAGGGCTATCAGTATGCACATGATACTGAGGAGAAGCTGACCGGTATGAGCTGCCTGCCGGAATCCATAAAGGACAGGGAATATTATCTGCCGGATGGGCAGGGTGAGGAAAAGGAACTGAAAGAGAGACTTTCTTCCATTAAAAACAGAAGAAAAGAATTACAGGAAAAATAATACGAACAAATGTTCTAAAAAGACTTGAAAAATTCTCCATAGTATACTAAAATGAACATATGTTCTGAATAAGTCATTATTCAGAACCGAGGTTGTATGGTTCATAGAGGTATGTTATGGAGAATTTTGTTGTTCTGAAGCAGGAGAGCCTGCAGATTTATCAAAAAGAGCAGCTGACTGTGAAAGAGAAGCTTAAGATCCTGTCGGATGCGGCGAAATATGATGTTTCCTGCAGCAGCAGCGGCGTTGGCAGGAAGGGCGATGGAACTGGCATCGGGAATACAGAGAGTGCCGGAATCTGTCACAGTTTCAGTTCGGATGGACGGTGTATTTCTCTTTTGAAGATTCTCTTTACCAATGAGTGCATCTATGACTGTAAGTATTGTATTAACCGCAGATCCAATGACGTACCGCGTGCCTCGTTTACACCGGACGAGATCTGTGAACTGACGATTGAGTTTTACCGGAGAAATTATATCGAAGGATTATTCTTAAGCTCCGGAATTATCCAGAGTCCGACCTATACGATGGAATTAATTTATGAAGCCATTTTGAAGCTTCGCACCGTGTACCGCTTTCAGGGCTATATTCATGTGAAGGCCATTCCGGGCGCAGATCCCATGCTGATTGAGCGTCTTGGCATGCTGGCAGACCGTATGAGTGTGAATCTGGAGCTGCCAACCGCAGAGAGTCTCAAAACGCTTGCGCCGAATAAGCACCGGAAGAATATCTTAGGTCCCATGCGGATGATCCAGCGGGGAATTGCACAGAATAAGAATGAACTTGTGGTATACCGGCATGCGGGCAGTTTTGTGCCGGGAGGACAGTCCACGCAGATGATCGTGGGAGCAACGCCGGAGAATGATTATCAGATTATGACGGTGGCAGAGAGCCTGTACCGCAAATTTGATTTAAAGCGTGTCTATTATTCGGCATTTGTGAGTGTGAATGAAGATAAGGATCTTCCGGCACTTCCGGGAGGACCGCCATTGCTGCGAGAACACAGATTGTATCAGGCAGACTGGCTGTTACGGTTTTATGGATTTGAGACAGAGGAACTGTTAAGTGAACAGCGTCCGAATTTTAATATTCTGCTGGATCCGAAAGCAGACTGGGCGTTGCGGCATTTGGAGCAGTTCCCCGTGGAAATTAACCGCGCGGACTATCAGATGATCCTGAGGGTACCGGGAATCGGCGTGACGAGTGCGAAACGCATTGTGAAGGCAAGGAGAAGCGGTAATTTAAGCTTTGAAGATTTGAAAAAGATCGGTGTTGTTCTGAAACGTGCCCTGTATTTCATTACCTGCAGCGGCAGGATGATGTATCCGACGAAAATGGATGAGGATTATATTACAAGGAATCTCATTGATCCGAAGGAGAAGCTGCCCTTTGATAAGGATGGGATGACCTACCGGCAGCTATCTTTATTTGATGACGGACAGGTGCTGCAGTGGAAGCAGGGGACCGGACAGGCAGGAAGCAGATTACACAGCATTGGATGAAACAACACTAAAAGACGCAGGACTCTTTGACAGAGCCTGAATAGAAGAAAAGACAGATCTGAGGAAAGTAATATGGAAGAATACTATCTCATTTGTGAGGATTCGCTGGAAGGAATTTTCACAGGAGTATATGATGCGTATTTATGGAAGCGGCCTCTTGAACGTGTGCATCTGCTGACAAGGGAGGAGGATAATTACCGGCTGTTTGCACAGTATCAGAACTGTGTGCCCGATCAGGAGAAGACCCAAAAGGTAGCTGCAAGAGTCATGAAAACCTTTGGCATGGATGCTTACTTTTCACTTTGTGAGGTAGCGGCTTCACATGAGGAGGATAAGGCAGAAGCGATATTAAGGACGATTGTTCATGGGCTTTCGGAGAAGCTGGGCTTCACATTACTGAATGATCTGCGGGATCCGGGAGTATACCGCGCATTCGTAATGGCCCGGAATGTCGGCAAGGAAATCCATTTTCATAAAGAATTCTTACGTTTTGAAGAACTGGAAAGCGGAATTCTGTATGCGCAGATCGGACCGAAGAACAACATCATTACTTTTCTGATGCCACACTTTGCAGATCGTCTTCCTTTGGAAAATTTTGTTATCCATGATGTAAAACGTAACATTTTTGCACTTCATGAAGCCAAAAAAGACTGGTATCTTGTATACGATCGGGAAGGATTGGATAAAATAAAGTATACCGTTTCTGATAAAGAAAAGCAGTATAGCGAACTGTTTGCCGCTTTTTTTCATACAATAGCAATAAAAGAACGGGAAAATCCGACGTTGCAATTGAACATGTTGCCACTTCGTTATCGGGAGTATATGACAGAGTTTCGACAAAATGTGAAAACTTTTTGAAACGCAGGAATTTCACTTTACAAATGAAAAATGGAGTGATAATCTTTTATGGAAATAAAGAAACTATTGTTTATAGTTTAGAAGAAAGTAAAGGTGATCGATATGATGCAGCGCAAAATCATGTTACGTCCCGATGACGTAAAGGCATTTGTAAATGCAGCAACGAAATGCAGCTTTGATATTGATGTTTCGTACAATCGCTTTGTAGTAGATGCAAAATCTATTGTCGGTGTCTTAGGACTTGATCTGACAAAGACGTTGACGGTAACTTGCAATGGTTATGACAGCGAGTTCGAACAGTTCTTAAATCATCTGGCTGTAGCATGCTGATAATTAGGAAAAATTAAAATAACTAATTAATCATCAGAAGCATATAAAATTAAAATTTATCCAATTGACTCCCATAAGAAGATGACGTACGATCTTTTATGGGAGTCAATTTACGTAGAGCACTTAGCAAATGCGAGCCAGAGGCGAGGCATGAGCTTAGTGCGAACCATACCTGTGCACTTAATAAGAACGAGTGTAAGCGAAGTGCGAATTTAGTGCAGCAGGTAGCGTAGAGCTCATAATAAAAATTAATCCAGAGGAAAAATATTATGGATATACATATTTCCGTAAGGAATCTGGTGGAGTTTATTTTACGCTCCGGAGATATTGACAATCGAAAGGCTGTGGCACCGGAAAATGCCATGCAGGAGGGGAGCCGTATTCACCGCATGATCCAGCGGAGAATGGGGTCCGACTATCATGCCGAGGTTTCTTTGCAGTATCTATATGAGACGGAGAATTACCGGATTCTGATTGATGGGAGAGCAGACGGAATTATCGATGCGACAGAGAGCAACGGAAATATGGTGACCATCGATGAGATTAAGGGAACATACCGGGAAATCCACCGGATTAAGGAAGCACAGCAGGTTCATCTGGCACAGGCGAGCTGCTATGCTTATTTTTATGCGAAGCAGCAGGATCTGTCTGCAATCCGGATCCGAATTACCTATTGCAATATTGAAACAGAAGAATTGAAATATTTTCATTATGAATATACAACGAAAGAACTTGAAAACTGGTTTATGGAAATCATCAACAGTTACCGCCGGTGGGCAGATTTTCAATATGAGTGGCAAGGTTTAAGGCAGCAGTCAATCAAACAGTTGGTATTCCCTTTTCCGTACCGGGAGGGGCAGAAGGATCTGGTTACTTACGTTTACCAGACCATTTATCATAGGAAGAAACTGTTTATTGAAGCACCAACTGGAG
>OCLD01000298.1_pt1 | contig 12829 bp, 12 predicted proteins | sample 1495911 | NCBI WGS metagenome assembly OCLD01 (sample SAMN03418271, study PRJEB22391) | human gut metagenome | biome: human-gut; feature: organic feature; material: feces | host: Homo sapiens | place: Tanzania | collected 2013-01
TGCGTTTATACAGAGGAAAGAAAATCGTATGCGGAGGAACGACTTCGCAAATCCTTTCGAGAGAATGGAATGAAGAACTGACCATCGACCTCGACAGCATGAAAGCAGGACTGCCGCCTATGGCACGCATGAAAGGCACAGACCTCGTAACCGAAGGCGTGATAACGCTCCGAGCCCTGACAGAACTGCTGAGAGAGAACCCGCAAGACGAAAGCCGTCATGAAGGAGCCGCATGGGAGATATATCGAATGATAAAAGAGGCAGAGGAGATAGACCTGTTGGTCGGAACGAAAACCAACCCGGCACATAGAAGCCCGAGCCTCGCCGGTCTGTTGGCAGACAGGCAGGATTTGGTCGAAAACATGGCATATACGCTCGAAAAACAACATGGAAAAGAAGTAAGAATAAAACGTTTGTAGATAAAGAAGGGTAAGACAGAGGGGAAAGCAAGAACCAGAACAATACCAAGTGAGATATGTTAAAGGTAAGAATTTGTGTAGGAACATACTGTTACATAGCAGGAGGACATAAGCTGGCAAAGATGAAAAAGAACCTGCCCGCCGAACTCAAAGACAAAGTCGAAATCATCGGCTCCGCCTGCTTGGGCTGCCATGAACACGAAGGAGTGGCTAAACCGCCCTACGTAAAAGTGGAAGACGTGGTAATAGAAGAATGCACCGAAGACAAATTGCTGAACGAAATCCGCAAGCAACTCGATTTGGAAAGGAAATAAGGAACGAAGAACCATAAACAAAACAAAATACATAATGGCAATCAACAATGCAGTAGAAATTCGCAGAGAGATATTGACGCGTTTGGCACGTCTTATCGTAAACGACGAATTGGAAGAGAAAATAGACAGACTCCCTTTGGAGATGAGACCGAAGAAGCACGGAGCCACCCTACGTTGCTGTGTGCATAAGGAAAGAGCCGTTGTCAAATACAAAGTGATGGCACTCTTGGGCTTCAATGTCTATGATGAAAAAGACGAATTGGACAACCTTTCACACTATGTGAAGCTGAGAGAGACGACAGACAAGACACCGGTCATGATGACCGTGGTGGACGAAGCCTGCTCCTCATGCGTAAAGACCAACTACATAGTAACCAACCTATGCCGTGCCTGTGTGGCAAGACCATGCACTTACGCCTGCAAGAAAGGCGCAATCACTGTTGGCGAGCAAGCACACATCGACCCCGATAAGTGCGTAAGCTGCGGAATGTGCAAGGAAGCATGTCCATACCATGCAATCATATACCAACCTGTGCCGTGCGAAGAAGCCTGCCCTGTCGGAGCAATCACCAAGGACGAATACGGCGTAGAACACATCGACCCCGAGAAATGCATCTATTGCGGCAAATGTATGGTCGCATGTCCGTTCGGAGCAATCTTCGAGAAAACCTTCATGATAGACATCTTCCGCGACATCAAAGCCGGCAAGAAAGTCGTAGCCATGGTGGCACCGTCATTGGGCGGACAATTCAAAACCGAATACGGAAAAGTACTCACGGGCATAAAGGAACTCGGCTTCTCCGACGTAGTCGAAGTAGCATTGGGAGCAAACATAACCACCGACAACGAGAGAGAAGAATTCATAGAAAGAATGGGCGAAGGAGCACCGTTCATGACAACCTCATGCTGTCCGAGCTGGATGAACCTCGTGCGTAAACACATTCCGGAAATGCAACAATTCGTCTCCACGACCTATTCCCCTATGGTTTACACCGCAAAGCACGTCAAGGCACAAGACCCCGATGCCGTTACCGTCATGGTCGCACCATGCGTCGGCAAAAGAAGCGAAAGCTACCTTTACAAAGACATCGTGGATTACGTCATAAGCTACGAAGAATTGGAAGCCCTCTTCAAAGCCACCGACATGGACTTGGAAAGCCTTGAACCGACCGCCTTGGATCCTAACATAGCAGGACACGGCAGAGGTTTCGCCATGATAAACGGCGTAACAGCCTCCGTCAAAGCCACCGCACCGGATCCTAACGTAATCAAGGAGGTAATCATAGACGGCTTGAACAAACAAGTAATCCGTCAGTTGAAACAATACGCCAAGGACGGAAAATGCCCGGGCAACTTCATCGAAGTCATGTCATGCCCCGGCGGTTGCGTCAACGGTTGCGACACAATCAACAACCCAAAAACCGCAGCCCGTCAAATACTGCCGACAACCAAGTAAACAAGTGTAATACACAAGTAGAATGACGAAGAAAGGACGCTCTCGTTAAAGCCCATGGCATTACCATGAGTGTCCTCTCTTTTTTTTATCGAGACGAACACATACATAAACGCAACCATGAAAAAAATAATAATCCAAGCCCTTTCCTTCGGAATAATCTATTGGGCAATCTATCCCCTTGTCTCATTCCTTTTCGACCGGAAGTGGGATACTTCATCATACAACCTTACCACCCTGCCACGCTCTATCATGATGACGGTAAGGCAGATAGACTCGGACCAGACTTACACGGTGAACGAGAAAATCCCAGCTATTGGTTTCAATTTCTATTTCATATCAAGTCTGACACGCCTCTCATGGGACATCCGCGACCGCGGAACAAGTCTGGAAGATGCAGAAAAGGAATTCGAGCGCATCAGCAGTTCGAAGCGTCTCAATCCGGTTCTGGTAACCATTCTGACAGGTCTCGCCAACGCTTCGTTCTGCCGTCTGTTTGAAGGAGATGGGCTAGCCATGCTCATCGTCTTCATCGCCACGGTCAATGGATTCTGGCTCAAGAATGCTCTTCACGGTTCATGGCATTGGGATATGAGGCTCGCTATTCTCGTGGCCGCCTGCTCTTCGTCCGTTATTGCTTCGTGCGGATTCATATTCAACATCACTTCCACGCCTGACGTGGCTCTCGGCACCAGTGTCCTTTATCTCATTCCCGGCATCCCTTACATCAATTCGGTCAGCGACCTTATTCATGGTCATCTGCTTTGCTGCATGAGCCGATTTATAAATGCCTGCGTGATCACGACCTGTCTCGGAATAGGTCTTTCGCTGGGAATATTACTCATGAACATACAATATTTTTAGAAAGAACTCGTTATGTTGATAGATTTATTGCTCGACGGATTCTTTGCGGCAATCGCTGCCATCGGATTCGGAAGCATTAGTAATGTACCAATAAGATCATTCAAGGGATGCGCATTGCTCGCGGCAATGGGACATGCTACACGTTACTTTCTGATGAACATCATGGGATGGAACATCATTCCTGCGGCTTTCATCGCATCCATCGTGATCGGCGTGACCGCTCCGAAGGCAGGACATTTCTGGAGAGTGCCGACAGAGGCGCTCGCTTACCCGGCTCTCCTGCCTATGATTCCGGGAATGTACGCTTACAGGGCGGTAGAAGGATTGCTCATGTGCATCACTTGCAAGGATGATGCCCTGTTCAATCATGCCTTTTATCTCTTCTGGTGGAACGGAATGATTTGCTCCATCATCATCGTGCTCATGGTACTTGGGCTGACAATCTCAATACAAGTAATGCAAAGAAACAATAAGGGCTGAAGATGAATGTCCGGAAAGGATAGTCATGATGGCTCAATCTGATAGATTTCATGGAGATAAGACAACTGAATATATTTCTCAAAGCAGCGGAAACGCTTAATTTTGCAGAAGCGGCACGATTGCTGTTTATGACTCAGAGTGCTTTCACGCAAAACATAAAGCAACTGGAGGACGAACTGGGCGTTCCGCTGTTTGACCGCAACAGCCACAGCGTGCATCTGACGGAGGCGGGAGAAGTGATGCAGGAATACGCCCGCAAGACCATCAATATGGCTGACGAATGCAAGGCGCATATCATGGATCTCAAGCAGTTGAAGAGCGGAGTGCTGCGCATAGGAGTCACTCATTCGTTCTCGCTGATGACCACTGAAGTGATAAGGGATTTCTGCAAACTGTACCCTAACGTAAATATAGAAATCACATACAAGCGTATGGAGGAACTTCTGCTTATGCTTCAGCATCATGAGCTGGATGGCGTTCTCTCCTATATGCCGCTGAAACAGCCGAAGCAGGTGGATTCAGACGTTCTCTTTCACGACCGGCTCGGAGTGGTAATGCGTCGTGACAACTCTCTTGCCAAGCGGAAATCGCTTAAACTGAAGGATGTAAGCAAATACAGTTTTGCGTTGCCTGCCAGGGGATTACAGGCGCGCAACGTCCTTGAGAGGGTCTTTGCTGACAGTGATGAGAGACTGAATATGCGAGTGGAACTCAATATCGCGACTCCTATATTGCGTCTGGTGCGTGACAGCAAGATGCTGACGATACTTTCCTGTACGTCAGTCAGCACGTTTCCAGAGCTTTGCGCAGTGCCGCTCGATGAAAAGAATTGCGAGATGATAGGTTGCCTTCACACATTGAAAAATGCTTATTGCAAGCATTCGATGAAGCAACTCGTAAGATTGCTGAAGGAATACATATCATTTCACGGAATGGAATAATTGTTCTATCCATCCATAATGAGGAGAATCCGATGGCTATTCCATAGCTCTCGTTTTCTCCTTTCTTTATTTGTGAAAGGAATTATCCGAATGTTCACGGATAATTGTCTGAAGTTTCGCGGGTATCTTACCAAGCTGATAATCAACAATAAAATATCAGCAAAAAAAATAAACAAATATATTTTTATCTGTTTTTTATTTATTTTTCTATATTGATGTTTTTAGCTTCCCCACGACCGTGGGGACTGAGGTTTTTTTCTGCCAGCGAAAGTTGGGTAGTTGCCATTTGAGGAATCATACGGTTTATCATAGGAAACACGAACAGCTCTGCTGAAACGCAAGTTCCCTGCTCCGCATTGCGGAACAGGGAACTTCGATTTCTGTTTGTCAGTTATTCTTTATTCCATAGACAGTGGTCTGATCTTTGTCCATATAGACGGTCTGGAGCAATGTGTCCACGCTGCCGTTGTCATGTGTTACGGTGTAACGTATCATCGTGTAATAAAGCATCTTGGGGCATTCATTTGGGAAGACGGCTTTGAGATTCCCAGTCTTTGCGAACCTGCTGCGCAGTTCCTTCATCGTCTCAGGTGAGATGCGGCTTGTGGAATCCAATTCCGTAGCCGTCAGGAAATTGACGCTTCCCGACTTGATGTTTTCCTCAATGTAGCGCCGTGCTGCATTGTCAGGCACGCCGCTGCATGAGGCGAAGCCCACCATCATGGATAATATGGAGAACAGTATCTTTCTCATTATTTCTTGAGGATAGCGAGAAGGTGACGCCAAACCATATCAACTGTAGGGATAAGGAGACGCTCGTCAGGAGAGTGAACACCGCGGAGTGTAGGGCCCATGCTCACCATGTCGAGCTCAGGATAACGCTCTGCGAAGAGACCGCATTCGAGACCGGCGTGGATTCCCAGTACCTGAGGCTCCTTGCCGAAGAGTTCCTTGTAGGTTTCCACTACCATCTTGGTCAGTTTGCTGTCAGGATTCATCTTCCATGCAGGATATCCTTCGCCTGTATCTACCTCAGCACCGGCAAGCTGGAACACGGCACGGACGGTGTTGCACATATTGTCGAGCGCAGACATCACGTTGCTTCGCTGTGAGGTGGTCACGAGGACGCTGCCATCTTCCTGGGTCTTCACGCTTGCAAGGTTACTTGATGTTTCCACGAGCCATTCGATAGCCTTGTCCTGGCACATGGAGAGAACGCCGTTGTCCACACCCTGGAGGGCAAGGATAATCTTGCGGCTGTCTTCCTCGCAGATGACCTTTTCTGCCTCTGCAGACTCCATATACATCTTGATGTTAGGCTCGGTAACGTGGTATTCCTCTTCCACTTCGCTGGCAAAGACATTGAATGCAGCGCGTACATTCTCCTTCTCGGCTGCAGGAACGGCGATGATCATCTCTCCGTCACGTGGAATGGCATTGTGCAGACCGCCCGCATTGAGATTGCCGAGCAGAACCTTGCCCTTCTCGGACATGAGATAGATGAAGCGGGAAAGGAGTTTTACTGAGTTCGCGCGCTTCTTGTTGATGTCGTCACCGGAGTGACCGCCGGTGAGCTGCTTCACGCCGATCTTGAGGAAGAAGAGACCTTCTGTCTCATCCTGGTATTTCGGACGGAAGATGGCCTGTGTGCGCTTGCCGCCTGCACATGAAACGAAAATCTGACCTTCATCCTCAGAGTCGAGGTTGATGAGCATCTTGCCGGTCATGAATCCAGCCTTCAAGCCTTCAGCGCCAGTGAGACCTGTCTCTTCATCGCGTGTGAAAACGCACTCGATTGGTCCGTGTTCTATGTCGTTGGAGTCAAGCAGAGCAAGCTCCATAGCGATGCCGATGCCGTCGTCAGCACCGAGGGTAGTGCCTTTGGCGCGGAGCCATTCGCCGTCGATGTATGTCTCGATAGGGTCATTGTCAAAGTCTATGTTGCACTCAGGAAGCTTCTCGCACACCATGTCCATGTGGCTCTGGAGAATTATAGTGTCACGGTCTTCGTATCCAGGGGTCGCATTTTTACGGATGAGAACATTGCCGGTTTCATCCACGAGTGTCTCAAGACCACGGCTCTCACCAAACTCCTTGAGGTAAGCAATTATCTTCTCCTCGCGCTTGGATGGACGTGGAATGGCATTGATTAGTGCAAACTGTTCAAATACACTTGCAGGTTTTAAGTCTTTTTTATTCATATTTATAATGTTTTAGATTAGATTATCAAATCTTTTTATTACCTTTGCACCCAATATGTGTCATGCGTCCTGACAGCGTCTCTATCAGCCTGTCATCAGCAATGATTACATGATAAGAATGGTAACATCGGAATCGTGATGCAAAGTTAATGCTTTTATAGCTAAACTGCCAAACGAAAGATGTTAATAAATGCAATAAGAATGAAAAAACATTATAGACCAATGAACAAGAAGAACCTTTTTTCGGCTTTTGCTGTAGCAGCATTCGCCGTAGTAATGACCTCATGTGACAACAGCCCTAAGCAGGATGCAGAGCCAGTGGCTGCGCAGACTAATCCTACAGAGCTCAAGATCGCTTACGTAGAGGTGGATTCCATCATGAGCCAGTACCAGTTCTGCAAGGATTACAGCATCATTCTCCAGAAGAAGAGCCAGAACGTGCAGAACACTCTCCAGCAGAAGGCTGGATCTCTCCAGGCTGCTGCCGCTAATTTCCAGCAGAAGCTTCAGCAGAACGCTTACACGGAGCAGCAGGCTCGCCAGATCCAGGCTGGTCTTCAGAAGCAGCAGGCTGACCTCGAAGCTCTCCAGCAGCGTCTCGGAAGTGAACTGCAGGCTGAGAATGAAAAGTTCAATACTGCTCTCCATGATTCTATACAGAATTTCCTCAACGCTTACAACAAGGACAAGAAATTCTCTCTTATCCTCTCCAAGGCAGGCGACAACATCCTCTATGCTGACAAGGTACATGACATCACCAAGCAGGTGATTGCCGGACTGAACAAGGCATACAAGAAGCCTGCCAACATGAGCAAGGCCACTGAGAAGAAAGAGGAAAAGAAATAAGGGTGGTTCTCTATAAATTACCACCGTCAGATAGAACTTAATTAGAATAATGACGTTTTGTTATCTTTCGAGGCTATTTTCGAGATTGAAGTGTAAGTGAGCGAAGGAGTTATGCGGTGCATAACGACTGAACGAACTTGCGCTTTGAGCCGAAAAGAGTCCGAAAGATAACAAAGCTAATTTATAGAACCACCCATAAAAGATGAAACAGATAAACTGGGGCTTCATCGGTTGCGGTGAGGTGACAGAGAAGAAAAGTGGCCCGGCATTCAATGAAGTGTCGGGCTCACGCGTTGTAGCTGTGATGGGCAGAAATGCGGACAAGACACGTTCGTATGCCCAGAGACATGGTATTCCCAAGTGGTTTACCGATGCCCAGGCATTGGTGGATGACCCGGAGGTGAACGCCGTCTATATCGCTACACCGCCTTCCAGCCATGCCACCTATGCCATCATGGCCATGCATGCCGGCAAACCTTGCTATGTGGAAAAGCCGCTCGCCGCATCTTATGATGACTGCGCCCGCGTAAACCATGTCAGCCAGGTGACGGGAGTGCCTTGCTACGTGGCTTATTATCGTCGTTACCTTCCTTATTTCAAGGAGGTGAAGAATGTGGTGGAGTCCGGAAAAATCGGAAAAGCCATCAATGTGCAGATACGATTCTCCTGTCCTCCACGTCAGCTCGATTACAACAAGCCGGAAGACCGCCCGTGGCGCCTCCAGCCGGACATAGCAGGAGGTGGATATTTCTATGACCTTGCGCCTCACCAGCTTGACTTGCTCCAGAATATCTTCGGTGTCATCACCCACGCTGAAGGCTACAGCAGCAATAGGGGAGGGCTCTATTCCGCAGAAGACACGGTGAGCGCCTGCTTCAGATTTGAAAACGGACTGCCGGGAAGCGGCTCGTGGTGCTTCGTGGGGCATGATTCTGCACGTGAGGACCGCATCGAGATAATTGGCGACAAGGGCATGGTGTCTTTCTCTGTCTTTGACTATCAGCCTATCGAACTGATTACTTCTTCTGGAAAAGAACTTATCAACGTGCCAAACCCGCAATATGTCCAGAAACCGCTCATAAAGTCTGTCATAGAAACATTGCAGGGGAATGACAACTGCAAATGCACAAGTATTTCCGCCACACCTGTAAACTGGGTGATGGACCGCATCCTCGGCAAATTCTAAGTGGCGGGCAAGACAGGATTCCTGCATCGGCAAGACTGTGCAGACAGAGGGCGAATGAATATAGGAACTAATGTAAAGGAGATATTAACCCTATGCTTATAACAAGAAAACACATTCTCCTTATTATATATATAATGTGTGTAGCCATGACTGATGTTGTGGCAAAGGAGAATGATGCCCTTGTTGCTTCCGAAGATACCGTTGGCTCTTATGCTGGTGAAAGCCAATCATTTGCAGACAGTCTGCAGTCTGACACTGGGATCAAAAAGGGGAATGTCCTGAAGCGGGCGGTAAATTCCGTCCTGCATTTCTTCTCCCCGGAAGTCAATGCGGAATACATTGAACCTCAGAGGTATAACTTTACCGCAATGGCTCAGGTCACGAACACGGATGATTATTTCGTGCTGAGAGGTGAAAGGGAGAACTCCATTTCGCTCTCTCCCAAGCGCAAGTTGAAGGTCGGACCTTTCTTTGGGTGGAGATGGCTCTTCTTCGGATATACATTCAATGTGAACAGCATCGAAATGAGCCATTCCAATGTGGATATAAACACGTCGCTTTATACTCCTGCCGTGGGAATCGACTTCGTGTATAGAAAGCTTGGAGATGGTTATCAGATAAGGGATTTCAAACTGAAAGACTATGGAAACATTGATTTCTTCAATGGAATGACCACTAATTCTCTCGACATTGACATTCTTTCCATAAATGGCTACTATGCCCTGAACAGCAGAAAATATTCCCAGCAAGCCGTGTTCAACCAGACAAACCGCCAGATCCGCAGTGCGGGATCATGGATAGTGGGCTCTGGTTACAATCAGTGCAGGGTGTCAATGGATTGGGTGCGTTTTCATGATGAACTCAGTAATGCCCTCCCGTCCAATTCCACATCGCAGGAATTCAATGACAGCGCACTGTTCTTCAAGAACCTCAGTTATCGCAGCATCCCATTCTCTGTAGGCTACGGATATAATTGGGCTTTCGCCAAGCACTGGACTTGCGGCGCCCAACTTCTCGGATCGCTTTCCTACATCTGGTCAAAGGGAGATGCCTACAACCAAAAGGTCGGTATAGAAACCATAATAAAAGACTTCCGATTCTCCAATTTCACTTTCGACGGAACTGTAAGGGTGGGCATAGTATGGAACAACTCGCGATGGTTTGCTGGAGCCAATGCCGTTTACCACACTTACCATTACCACCAGAACCATCTGGAAGCAGACAATATTTTCGGCACGCTCAATTTGTATTTCGGATTCAATTTCTGGAGGAGATAGGTGGACGGACGGAATGGCTCCTCCGATTGTAAACAATAAGAACAATTCTTTCTCCGGATAATAAGCAGATAGATAATCATGAACAAATGGCTTATATCATTGATGCTCCTGCTACTGCAGTGTCCTTTAGCACAGGCTTTGACGGGCAGACAGCAGGACAGCATAAAAATAGAACAGTTGCTCCGTGAGTCAAGAGCACTGAGACCGGCTGACAATCGCATCCTGTTCTTTGCCAGGAAGTTTCTCAGCGCCCCTTATGTAGGAGGCACGCTGGACAAAGCCAAAGAGGAACATCTGGTCATAAACACGCGCCAGCTTGATTGCACGACGTTCGTAGAGAATGTACTGGCATTGGCCCTGTGCTCAAAACGGGGGGAATACTCCTTCCATGATTTCTGCGTTCAACTGCAGAAAATACGTTATCGTGGTGGAACCGTAGCATATACCGAGCGGTTGCATTATTTCTCTGACTGGATGGAGGATAACTCGAAGATGGGATTTGTAAGAGTGATAGAAAGCAAAGCTCATCCGTTCAACGCCATACAGCATGTTTCCATCAACTATATGTCGAAGCATCCGTCCGCCTATGCCATGCTTTCCGCCCACCCGCAATGGATGCCTGGCATAATCAAAACCGAGAAAAGGCTGACAGGCAGGAAATACCGCTACATTCCAAAGCAATTGACAACTCCAGGCGACTCAGGGAAACCATTCACGACGGGGATATAATCGCTATCCTCACGTCAAAACCGGGGCTCGACACTTCGCATATTGGTATTGCAGTATGGAAAAAGGACGGACTCCACCTCCTCAACGCATCTCAGATACACAGGAAGGTGGTCCTCGAACCTATGCTTTTCAGGGATTACATGAAGCGCCATCCATCACAGATGGGGATAAGAATATGCAGGATGGCGTAATGTGTCATGTGCCCGGATTCTTCATTCCGTCCCGCTGTTATGCCGCTCGTCCTTTTCCGGAAAATGTGCAACAGCGACAACCGGTTGAGTTGACAATAGTCAAAAAGAAATGATTAAATTTCTCATAATCAATATTTTTTAGTAACTTTGCACCCGAAATTTGAAATAGCGACGGTGAAGATGTGATTCTTCTGCCGTCAAATAATCGATTATAGTAAGAAATGATAACAGTTACCAATCTTGCCATCCAGTTTGGCAAACGTGTTCTTTATAAGGACGTAAACCTTAAATTCACAGCAGGAAACATTTATGGAGTGATAGGAGCCAATGGAGCCGGAAAGTCAACCCTTCTCCGTGCCATCAGCGGTGACCTTGAGCCTAACAAGGGAACAATCGAAATGGGACCGGGAGAACGCCTCTCCGTACTCGAACAGGACCACTTCAAATATGATAATTATACCGTCATCAACACTGTGCTAATGGGTCACCAGCCGCTCTGGGACAATATGCAGGAGCGTGACGCCCTCTACTCAAAGAGCGAAATGACAGAAGCTGACGGCAACCGTGCAGCGGAGCTTGAAGAGGCTTTCGCGGAGATGGACGGATGGAATGCTGAGAGTGACGCTGCACAGCTGCTTTCAGGTCTGGGCATCAAGGAGGACAGCCACTACAAGATGATGTCTGAACTCTCCAACAATGAGAAGGTGCGCGTGATGATGGCGAAAGCCCTCTTCGGCAATCCTGACAACCTTCTTCTCGACGAGCCTACCAATGACCTTGATCTCGACACCGTAAGATGGCTTGAGGAATATCTCTCGAATGTAGAGCAGACCGTGCTCGTGGTATCCCACGACCGTCACTTCCTCGACTCCGTTTCCACCATGACCGTGGATATAGATTTCGGAAAGGTGACCCTCTTTGCCGGAAACTATTCCTTCTGGTACCAGTCCTCCCAGCTTGCCCTCAGACAGGCACAGAATCAGAAGGCCAAAGCTGAAGAGAAGCGTAAGGAACTTGAGGAATTCATCAGACGCTTCTCTGCCAATGTCGCAAAGTCAAAGCAGACCACATCGCGCAAGAAGATGCTTGAGAAACTCAATGTCGAGGAAATCACGCCTTCCACACGTAAGTATCCAGGCATCATCTTCACCATGGACCGCGAACCTGGCAACCAGATTCTCGAAGTGGAGAACCTCAAGGCTGTCGATGCGGACGGAACTGTGCTTTTCGACAACGTAAGTTTCAATATCGAAAAAGGTCAGAAGACCGTTTTCCTCTCCCACAATCCAAAGGCCATGACCGCACTCTTCGAGATCATCAACGGCAACCGTGAGGCTGACGGCGGTACATATAAATGGGGCATCACCATCACTACTGCCTATCTTCCGCTCGACAATACGGAATTCTTCGAGTCAGACCTCAACCTCGTCGATTGGCTCTCGCAGTATGGCACGGGAAATGAAGTGGCTATGAAGGGATTCCTCGGTCGTATGCTCTTCAAGCAGGAAGAAGTGGAGAAGAAAGTCAATGTGCTCTCAGGAGGCGAGAAGATGCGCTGCATGATAGCACGTATGCAGCTCAAGAATGCCAACTGCCTTATCCTCGACACGCCTACAAACCATCTCGACCTTGAGTCAATCCAGGCATTCAACAATAATCTCGTCGGTTTCAAGGGAAACATCCTCTTCTCTTCTCATGACCATGAGTTCATCAACACCGTGGCAGACCGCATAATCGAACTGACTCCTAAAGGTACCATCGACAAGCTCATGTCCTATGATGACTACATCTACGATGAGGCCATCAAGGAGCAGAAGGCGAGCATGTACGAGTAATGCTGGTTGACTTGTGGTTTAGTTGTTTTGTTGTTTAGTTGGCAGAAACGGCAATCCGCCGAACTCCTTCTTGAACGCATTCATGACATCGTC
>OCLD01000301.1_pt1 | contig 12781 bp, 11 predicted proteins | sample 1495911 | NCBI WGS metagenome assembly OCLD01 (sample SAMN03418271, study PRJEB22391) | human gut metagenome | biome: human-gut; feature: organic feature; material: feces | host: Homo sapiens | place: Tanzania | collected 2013-01
TCAAGCCATATTGGGCAAGAATCTACGGCAACAGCAGCAAGGGATATTGGGCAAACGCGGAAGGTATAATGCACCACGCCGCGACCAATGATAAACTCCGTGCCGCCGGCTATCCTTGTCTGATGGACTACTATGTCAGATTGCACGTAAGATAAGGAACCGCCGTATGCGGAACCGCACGTACGGTGGTGTGAGAGGTCGGAAAACGAAAGTAGGAAGAAAACTACTTCGTTTTCCTCCTACTCGATAGAGCCACTCATCAGGCTCGAACTGACGACCTGCGCGTTACGAATGCGCTGCTCTACCGACTGAGCTAAAGTGGCTTGCTGCATTTCTCGTGGAAATGGACTACAAAGATAAGTAAAAATTTTTAACTTTGCACCATGTATTCAGACATTATCATCATTGGTGGCGGAGCGGCAGGACTTATGGCCGCTTACGGTGCCACGAAGGCTCTTCCGCTTGGAAGTCCGGCACGCATTACGGTTCTGGAGAAGATGCCACGTCCGGGCAGGAAGATATTGTTCACGGGCAAGGGACGCTGCAACTTCACGAACCTCAAGGACTGGAACGAGTTCTCGCAGCATATTCGCACTAATCCTAATTTCGTGAAGCCGGCGTTCTATAACTTCACTCCGGAAAATACCATTGATTTCCTTGAAAGCAACGGTTTGGAGACCGTTGTCGAGAGGGGATACAGGGCCTTCCCATATTCACACAGGGCATCCGATGTGCTGGACACCATCGTTGAGGTTGTGCTGCGCCATGGGGTGACACTGCTTACGGATCGTGAGGTGACAGACATCCTGCCGGGATTTTCGATCCGATGCGCTGATGGTGAGACGTTTGAATGCTCGAAGCTGATCATCGCGACCGGAGGGCTTTCCTATCCTGGAACCGGCTCGACCGGTGACGGTTACAAATGGGCTAAGTTTTTCGGCCACAATGTCACACCTTGTTTTCCGTCTCTGACAGCCCTCGTTCCTAAGGGTTATAAAATTATCGACAGACCGGAGACAGACCTGAAGGGACATATTCACAGGGAGACTCCGATGACTGGAAGTGGAGAGGCGCTGAAGGGCGCCAAGTTGAAGAATGTCAGCCTTACCGTCACGTTTGACGGCTCGAAGTCCGAGACGGAGTTCGGAGACGTGGACTTCACTGACGGAGGAATTGAGGGACCGATCGGATTTCAGGTCAGCCGCAAGTGCGTGAAAGCCTTGATGAATGGTGGTAAGGTGGCGTTTTCGCTTGATCTGAAGCCAGGTGTCTCACTGGAAGAACTGACAGACAGGATCAAGACTCTGTGGAACGAGATCAAGAACGACCCCCGCACCCGCCAATGGAAGGATGGACGCGGGCTGAACGGCAAGGAGATGTATAGAATCCTGCTCGGCAAACTGATGCCGTGGGAACTAATCCCGGGATTTCAGGCGTGGAATCCTGACATCATGAAGATTGATCTTAAGAAGTCTGAATATGCTGACGGGCGCTCCGGCGCTTCTACGGGTCCGGCGTCCCGTTATGCCAATCTGTCGAATCGTTATGACAGGTCGCAGAGTTGGTCGAAAGGCCCGAACCATCGTTCCAACCGTCAGCCAAGACGTTATTACGACATTGATCTTGATCTGTTGGCCAAGACATTGAAGGACTGGAAGTTCGAGATAATCGGTTTTGTGGGTTACGAGCGTTGTGTCATCACTGCCGGTGGCATCTCGACCGACGAGGTGATGCCGAAGACGATGGAGTCACGTCTCAAACCTGGCCTCTACCTTTGCGGTGAGGTTCTTGACATGGACTGCGACACCGGCGGCTACAATCTCCAGTGCGCCTTCTCCACCGGCTACCTTGCCGGCGAGTCCGCGGCCAAGTCTCTGAATATTCCTGGACAGTATTAGGTCCCGATGATAGTGCGTTCCCTAATTTTTTCGCCGTGGAGGCTAACTTCTTATTAATCAGTTAAAAACCATACTTTCCTCCCCGTTGGAACGGATAGGAGGAGGGCGTGCTATATATTTGATAATAAATACATTATCCTCCATGCCGTTGACCCAGCTCCCCTTCCCAGACTGTCTGAAAAGTCTCGGCGAGAGTAGAAAAGTCTGTACCCCTATACAGGGGCTACAACGAATTCTCAATCCTCACTGGGGGTACTTTTACTTTTAAGACAGTCTCCCTCGCCGGCGGCAAAAATACATGCACACAGGGCCTGTATGTCAGGCTGTCTTGTCTCCACGGCTAATAAACTCCGGAGCCGAGCATCTCGTCATCTGAGGAGTACCAGGCGGCGAACTGGCCGTCGGAGATGCCGCGCTGAGGAGTGTCGAAGAGTATGAATATGCCGGCGGGCCTCTTGATCAGGAACGCGTCCTGGAGAGGCTGGCGGTAACGGATGCGGACCCGGCAGCGACGGATCTCGCCGTCCGCCATCGCAAGGTCTGTCCTGATCCAATGAATATCTTGTGGCGCGATCCGTAGGCAGCAGCGTGACAGTCCCTTGTGAGTGTGGCTCTCTCCGACGTAGATGATGTTCCGAGGGACATCCGTGGCGATCACAAAGATGGAGTCCTTGTGTCCTCCGATGTTGAGGCCTTTCCGCTGGCCGATCGTGTAGAACTGCGCGCCGTCGTGCCGTCCGACAATCTTTCCGAACGGATTCTCCTTGTACCGGGTCTTCTTGATGTGCTTTTTCCCGGCTCTGTAGGTTTCGGTCTCGAACTTGATGTCGTCGTACCAGATTGGTTCCGACAATCTCATCAGATCCTCATCGCTCAATTCCGCGATCTTGTTCACATCGAACTCGTTCCGATGTGATAACCGTTCGGTTGGAGTGGAAGTGGCTCCGGACCCGTGGCCGCCCGTGGCCTCGTGAACAGGTGGATCGCCGCAGGCGAGACGGGATTGAGAGGGAAGCGCGGAAACTTCGGAGCCATATTCACTCCAATCGGTCTTTCCCGTAGATTTGGTCACTTCGACAGGTTCAGTGACCGAAAGAGATTGTGGTTGCTGAACTTGCGGGGTACTGAGCTTGTCGGAGTGTCGAGGCGTAGCAGGTTCAGTGACCGAAAGAGATTGTGGTTGCTGTACTTGCGGGGCACTGAGCTTGTCGGAGTGTCGAGGCGTAGCAGGTTCAGTGACCGAAAGAGATTGTGGTTGCTGAACTTGCGGGACACTGAGCTTGTCGGAGTGTCGAGGCGTAGCAGGTTCAGTGACCGGACTGTTATTGTCAGTGACCCGCCGGTTGTTGAACGGTTTCCCGCCGGAATCCTCGGAGGTATATTCAGTGATCATCATCGGCTCGCCGGGAGTCTCCAGCAGTGAGGCGAGGGTGTCGTGGACGAAGCGATACTGCTCACTTTGAGCGTAGTAGGCATCATAAACCTCCACCACGTTCCCCTCCGCGGGCTTGAGTTTCTGCTGGAGGAATGTAGGAAGGTCAACCTTGCCGACGAAGCATATTCCTTGGGAATCCTTCTTGTCGGCTGACGGCAGATCCGCCTCACGAGCGATCTCTCTGACCTCCGGCTTGGTAAGGTTCCCGATAGGGAAGAGCGCCTTGCCGAGCTGCTCCTGAGTGAGCTGGCAGAGGAAATAGCTCTGATCCTTGTTCGGATCCACTCCTTCCAGGATCCTCCACTGAGGCAGTCCGTCAATCACAACCTGCTTTCCCTCAGCGTCCATCAGCGGAGCCCTGCGGCAATAGTGCCCTGTCGCCACCATGTCGGCTCCGAGTTTCTGAGCGGCCTTGAGGAAAGCGTCGAACTTGATCTCGCGGTTGCACAGCACGTCCGGGTTCGGGGTGCGGCCGGCGGAATATTCATTGAACATGTAGTCCACCACCCTCTGGCGGTACTCCTTTGAGAGATCGACAAAATAGAACGGGATGCCGATCTTCCGCGCGACCAATTCCGCCACGAAGCGATCCTCCTCCCATTCGCAGTCGCCGTGCAGTGTCGCGTCCGCGTCGTGCCAGTTCTGCATGAACATGGCAAACACGTCATAACCCTGCCGCTTCAGCAGCAGAGCGGCGACACTGGAGTCAACTCCTCCCGAGAGGCCTACACAGATTTTCATAAAGTAACCTCATCTCCGGCAAGCCGGCGGCCGCTTGCCAATAAACGCTTGCCCGTTAAAAAAAAGTGACTGCCCGCCATGGGTCACCTGCGATGCCTTCGCAGCAAGCGGTGGAATGCCCTCGCGCAAAGGTGAGTGCAAATTTACTCAAATGCTTGAATATGCACAATTTTTGCTAACTTTGAAAACTTATGTATAAAGACCACTGAATATGAGAACAGTAAAACTGGACATCAACTATACTGAATATTCCTCCATCGATGAGATGGAACCTCAAGACATAGAACTCGTGAATGCCGCGATCGAGGCGCGGAGGGGTTCTTACGCACCGTATTCCACATTCAATGTCGGAGCCGCGCTTCGTCTGGAAGACGGCACAATCGTGAAGGGTGCCAATCAGGAGAACGCGGCCTATCCGTCGGGACTTTGCGCCGAGAGGACTGCGATGTTCGCCGCCAGCGCCAACAACCCGGGCAAGGCTATGCTTTCACTCGCCATTGTCGGTGGCTTCAACGGCACGCTGAGCGAGACTCCATGCTCGCCTTGCGGCGCATGCCGTCAGGTGATGGCCGAGTACCAGACTTTGTCCGGCCAGGCGATGAGCGTGATCATGTACGGAACGAAGAAAACGTGGAAATTTGACAAAGTGGACGACATCCTGCCATTCATTTTTGACAGTTTCAACGAAAAGTAGTATATTTGCAGTCAGGGAAAGTCGTACACGACCAGCTCCCTCCGAATTCCCCCAGGGCCGGAAGGCAGCAAGGGTAGGAGGTCGTAGCGGTGCGATGTGCTAAGCTTTCCCTTTTTTTTGTGCTCTTTTTTGAATATCCCGGATCCCGCTCCCGGCGCTTCGGCGGGCTCAGTTATCGGCGAACCCAGTAGCCGACAGGCTCCGGGAAGGAGCAGGCTCGGCGGCTGGCCGGGTCGGAGAGTCTGTTGTCGAAGTACCGAACCGCGGAAGGTTTAGATCACGCGCATCTTGGCGTATTTCAGGAGCAGGAGTTTCTCGCCGTAGGAGTCGAAGGCGATCCTGGCCTTGAGGTCGGGGGCGGCGCCGGTGATCTCAAGGATCTTGCCTGGGCCGAAACGGTTGTGCTCGATCCGCTGGCCGGTCTTGAAGTCGGTCATCGGAGCCGGGACAAAGTCGGCGTCAGAGATCTTCGGAGGGAGAGGACGGTTGCGCAGGGTCTCGATCCTGGAGGCTGTCGGGCTGGCCGCAGAGGTCTGCCTGCTCTCGTACCTGACACTGCCGGAAGAACCGTAGGGATTGCCTCCGCCCATTCCGAATCTGTTGGCTGGGCGGCCATTGCCTCCGGAGTACCTGCCTGAGCCTGTGCCATGGCTGCCGCCGAGCCTGCCTGAACCTCCGCCGTAATCGCCGCTGTACCTGCCTGAGCCTGTGCCATGGCTGCCTCCGAACCTGCCTGAACCTCCGCCGTAATCGCCGCCGAGCCTGCCTGAGCCTCCACCGTAATTGCCTCCGGAGTACCTTCCTGAACCTCCGCCTGAGAAGCGGTCGGAGCCATGACCGGAACCGAATCCGCGCGAGCCGAAGCCACCGAAGCCAGGAAAGTCGTCATCGGTGGTGGAATCCGCGAAGTCGTCGTTCCTCAGAGGATTGGCGACATATTCAGAATCAATCTCCTTGATGAAGCGGCTCGGGGAGTTGGACTCGTGCTTGCCGTTGCGCATCCTGGTGTTGGCGAACGAGAGGCAGACGGCCTTCTTGGCGCGCGTCATCGCAACGTAGAAAAGGCGGCGCTCCTCCTCGATGTCGGCAGGGGAGGCCAGCATGCCTCCGGTCGGGAACAGATTCTCCTCCAGACCGGCCACATAGACATAGGGGAACTCAAGACCTTTGGCCGAGTGTACCGTCATAAGGGCGATCTTGTTGTTGGTGTCCTCCTCGTCCTCCACGTCCACATTGGAAAGCAGGGAGATGTTCTCCAGGAAATCTCCCAACGTGAACACAGGGTAACTGACCTCCGTGTCCTCCTCGGCCTCTCCCTCGACGATGAGGTCGCGGAGATATTCATCCCTCCTTTCCTCGATGAAATGGGTGACACTGTTGATGAGTTCCTCGATGTTGGAGGCCCTGGACTGCGCCTCGATGGACGGGTCGTTCTTGTGGAAGGCGTACAGGCCGCAGGCGTTGGAGATGCCCGTGGCAAGCTCGTCGGCGTTGGTCGAGGCCACCTTCGACGCGAATCCGTCGATCATCTCACAGAATGAGCGGATCTTCGCGACGGCGGCCTGCTTGAGGCCGAACTCGGCGAACCTTTCTGAATATGCCGCCTTGAACAGCGAGCATTTCAGGTCGTAAGCCAAGGCTCCCAGGGCGTTGAGCGATGTCTCGCCGATGCCCCTGGACGGGGTGTTCACTATCCTCTTGAAGGACTCGTCGTCGTTGACGTTCACGACCAGTTTCAGGTAGGCCATCATGTCCTTGACCTCGGCTCTGTCAAAGAAGGAGTTGCCGGAGTAGATCATGTAGGGAAGGCTCCTCTTCCTCAAAGCCTCCTCCAAGGCCCTTGACTGGGAGTTCGTCCTGTAGAGGATGGCGAAATCCTGGTACCGCGCATGGTCGGACTGCATTCTCTCCACGATCCCGGAGGCGATGGCGACGGCCTCGTCCTGCTCCGACCAGCTTTTCAGCAGTCGGATCTTCTCACCTTCCTCGCCGACGGCCACACATGTTTTCGGGATTCTGTTCTCATTCTTGGCTATCAATGAGTTGGCGGCGTTCACGATGTTGGCCGTCGAGCGATAGTTCCTCTCAAGGCGGAAGATCTGACTCTCGGGGAAGTCCTTTTTGAAATTAAGAATATTCTCGATCTTGGCCCCGCGGAAGGCGTAGATGGACTGTGAGTCGTCACCCACCACACAGAGGTTACGGTGCCTCTCTGTCAACTTCTTCAGGATCAGGTACTGGGCGAAGTTTGTGTCCTGATACTCGTCCACGAGAATGTAGTCAAAGCGGGCGGCGATGGCCTCCTTCGCCTCGGGAAAGTCCCGAAGCAGGATGTTCATGTTCAGTAATATGTCGTCGAAGTCCATCACTCCCGAGTTCTTGCACTTCTCGGCGTAGCGGGAGTAGATGTCGCATATTCTTGGCTTGCGTGCGTGGGTGTCGTTGATGATCGCCTGCTGGTTGTTCCGATAGGCGGCGGCGGTGATGAGGTTGTTCTTGGCCATGGATATTCTTGAAAGGACATCCTTCGGCTTGTAAACCTTGTCATCCAGCCCGAGTTCCTTTATGCAGGCCTTTATGCCGCTCACCGAATCGCTGGTGTCGTAGATGGTGAAAGTGGAAGGGTAGCCGAGCAAGGCGGCATATTCCCTTAGAAATCTTATGAATATGGAGTGGAAAGTCCCCATGTATAGCCTTCTGGCCTTCCTTTCCCCGACCATCACGGCGATTCTTTCCTTCATCTCGCTGGCCGCCTTCTTCGTGAAGGTCAATGCCATGATCCTCGCCGGATCACATCCCCTCTCAAGAATGTAGGCGATCCTGCTCGTCAACACCCTTGTCTTCCCGGATCCCGCACCAGCCACAATAAGCACCGGTCCGTCCACACTGCCGACCGCCTTCTTCTGCTCGGCGTTCAGCCCTTCAAAAATAGCGCTTTCTTTCTTTTCCATAACGGGTACGAAATTACGGAAAATTTCCCAATAGTAAGTACTAAGTAATCCTTAAATATGAAGCCTGCGCCAAGGAATGTCTTTCCGCCGGCATAGCGCCGTTTGTCATTATCATTACAGATGACCGGATGTTTTAGTAATGTTGAGAAAACAAGTTGCGTCAACCGATAAAATTGAATACATAGAATCACCCTGAACATCATATTGTGCAAACCACAGGCACGCAAGAATGACTCTGGTAACGCTGGGAGGCCATAGTGTGTGGCTGACCCCCATATCCCGAGGGAGGGTCAGCCACAGTGATAGTGGATTGAATACCGTTGGTGGCGTTTTATCGTGTCCGTGGTTTGTAAATGATTGGCATTCTTTGCGGATAATGCCCTTAAGTAATGTTGAAAAAAATAAGTTGCGTCAATCGATAAAATTGAATCACCCAGAACATCTATATATTGCAAATTTAAAGTGATGCAGGTTATTTTTTACATTTCACTTAATTATTTTAGAGGTCTTCAGAATTGGCCAGATAACCTCGGATATTTGAGAAACACATGTCTGGCGGCGCAGGAAATAATTATGCTGAATGTGAAAAAAGAGATATATTTGGTGAAAAATAGAGGAGTATGTACATGAGAAGATCTGATTTGTTGACTTGCGTGGTGGCGGCATTGATGTCACTGATGCTGGCAGGGTGCCACAGAAGGCCTTTGACGATGATTGTGGGTACGTACACTTACGATTGTGCGAGCAGAGGTGTTTACAGCTACTTTTTTGATCAGGAGAAAGGTATTCCGGTCGGCGATAAAGGTGAAGATAGGTTTGTGGAGGCTCCAGGAGCATTAGGTCTGGTCGAGATGAGGAATCCGTCTTATCTGACGTTGTCCGCTGACGGGAATTATGTCTATGCGGTGAGTGAGGTCGGCGACAGTTCGGCTTCGGCTGTCACGTTACGGCTTGACAGGAAAACCGGTGCGATGCAGTTGTTGGGCAGTGAACTGACTGACGGAAAGGACCCGTGCTACATTTCGACAAATGGCAAGGTCGTGATGACCGCCAACTACTCGTCCGGGAGCGTCACAGAGTTCCCTGTCGGCGATGACGGTGTCCTGCGGCCTCACGATTTCCTTTACGAGACAGGTTTAGGTGGCCCGGACAGCACACGCCAGGGTCTTCCTCATGCACATTGCGCACAGTTCAACGCCGCAGGAACAGAACTGTATGTTTCAGAGTTCAGCGCGGATGTCGTGGCAAGATACGATGTGGCTACCAGGCAGTGCAAACGCATTCAACTGCCGTCGGATTTCGGTCCAAGGCACATAATCCTTAATTATTGTGAAGACAAAGCTTATGTCTTAGGGGAATTGTCGGGGAGTATCGCTGTCATTGACACAGAATCCGATAGTGTCATCCAGACCGTGTGCGCTGACACTGTCCACGCCAGAGGCAGCGCTGACATTCATCTTTCTCCCGACGGGAAATACCTCTATGCCAGCAACAGACTTCAGAATGACGGAATCGCGATATTTAAGGTCAATGCTGAAGGAACGTTGACTTATGCCTGCTACCAGAGCACAGGTGTCCACCCAAGGAACTTCAACATCACTCCGAACGGAAAGTTCCTTCTGGTCGCTTGTCGTGACAGTGGCTGCATCCAGATTTTCAGACGCGACCTCAGAACGGGTCTTCTTTCTGACACCGGGCGCACCATCGTCCTTGACAAACCCGTCTGCATCGTGTTTGTTTAAACAGTATCGCCTGGAGTGTAAAAGCTGATACTAAGAAGCTGTTTTGAATTGTTTGTCTGAAGTTTTTTTCACCTCAAAGAACATTTCTAACAATTCAAGACAGCTTCTTACTTTAGACTTTTGCCGTTGGAATGCTATTGCTTATACGCGGTTTCCTTCACTTGACAATTTCCTTCACCTCCCAGTTTCCTTCGTCCAGAAGGACTTTCCACGCGGTCCTGTAGGCATCCACGCAGCCGGTAGGCACGTAAAGGGTCTTCACCTTATCTTTAGGGCCGACCCTATTCGCTCCTGTGTTTGCTTTAATCGCAGCAGGAGTCGTGCCCAGACAGGTAATCGTGGTAAGCTTAGACGTACCGGAGATGCAGTCGGCAGAAAGCGTCTTTACACTGGCAGGAATGGTGAGCGACTCGATGACTGAGTTCTCGTATAGGGCCCATCCCCTAATGGTAGTAGTACCATCTAGTATCGTGTAATCGCTGCCGCTTCCGCCGTTAAGCACCATAAGAGTAGTCATAGCGAAGTCGTAAAGAGCACCCTTATCATCATTCTTGAAAGAATTGTTACCCGGAGCCACTTCCCAGACCATCTTGTCACATCCATTCGACGGACTCCCGGCTATCTGCGTAAGGGAGGCAGGCACGACTATCTTAGTATAGTCACTGTAGGCAAAAGCTCTATTATTAATCTGAGTTATACCCTGCGGAAGGCGGAATTCAGAGACATTCTTGATGCCATTTTCGCGATTGCTTCCTCCACAAAAGCCTTCATAGACTTTGTTATTATCCAGTCCTTTTATCGTACTAAACCAAGCGGTGGTCTCGCTTAAATCAAGGGTAATCTGACTGTTAGATTCGAGGTTAAGACTTCTGGTAGCCTCCATAATCTGCTGAAACACATCTTCCCTAAGATGAGCACTTGAAGGCATAGTCACCTTAACTGAAGTCTGTGCCGTCTTTATCCAGTCCACATCGAGCTCTCCTTCTAATCCATCTACATACAATCTAGTAGCATCGAGTTCTAGTTTAGTTACAGGGAAAGTAACCATAGTTCCAGGCTCAACCAAGAGTCCGCTCTTCTTCTTTAGCTCAGCGCCTCCACCTGTGCAATTGATGGAGAACTTAAGATTCGATAGCGTCTTCTTCCCCGGAAGCGGAATCACCATCAATATCTCGGTAGGTTTATTCGCGTCCGTACTAATCTTCAAAGGATTTTTCATCGACATTCTGAAATTACCCACATTATAGGCATTCTGAAGCGACTGCCACTTCCCGTCTTTATAGTAAGTGAATCCTCTCTTTGATAGTCCATCAGCACTGAGCACGCAAGAGTGCGCCTCAAGCCCTTCTTCGGCCCAAACCTGGAGCTTTATCACTGCTCCGGCGTATTTGAAATCGACATTTCTATTAGTTCCTACACCATACATAGGAAGCGGGAGTTTCTCCCCCATTACATCTTCGTAATACTGAGTAGTCGGAAAATCCACATAGAAATAGCCGTTTCCGCCATCAGGTTTACAATACTCTGCCGGGTAGAAGGCGAAGAACTCCTCGTCGCCCGTAATCCTCTCCTCACCGCTGCTGTAAGTAAACCTTCCCACATTAGAGCCTGCGGCTTCATCGGCCAATCGGTACACTCCATAAGTGCTTGGATACGTCGCCTTAGGGGAAGACGCATTCTCGGTGTGGTTTCGAGAGACTTGAATGCCTATCTCGTCTCCCTTCATCCAATTCACTTTCAATCCGTCGAGCGCGGTTTTCGTATTCACGTCGTCAATGCAGGCTGTGAAATCCACGCTTTCCGTACCAGGTGTAAGCACCTCATTTTTCGTACAGTTCGTAAGACTCACCATGCCCACGAATACTCCACATGCTAAAAATAACCTTTTCATGCTTCGACGACAATTAATTCCAATCCGCATCAACTGCATTCAAGTCATCAAGACCCTCCCGGTTTGACACAGGCCCCGAGGTGGCAAAACAATGCTGCGCTTCCATGCAGATAATCTCCAACGTCGGAGATTCATAATTTAATTCTTTCATTTCACTACTAACTGTTTACATTAAAAAAAGTTCGCGAAGATAGAAAAACAAATCGTAACCGCCAAAAGTTTTGTAATAATTATGTATTTTTATGAATTCAAATTTGGGAATAATCCTGAATGAATGAACATTCCATCCGTCTCATCTGGTTCCGACAGGAATCTATCCTCGAGACAACGAGTGAGCAAAGAACTTGTTGCGGAAGTGTATGGAAACTATGATGAGGGATGTCAGCAATTCCGACACAGGAATGGCAAGCCACAATCCTTCTGTCGCTATCTCTGTAAGGAATGTGGCGAAACCAATTTTAGCCATGTTGCCTATGTTGCGCAGAGTAAGAGGCAAGGAAGTGATGCTCATTTTCAAACAATAGAACTTCAGTGAGGAAGAGAACCAGATAAACAGCCTGTCGAGTACAATATTGGCGATGGCTCCTGCCACCTGTGTCCACATGGCATATCGTGGCGAACCGTCAAGACGGACAAGCATCATGCCCACGCATTGCAAGAAAAGGAAGGCCATGCCCGGCAATATTCCCGACAGATGGTCGATGGCAAGGCCTTCCAGTTGCTTACTGCGCCTGACGCATAGATTATGGCTGTAGGATGGCATAGCACAAATAAAGCCGGATGAGTATGAATGGTTTTACCCAGTCATCTTATCCGGCCTTTCCGTGTATGGTGAAGACCCTCCGATGAGGATTACAAGACTCCTCTTCGATTAATTTTCTTTTTAGTTATGTTGAAAAAACAAGTTGCATCAATCTCGAAGTGACAGCCTTGAATATCAATTCACTACACCTTTGAAGTGATGCAGGTTATTATTTTCACTTAACTTATTAACATACCGGCAGCTGGCACAGATCCTGTAGGCAGCTAGCGCGCGAGGCGGCAAGATGGGTTTTGCGACCGTCAAGGTTGCAAAACGATGGGAACGGATATTGGGATTGGCTGACATTCGGGATTTGAGTGTTGGACTGTTGCAATTGTCGGGAACGGTTATCGGCTATGTAGGTGTCTGTGGCGCTGTTCGCTGCTCCTTACGCAATGAAGAAACCTGTAATGTGGAACAAGCATCTTGGCTGCATGGCCTTCGGGTGACTATGGCCGTTCCTGCCAATTACAAGACGATAGCGATGAACAGTGCGCGTGTTCTATGGGTGCTGCCCTCTCCTAAGTGTGCGGACATATTCATGATTCCTACGAATGTCTGTTTTCCATTAACAATAGTTCGTTAATTTTTCCAGTGCCTAAGCGGCCCTGGCAGTAAATAAAACCA
>OCLD01000303.1_pt1 | contig 12727 bp, 7 predicted proteins | sample 1495911 | NCBI WGS metagenome assembly OCLD01 (sample SAMN03418271, study PRJEB22391) | human gut metagenome | biome: human-gut; feature: organic feature; material: feces | host: Homo sapiens | place: Tanzania | collected 2013-01
TTCCATCAAGGCGCAGGAAACTCTTACGTTGAGCCAATGCCTGCAGATGGCAGTGGACAACAATCTCTCACTGCAAAGAAACCGCAATGAGATAATAAAAGGAATGCACGCACTGAGCGAAAACCAGTCGAAACTTCTGCCACAGATAAATGCAGTGGCACAACTCAATGATAATTTCACTCCGCCAGTTTCAGTAACCGACGGAAGCGCATACGGAAAACCGTACAACGTGACCAAGACGCTGCAATACAACGCTTCGGCAGGACTGCAACTGCAGATGCCTCTCTATAATCAGATGGTGCTGACAGCGGTGGAAATAGCCAAGACAGCGGACAAGCTCAACCGGCTCTCATACGAGAAAGCCCGTGAAGACCTTATCCTGCAGACGGCAAAGATGTATTATATGGCGCAGAATACGCTGGAACAGATTCGTCTGGTGGGTGATAACATAAACCGACTCAAAAGTCTTCGTGACATCACTCAGGCATTCTATGATAACCAGATGAGCCTCGAAGTGGACGTAAAGCGCGTGAACTTCAACATCGAGAACCTCACCGTACAGCGTGACAACGCAATGGCAATGCTCGAACAGCAATACACGATGCTCAAATACGTCATCGACTATCCGGCAGAAAAGGAGATAAAAGTGACGGACGTGAACCCGGGACAGATAGAGACGGTGGCGGCAGACGGACTGAATACCGGGCTTTATGAGCTCCAGTTGCTTGAGCAGAAGAAGGTGCTCGCCCAGCAGCAGACCAAGCTTGCCAAGGATGGCTATCTGCCTTCGCTCAGCCTTACAGGAAGCCTTATGTATTCCGCTTTCACCGACAAGATAGAGCATTGGTGGCATTCCGGCGAGTCAAACCATTGGTATGGTTCCAACGGACTCGGAATACAGCTCCGCGTGCCGGTCTTCGACGGTTTTGACAAGAGGTCAAAAATCAGGAAGGCAAAGGTAGAAGAGGAAAATGCACGCATCGGATATGAGGATGCGCTCAAGGGACTTGAGGCAAAATACATGAATGCAGTCAGCGAGGTGAACAACAGCCAGCGCAACTACAAGAAGCAATGGGACAACTATCTCCTTGCACAGGATGTATATAATGTGACGGCAGACCAGTATAAAGAGGGCGTAACCTCAATGACTGCCGTGCTTCAGGACGAGATGCGCATGAGCGAGGCGATGAACAATTACCTCAATGCCTACTATAGTTATAAGGTGGCAAACCTCTCATTACTCAAACTTACAGGAAAACTGGAACTCGTAAAGTAAAACAATAACAATATCTACATAATAAAATGGAAAACAAGGAAATAGATAACGTAGAGCAGAAACAGGAAGAAACCGTAAAGAAACTCAAGAGACAGCGTGGCCGCCAACTCATGGCAAGCCTTATAGGAATCATCATCCTCGCTTTCGGACTGTGGAAAATCATCTGCCTCTTCCTCGATTATAATGCACATGAGACAAGTAATGACGCGCAGGTGGAGCAGTATATCTCGCCTGTAAACCTCCGCGCGTCAGGCTATATTGCCAAGGTGTGCTTCAAGGAGCATCAGGATGTGCGCAAGGGAGATACGCTTCTCATCCTCGACGACCGTGAATACCGCATCCGACTGATGGAGGCTGAGGCTGCTCTCAAGGATGCAAAGGCAGGAGCCAACGTCCTTGACGCTACTGAGCAGACCACTCAGACTTCCGCTTCCATATATTCCGCTTCCATTGACGAGATAGAGGTGCGCCTGCAGAAATTGGCAAAGGACTGCGACCGTTACCGCAACCTTGTGGCAAAGAAGGCCGCAACACCGATACAGTTGGAGCAACTCGAAGTGGAGTATGCAGCAACAAAGAAGAAACTGGAGGCTGTGCGCAAGCAGCAGGCTGCCGCTTATAAGGGCGTCAATGAGGTGAACACACGCAAGCAGAACGTCGCGGCAGCCATCGAGCGTGCTGAGGCTGCCGTGGAGATGGCAAAGCTGAATCTCTCTTATTGCGTCGTGGTGGCTCCATGTGACGGAAAGCTCGGTCGTCGTTCCATAGAGGAAGGACAGATGGTAAATGCCGGAACCACAATCACATACATCATTCCGGAAAACAGGAAATGGGTCATTGCCAACTATAAGGAAACCCAGATAGAGAACCTCTATGTGGGTCAGAAGGTGAGAATGACTGTCGATGCGATGAAGGACAAGGAGTTTGAAGGCACTGTGACAGCCATTTCCGGAGCCACAGGAGCCAAGTATTCCCTCGTTCCTACGGACAATTCCGCAGGCAATTTCGTCAAGATCCAGCAGCGTGTGCCTGTAAGGATAGATTTCACCAACATCAGCAAGGAGGACAATGCGCGCCTTGCAGCCGGAATGATGGTAATAGTTAAAGCAGTAAGAAAATAAGGACAATGTCTGAAGAATACAAGAATTACCCGTTCTATGACTGGGTGCCAAAGCCAATAGGCATCATCTTCATGATCATACTCTTCGTGCCTATGATCACGATGAGCGGCGTCTATTCCGCAAACAGCGGAGAGATGATGGGCGGACTCGGCATCCAGTCGGAATACATCGCTTTCGCAGGCTTCTGCACTTCGATAGGAATGGCGGCTTTCTCACCGTTCTTCTACGACCTCGTGTGCATCCGAAGGGAGAAGATGATGTGCATGGTGGGCTTCTCCATGCTCTTTGTGCTCAGTTATATCTGTGCCCAGACGGACTCTCTCTTCATTCTCGGACTGTGCAGCCTGCTGATGGGCTTTGTCAGGCAGACGCTTCTGATGGCACATCTCTTCGTGCTTATCAAGTATGCTTTCGGCATTGAGGCAACGAGAAACATCACTCCAGGACTCGAACCTACCACCGAAGAGGCTTGGGATGCAGTGGATAAGGAGAAGATGGTTTCGCAACCTGTCATCTATCTCTTCTTCATGATAATCGGACAGCTCGGCACGTGGCTTACGGCTTGGCTCGCTTATGCTTACGAATGGCAGTATGTCTATCATTTCATGATGGCTTTCATGCTTGCGGGAATCATCATCGTGTTCTTTGCAATGCCTTACCATAAGTACCCTATGCCGAAATTTCCTATCACGATGTCCAAGTTTGGCAACGTGACTGTGTTCAGCATCATGCTCTGTTCATTCGTCTATGTGATGGTGTTCGGCAAGACCCTTGACTGGTTTGACGACCCGACAATCCGGCTTTCAGCCCTTGTCTGCGTCGTTTTCACAGCGATATTCATCTATCTTGAGATGTCGAGAAGGTCGCCGTATTTCCTCATCGAGGCATTCAGCGTGAGGGTGATAAACTATGGAGTGATGCTCTTCTTCCTTCTGATGCTCTGTAATTCCAGTGCAATGTTTGTCAATGTGTTCACTGGACTCGGAATGAAGATAGACAACTGGCAGAGCGCCACGCTCGGCAACTGGGTGATGGTGGGCTACACCATCGGCCTTGTCCTTGCCGTGATAGCCCGTGGCAGGAACCTGCATCTCAAGTGGATGTACGCTCTCGGCTTTGTCCTGATAGGCGCTTACGCCGTTTTCATGTATTTCGAAGTGCAGAATGACGGAATGTACGACCGCATGAAGTGGCCTGTAATCATCCGTTCCACAGGCATGATGCTTCTCTATTCGCTCATCTCCACGATAGCCAATCAGAGGATGCCTTACCGGTTTATGTCCACATGGGTCTGCATCATGCTCACGGTCCGTATGGTAATAGCCCCGAGCATCGGCTCCGCGCTTTACGGCACAGTGCTCCAGAATCGCCAGCAGTATTATGTCACAAGGTACGCCCAGGACTTTGACCGCACGAATATCCAGACTGCCAGCACTTATGACCAGACTGTTCGCGGAATGCAGTATCAGGGCAAGAGTGTCACAGAGGCAGAGAATATGGCTGCCATGAGCGTAAAGGGAAAGGTGCAGGTACAAGCTACGCTGACCTCTATCAAGGAAATGGCAGGATGGACCTTCTATGGATGTATGGGATGTGCCCTCCTAATGCTGGTAATACCTTGGAAAAAGCGTGATCTTAGCGAACTGACGCGCGACTATTTGCTAAAGAATGTCGATGTCCATAGACTTGGGGCAAAGTAGCAATTTGCTAAAATAATATAAAAAACAAAGGGTTTCGTCAGAAAACAGTATTATTTTTCTTAACTTCGCAACTTGGAACATTTGCGCTGGATGAAAAATCCAATGCAGGAAAGGCTAAAAACCAACTATGGAGCATCCTTTGTCGTTTCTGCAGGAGAGACAGTCTTTCTGTCAAAAGGAGTGATGTTTCAAGTGACAGACACCACCCAGGAACTTCGCTATACGCTTCTGTTTTATCGTACCGAGCAGATTGTGGATATGCTCGGAAATACCGTCGTTACCATGCGACTTTATTCCACTATTTATCCCAGTGCGTGCTACGTAATGCACACAGGATATGAGGAAATGCTTTCCGATTATGCCAAGATGCTCAGCAGAATAGAAGGCAAGGGCGATACAGATATCTATAGTTCACATGAGCATAAACTATTGCTTATGGCTGTAACCTATAGACTTTGCAGCATTTTCTCAAACACATTAAAGTCGCCTACCAAGGAGATGGACCGCAAAATAGAAATCTTTGAGGAACTCGTGCATCTCATAGAGGAACATTATACTCGTGAGCGCAGCGTCGCTTTCTATGCTGACAAGCTTTGTCTCACGCCAAAATATCTTACGGTGTTGGTGAAGTCTCTTTGCGGAAAGACTGTTCAGCAACTCATCTTCAGAGCGATAATCCGTAGAAGTATCTTCCTTATGAAGAATACAAACAAGACAATTCAGCAGATTGCCTACGAACTCAGTTTCCCAAATGCCTCCGCATTCGGCACTTTCTTTAAGAAGCATACCGGGCTTTCGCCTAAGCATTATCGCATTGGAACAGAGTGATTAACGTAATGTTAGCTTGAGTTCTGCATCGTATCTTTGTGTTCCTTCATAGCAAAAAGAAAAGTAAAAAATAAAATCTACACTTCTAAAGTGACGCGAGTCTTTCTGTTGGTATAGAAGAATCAGTTTATAATTGATGCTTACAGTTGCCAGCGTTCAGGGACTAAGCGACCTTATTGTTCTTGTAAAAGACAAATACATTTAAAATAACTAACTTATAACTAACTTTATGAACAAACATTTCATTTCTCTTTCCATTCTGCTTGCCATGTCTTCTGTGGCAATGGCGCAGTCATGGCCTGAAGCACGTCCCGAAGCAAAGGCGGGATTGCGCTGGTGGTGGCTCGGATCTGCTGTTGACAAGCAGAACATCCGATGGAACATGGACCAGTATGCGGCGCATGGTGCCGGTGCTGTGGAGATTACTCCTATCTATGGAGTCAAAGGCAATGAGGCAAACAACATCGAGTATCTCTCTCCCAAATGGATGGATATGCTCAGGTTTGTGGAGGAGGAAGGAAAACGGACCGGCATCGAAGTGGATATGGCTACAGGCACAGGCTGGCCGTTTGGCGGACCTTCAGTTCCTTTGGAAGAAAGTGCTTCACAGATGGTGATTGCCGACACCACCTTATATTATAAGGACATAAAGAAACTGAAAGTAGCTCCTCCAGCAAAGAAAGCGAAGAACACGAAGCTCGTCGGCATCTACGCTTTCCAGAGAAAGAAGGACGGAGCCAAGGCTGATGCCTTCGTAAAGCTCGGATATGACAGGAAGGGAAATCTCGTGCCGCTTGCCGGACAGGAGCAGAAGCTCGGCAAAGGCGATTGGCGCATCCTCACTTTGTGGCAGAAATACGGAGTGATGATGGTGAAACGCGCCGCTCCTGGAGGACAGGGCTACGTGATAGACCATTTCAACCGCCGCTGCGTGGAGAATTATCTCAACCATATCAGCGAGGCTTTCGAGCGGACAAAGACGCCTTATCCGCATACATTCTTCAATGATTCCTATGAAGTGAGCGAAGGAGACTACACCACAGATCTCTTCAAGGAATTCCAAAGCCGAAGAGGTTACAGTCTCGAAGAATGCTTTGACAAGCTCGTGGACGGAGACAAGCAGGTGGTGATGGACTACAGAGAGACTCTCGGTGACCTCCTCCTCGACAATTTCACCACCGTCTGGACTGAGTGGGCACATAGCCATGGTGCGATTACCCGAAACCAGGCACATGGTTCGCCAGCAAATCTCATCGACTGTTATTCTGCCGTTGACATTCCGGAAATCGAAGGATTCGGCCTTACGGACTTCGGAATCAAGGGACTGCGTCAGGATCCAGGCAAGACGAGAAAGAACGATTCGGATTTCTCCATGCTGAAATATGCTCCATCTGCCGCTCATGTCAATGGAAAACCGTTCGTGTCAAGCGAGACGTTCACATGGCTTACAGAGCATTTCCGCACGAGTCTCTCACAGATGAAGCCGGACCTCGACCTGATGTTCTGTGCAGGAGTCAATCACGTCTATTTCCACGGCACATGCTATTCTCCAAAGGATGATGTGTGGCCGGGATGGAAATTCTATGCCAGCGTCGATATGAGTCCTACCAACAGCATCTGGCGTGATGCGCCCGAACTGATGAAATATATCGAGCGAAGCCAGAGTTTCCTGCAGTGGGGAAAGCCTGACAATGATTTCCTCACGCTCCTTCCTGTAAGGAATATGTGGGCAAAGCGCACCACGAAGAAGCGCCTCATGCAGTTTGCCATCCATACGATGAACGAACTTGCGCCGGAATTCGTGGAGACTATAGGCAAGATAGACAAGGCTGGATTCGACTGCGATTACATCAGCGAGAAGTATATCCTCACCACGACCTGCCGTAATGGAATGCTCGTTACCGCTGCAGGACAGCAGTACAAGGGCCTTATCATTCCGGATGAAGGCACCATAATGACCGATGCGGTGCGCAAGCATATCGACGAACTCAGACAGCAGGGTGCAAACATCATGGTGGGCGTCAATGCGGAAAGCATGGAAAAGGCTGCAAAAGCCGAACAGATGAAGGCTCAATACGGAATGAAGATGATAAGAAGGAAGAACGACAAAGGCTTCCATTACTTCATCTCCAATCTCACTCCGCAGGATGTTGACGCAATGGTGGCGCTTGCAGTGGATTACAAGGACGCTATGTGGTTTGACCCTATGACAGGCGAACGCTTTGCGGCGCAGACATCTGACGGCAAGATCCGGATTGCCCTTCGCTCAGGTCAGTCCATGATTCTGGAGACATTCAGTCAGCCGGTCCCAGGACTCCATGCTGACAGTCAGCCGGCATTCCCTTATCAGAAGACAGTGGAGATGAAGGGAACGGAAGTGGGCATCAACAAAGGATGGTGCTTGTCATTCACGGAAGAAGCTCCTAAGGTGCCAGGCTCATTCTTCATCAACAATCTCCAGACCTGGGAGACTCTCGATGACGACTCTGCAAAGGTGACGATGGGCACGGGAGTCTATGAGACGACCTTCAAGCTCACCATCAATTCCCTCGTAAAGAATGCGAAAGGCAAGTCAAAGGTGGTGACGAAAGCACCGTCCGAAGTGTCTGACCGCTGGGCTATTGACCTCGGAGACGTGCGTGAGTCAGCCCGTGTATATATAAATAATGTATATGTAGGATGTGCGTGGGCAGTGCCTTACGTCCTCACATTCGACGGTTCGGTGCTCAAATCGGGCGAGAACACCATCCGTGTGGAGGTGACCAATCTCCCGGCAAACCGCATTGCAGACCTCGACCGCCGCGGAGTGGAGTGGAGAAAGTTTGATGAAATCAATGTGGTGGACATCCATTACAAGAAGACAAAGTATGATGGATGGGAGCCAGTGCCGTCCGGTCTCAACAGTTCCGTAAGGATTTATGCTGTAAAGGGGTAGGGGAGTGCTACTATGGTTGTCGGTTGTTGGTTGTTGGTTGTCGGTTGTTGGTTTTTGGTATTATGGTGAGATAAATCCGCAAGAGGTATCCACTTTCTAACCCCAAACCCACAACCCAAAACCCACAACCAGCCAAAAATCCGCCAATCCGCTAAATAATCAAACCACTAAACAAAATTAAAATATCCACATTTCTTTTGAATTGTCAGGAAAAATGTGTAATTTTGCATTCGTTTTATAACGAAAAAACAACAAAACAACACGAAATAATATGAAATTGAAAATCGCAGTACTGGCCGGTGATGGTATCGGACCGGAAATAATGGAGCAGGGCGTTGCCGTAATGGACGCCGTGGCTCAGAAGTTCGGACACGAAGTTAGTTATAAGGAGGCGCTCTGTGGTGCCCATGCCATTGATGAAGTTGGTGATCCATTCCCAGAGGAAACCTTCAAGACCTGTGAGGAAGCCGATGCTGTGCTTTTCGCTTCTGTAGGTGACCCGAAGTTTGATAATGACCCGACTGCAAAGGTGCGCCCGGAACAGGGACTCCTGGCAATGCGAAAGAAGCTCGGTCTCTTTGCCAACATACGTCCTGTGACCACCTTCGACTGCCTCGTTCACAAATCACCTCTGAAGGATGAAATCGTCCGCGGAGCTGACTTTATCTGCATCCGTGAACTTACAGGCGGAATGTACTTCGGCAAGAAGCAGGAGCCTTCTGTGAATGAACAGATCGGCACGGAGGATGCTCTTGACACCAATTACTACACACGTCCTGAAGTGGAGCGCATCCTTCGCGTAGGCTATCAGTATGCACGCCAGCGCCGCAAGCACCTCACCGTGGTGGACAAGGCCAACGTGCTCGCCTCTTCACGCCTCTGGCGCAAGGTGGCTCAGGAGATGGAAAAGGAATATCCTGATGTCACTACCGACTATATGTATGTAGATAACGCTGCAATGCGCATGATACAGGACCCTAAGTTCTTCGATGTCATGGTTACGGAGAACACTTTCGGCGACATCCTCACCGATGAAGGATCATGCATCACAGGATCTATGGGACTTCTCCCTTCCGCATCTACAGGTTCTTCCACTCCTGTCTTTGAGCCTATCCACGGTTCATGGCCACAGGGTAAGGGACTCAACATTGCAAACCCTCTCGCCCAGATTCTCTCTGTCGCTATGCTCTATGAGTATTTCGACCTCAAGGAAGAGGGCGCACTCATTCGAAAAGCTGTTGACGCTTCTCTCGACCAGAATGTCCGCACTCCTGAAATCCAGGTGGAAGGCGGAGCCAAGTATGGCACCAAGGAAGTCGGAGAGTGGATAGTTGACTTTATCCGCAAGGCTTAGTCCGTGGGTATTCATTTCGCTTTATGCTTGTTGGATAACCTATGGAGCTGGCGGATGAGAAGGCTGTCTTCAGCAGATCTTGACAACCGATAACCCACAACCCACAACCGGAATAATGAGAATACTTATCATAGCAATCACGCTGTTTCTTTCTACGGTCCATGCTTCTGCACAGACCGCAAAGGAATGGCGTGATTCCTTGTCTTACCTTTCACAGCTCGTGGAGCGCAATCCCAAATCCCTCGAACTGAGAATGAGAAAGGCTGAGGCTAACATCGCGCTCGAACAATGGCAGTATGCCTTGGATGAATACTCCAATATCCTCGACCTTTATCCCACGCATCTCGGCGCTTTCTATTTCAGGGCATTCACGAATGTTAAGCTGAGAAGATACGCTTTCGCCCGTCAGGACTACGAGCAGGTGCTGAGATATGCTCCGGAGCATGAAGGCGCTCTCACGGGGCTTGTCCGTGTGGATATTGCGGAAAACAAGATGCAGATGGCTTACGATGATGTGAACCATCTGCTGGAACTTCACGGAAAGAACCCTCAAAACTATATTCTGCGTGCAGAAGTGGAAGAGGGAATCGGAAAACTCTCTCTTGCCGTGGATGATGTCACGACGGCAATAGAGATGGAGGGCGACAAGATTGCCGCCAACCAGCGCCTCGGCTACAATGACGACTTCACGCAATATGTGCTCAGGAGGATTGACCTCTACGGGAAGCAGATGTCGAAACTCAAGAAAAAGTCGGACAAAGAGCTGAAGACTCTCATCGAGAAAGACCAGCAGTTACTAATCTCTAAAGGGCTTCCAAGCCAGATATTCAGGAAATAGAAAAAATGAAAAATCTTGCACTTCTTATCATATTCGTTCTTGATTTCTTGCCGATGATGGCGATGCCGTCTTCGGTGGACGGTTCGTCTCCAGAGACAAAGCAGGAGGCTAAGGCGAGAAAGAAGGAGGTGAAGAAAGCGCTCGAACAGGCTAAGGCTTCATTGAAGTCCGGCAGTAATCTGCAGGGAGTGGAGTCTTCCATCAACAAACTCCTGCAAGATTCTCTGAACCAGAAGGATGAAAGGCTCTATCTCGCTCTCTATGACGTGCTGAAAAAGCAGTATCAGCAGGGAAACGAGAAACTCTTTCTCAAACAGAAATACGACACGGCATCCCTCTTCCTCACTGCGAGGAAGATGTTCCTGCTCCTTGACCGCTTTGATTCCATCGACGCTCTGCCGGACGAGAAGGGACGCATCGCGCTCAAATACCGCAAGGACCACGCCTTCCAGCTTTCCCATTTCTATCATAATCTCTACACCGGCGGCATCTATTTCCAGAATCATCAGAAATATGATGAGGCGGTGCAGTTTATGGATACTTATCTTTCTGCCCCTCATTGGCCGTTGTTTTCCGCCACGAAGATCAGTCCTGACAGCACGGTTGCCGCTCATGCATCCTCTGTCTCATTGGTCGCAGGATACAAGAAAGGGGATTTCCCCGCCGCTTTGAAATATAAAGACCTCGCGCTCAAGTACAGTCCACGCCTTGAACTCTCCCTGCAATGCCTCTCGGACATTTATTATCAGCAGAAGGACACGATGGATTATCTCAGGTATCTGAGGATGGGAGTGGACAGTTTCCCTGTTTCTTCCTTCTTCTTCCCGCGTCTTGTGGGCTACTATTGCGATGAGGGAGAATACAAGGAGGCGCTTTCCCTGACGGAAAGAGTGATGAAGGCAGACACTGCAGACATCATGCTCAGAGTGACCCACCAGACGCTTCTGCTCAATCTCGCAAGGTATGAAGAGTGCATCAATGAGGGAATGATGCTCCTTTCCCGTAATGATTCCATTGCAGAGGTGAATTACAACATCGCTCTCGCATATTACAACAAGGCTCTGGAAATGGAAAGCAATACCAAGCTGAGTCCTGCTGAACGCACCAGGAACGTGAATGCGCTTTACCGTAAATGCCGTCCGTATATGGAGAGGTATCGTGCCCTTGCCCCTGAAGAGAAAGACAGATGGCGCCCTGTGCTCTATACCATCTATCTTAACCTTAACCTTGGTAAGGAATTTTCTGAAATAGAATGATAGGTGGTTGTTGGTTTTTGGTTGTTGGTTTTTGGTTAGAATGTGTATGTCTCTTGCGAGTTTATCTCACTATAATACCCAATAACCCACAACCCACAACCAAAAAACCACAACCCACAACCTACAACCCACAACCAAAAACCCACAACCCATGTATAAAGACATACTTCATAACCTGGGCATCCAGGCCCTCAACCCGATGCAGAAGGCTGTGACAAAGGAATGCCAGACCACAGAGCGGGACATCGTGATCCTTTCTCCTACCGGCACTGGCAAGACTCTCGCTTACCTCCTTCCGCTTCAGGAGCAGATAGACCGTGACGATATAAATGTCCAGATGCTCGTGATTACTCCCGGACGTGAGCTCGCCCTCCAGTCTTCCGAAGTGCTGAAGAACATGAAATGCGGAGTCCGTGGAATGGCTTGTTATGGTGGTCGTCCGGCAATGGACGAGCACCGCCGGATGCGCGACGTCAATCCCCAGGTCATCTTTGCCACTCCAGGTCGTCTCCTCGACCATCTGGAGAAGGGAAACATCCTTTGTGACAATGTCCGCTTTCTCGTGATTGATGAGTTCGACAAATGTCTTGAGATGGGTTTTGCCCGCGAGATGAATGCCATTCTCGGCTTCCTGGCTGACGATTGCCGCCGCATTCTCCTTTCAGCCACCGACATTGACGCTATCCCTGATTATGTCAATATGGGACGGACAGCCAAGCTCTCCTTCCTTGTGGATGAAGAGCAGACCAATGACAGGGTGGAGACTTACGTGGTGAAGAGCGGACAGAAGGACAAGCTTCCCATGCTTTCGCTCCTGCTTTCCGAAGTGGGAAAAGAGTCGAGCATAGTATTCCTCAATTACAGGGAGTCTGTAGATAGAGTCTCTGGCTATCTTCGTGAGAACGGTTTTCCGCACGTGGTATTCCATGGAGGGCTCGACCAGCGCCAGCGCGAACAGGCTCTTTATCAGTTCAGCAACGGTTCGGTCAACATCATGGTCTGCACCGACCTCGCATCCCGTGGTCTTGACATTCCGTCAATAGGCAACATCATCCATTATCATCTGCCTCTTGCAGAGAGTGAATACATCCATAGGGTAGGGCGCACCGCCCGTTGGGATGCCGAAGGCAAGACGTTCTTCCTTCTGGGTCCTGAAGAGAGGATACCGGAATTTATCGATGTAAATCCTGAAGAATACGTTGTCCAGACCACTGTCTGCCGTCCGATAATGCCGTCCAGAACGACTCTTTACATCGGAAAAGGCAAGAAGGACAAGATCAGTAAAGGCGATATCGTAGGATTTCTGTGTAAGATTGGCGGACTGAAATCCGCTGAAATAGGTCGTATTGACGTTTATGACCGTTACGCATACGTAGCCATTGACCGTAAGAAGTTAGCCTCTGTCCTCAAGAATACCGC
>OCLD01000306.1_pt1 | contig 12664 bp, 9 predicted proteins | sample 1495911 | NCBI WGS metagenome assembly OCLD01 (sample SAMN03418271, study PRJEB22391) | human gut metagenome | biome: human-gut; feature: organic feature; material: feces | host: Homo sapiens | place: Tanzania | collected 2013-01
TATTCAAGAACTCCTTCGGGTAGGAAATATGAGGCGAGGCCTTCATACATATTTATATTGCCTTTCTGTTTCATGGTGCAAAGGTACTACTTTTTGGGAAATTATGTATCGTTTGGCAACATGTTTTTGGGTTAGCATCTGCACAGCCCCCCACAGGGTTTGTCGGGTGCGCCGCTTTTACATTGCAATATCTATGCTTTTGCATTGCAATATCTATGCTTTTACATTGCAATATCTATGCTTTTGCATTGCAATATCTATGCTTTTGCAATGTACTATCTATTTCTTTGATGGTTTGCGCCTGATTTCATCCATCACCTCGTCCACGATGCAGTTGTCTGCAAGCAGATACAATCCTGTACCTTCATCATGGAGCGCTTTACAAGTTCTGGAAGTATAAAACATATCCAAGGCAAGTTCTATATCAATATCCAGTCGTTCTGACAATCAGGTGACAATACGCCCAATCTTGTTCCACATATTCAATTGGTTCAACATATTCTCAATCTACGATATTTATAAAAATGTTGTCTTGTTGTCTTGTTGTTTTGTTGTTTTGTCGATTGACCATAATGCTTGGGATTGCTACAGACAACCAAACAACCAAACAACCAAACAACCAGACTACCAGATAACCAAACAACAAAACAACCAAACAACAAAACAACATAGACGTCTCATTCTTACCGGCAAGCAGGTTTATCCTACCAACTCGATTCCATCGTCAGTGATGGTGATGAGACGACGCTTGTAGAGGTCGCCGATGGCACGCTTGTAGGTCTTTTTGCTGACTTGGAACTGCTCTCGGATTTCCTCTGCACTGCTCTTGTCGCCAAGACGGCAGCGTCCGCCACGGTATTGCAGATAGCGAAGGAGATACTCCGCGAAGTCTTCGGTATGCTGACGACCTGCCTGCTGGAGGGCTATATCTATCTTTCCGTCAGGACGTATCTTGGAGATGTATGCCTCCACACGGTCGCCGGTGTGCAGATCACGGAACACCTGGGAGTCATAGAGCAGAGCCGCATAGCGATTGTTGATGATGGCTTTGAAGCCGAGGTCTGTCTTCTGCCAGATGAGGGCATCGGCTTTATCGCCAACTTTCAGCGTTACAGGGTTGTCATCGACGAGCACCGGCGCACCGCTCTCGTCCACTTCGTATGCCGTACCGTCTTCGGTGACACGCAGGGAGGACAGGTAATGCTCCACTTTCGCAGATGCCACGATGCGGAAACTCTCTTCATCGAGATGCACATGGACGATGTAGGAGCGTCCTTTCGCCATGCGCTGCTTCTGCTCGCGGAACGGACAGAAGAGGTCTTTCATCAGTCCCCAGTCGAGGAAAGCGCCATATTCATTTACCCATGCCACTTCGAGGTAGGCGAAATCGCCCACCATGGCCTTCGGTTCTATGGTGGTGGCAATGCGTCGTTCTTCATTATCGAGATAGACAAAGACGTCCACCTCGTCGCCTATCTCAAGGTCATCAGGCACATATCGTGTGGGAAGAAGGATCTTGCCTTCTTCATCACCTTCGAGATATACTCCGAAATCTACTTTCCATGCCGCCTTGAGACGATTCTTCTGTCCTAAAAGGATTTTCTTCATATTGTATTTCTATTTTATTCGAAAACTGATTTCTTTTACCGTCACTTACATGGATTTCCTTCAGACTGCAGGTTCATTGGCATCTGCGTCGGCTGCAGTCTCCGCGGTCACAGCCTCTTGTTCCTTCTCTATCTGTCCGTCCTTCAGATGGATGCAGCGGTCAGTAATCTGCGAAAGTCCCTCATCATGAGTCACTATGACGAAGGTCTGGCCGTATTTGTCACGCAGATCGAAGAAGAGACGGTGCAGTTCTTCCTTGTTATGGGTGTCGAGAGATCCGGATGGTTCGTCGGCAAAGATTACTGCAGGATTGTTTACCAGTGCTCTTGCCACTGCTACACGCTGCTTCTCGCCGCCCGAAAGCTCTGCCGGTTTATGGTTGGCACGGTCTGACAAGCCCATGAAAGCGAGGAGTTCTTCAGCCCTTTCCTTGGCTTCCTTGCGCTTTGCACCGCGGATAAAGGCTGGAATCATCACGTTTTCGAGGGCCGTAAATTCAGGCAGAAGCTGATGAAACTGAAACACGAAACCGATATGACGGTTGCGGAAGTCGGACAGTTTCGACTTGGAGAGCGTGCTGACGTCAATGCCGTCCACGATGACTGTGCCGCTGTCAGCCTTGTCAAGCGTTCCCATTATCTGCAGGAGCGTGGTCTTTCCAGCGCCGCTGGGACCCACTATGCTCACTATCTCCCCCTTGTTGATGTGGAGGTCGATGCCTTTCAGCACCTCAAGGCTGCCGAAGGATTTCCTTATATTCTTTACGTCAATCATTTATCTTTATTTGTTTTTTATTTTGCTTGGTATCATTGTCTTGGTTTTACCTGCGCCAGAATATCAGTTTCTGCAGGCTTTCCCAGATGCTTTCCTGCTCATGGTGCTGGGTGGTGGCAAATGTCATGATGTCCTGCTGGTTGCCATACTGGTCAGGGAAGATGATCATCACGTTCTTATATTTATAATATGTGGTGAGCTCTTCAGGCAGACGCTCCATCGCAGACTTGTAGGAGACGGTGCCCTGACGTGCCGTCACGACGACGAGCATCTGGTGCTCCTCCATCTGCGCGGCAAGTTTCTTGAAGTCATTCCAATGCTGCATGATGGCATAATCGGCACGTATGCTCTTGAATCTGTAGTCGAGAAACGTGCGGATAAGCGAGAGCGACTCCTCTCTGCCATGGAATACGATACGGCATCCGAGGCGTGTCACCATCCTGGAGACCCTTTCGAGCCAGCGGTAGAAGCCGGGCTCATACTCTGCACGCGACGGCACCGCTACATGAAAGACCCTGATGGTGTTGAGAGGGATGGTGCATCTGGCTATGATTATCTGGCGGTTAAGCCCATTGAAGAGGCTTTGGGCAAACTGTCCCCAGAAGCGTCGCGTGGAATTGTCATGGATATGCTGTCCCAATATGATTTCCGAAGCATCGTATTCCTTGAAGGCATGCTTTATGCCGTTGGCTATGTTGGTGGCAAGGCGCACCTGGGTCTGGATGTGGACATCAGCCGCAGCCGCCTTTTTCTCTATGGATTCCAGCAGCCGTTGCCCTTCCTGCTGATTGTAGGAGGCATCGAGGTCGTCATACACCACATTGAGAGCGATGAGTCCCCTGCTGAGTTTCTCATTGCGCATCAGCACGGCAAGATTGAAGAGAGTATCGCAGGTCTCAGGGTATTTGACGGGTATCAGTATCTTTTCATCGTCAGCCTTGCCGTCATCCTCCGGTATCTTGCGCTGCGTCTTCTCCTGAAGGACGATGGCACGGGAGGCGTATTCCGTCACGATGGTGGAGATGATGCAGGTGAAGAGTATCATTATCACGACAGCATTGAGCGCTTCGTCGCCGAGAAGGTGCTGTCCCGGCGCTATTTCCAGATTGACTCCCACCATCACCAGGGCTATTGCTCCGGCGGCATGTGCCGATGTCATGCCGAACATCAGGTTGCCTTCGTGCACGCTACGATGGAAAAGGAAGCTGCTGAGGAATGCCGCAATGGCTTTTCCCACCGTTCCGAAGATGCCGATGCACGCCACCACGAGGATGGTGTTTCCTCCTTCGAGCAGCAATCCCGCATTGATAAGCATGCCGACACCGATAAGGAAGTAAGGGATGAATATGGCATTGCCGATAAACTCGATGCGGTTCATCAGCGGTGAGACATTGGGAATGAAGCGATTGAGCACCAATCCGGAGAAGAAAGCCCCGAGAATGCCCTCCAGTCCTATCAGTTCGCAGGTAGCCGCACTGATGAACATCACTGCAAGGACAAAGATATACTGCATCACCGAGTCGGAATAGCGACGGAGAAACCAGCGCGTCATGTGGCGGATAAGCCATGTCATGGCCGCACACCACGCCACAAACTTGACGAAGAAGAGCACCCAGAACATCGTTCCCGTTCCGCCGGACATGCTTCCCACCAATGCCGCCGTCACCACCAGGGCTATGAGCAGCGAGAGCATCGAAGCGCCGACAGAGAGCGTTGTCACCGTGCTCCGCTGGAGTCCGTAGCGCACCACGATGGGGTAAGCCACGAGAGTGTTACTCGCCATGATACATCCCAGAAGGAGGGAAGCGAGCGGAGGATAGTCCAGATACCAGACGCAGGAGAGATATGTGAGGATGAAAGGGACGAAACAGGTGAGCAGTCCGAAGACGGTCACCTTGCCCAGGTCCTTCTTCAGTCCCTCCATATCCATCTCTATTCCAGCAAGAAACATGATGTAAAGCAGTCCGACGCGTCCGAAAAGCTCAAAACTGGAGTCCCTTTCCAGAATGTTCAGTCCGTAAGGGCCTATCACTATGCCGGCAAGCACCATGCCGATGATGTGCGGAATGCGCAGTTTTCCCATCACGATAGGGGCAATCAGGATGATGAAGAGCACCACGAAAAATATCAAAGTGGGACTGGTTATGGGGAGATATTGCGTGAAATCAAGCATTTTTATTGACGTTAGGCATGAATTATGATGCAAAATTGCAAAAAAAATATCAAATTATCGAAGATTAAGCCGAAAATTTGTACTTTTGCATTGGAATTATATATTTTATGTAATAACAACTAAACAAAACGAAGAAGAAATGAAAGTAGCAATTGTTGGCGCAAGCGGTGCAGTGGGACAGGAGTTCCTGCGCATCCTCGATGAGAGAAATTTCCCTATGGATGACTTGGTGTTGTTCGGAAGCAAACGCTCCGCTGGTACTAAATACACATTCAAAGGCAAGGAATACGAGGTCAAACTCTTGCAGCACAACGATGATTTCAAGGACGTGGACATCGCATTCACATCTGCAGGTGGCGGCACAAGTGAGGAGTTTGCTGAGACCATCACCAAGTATGGCGCCGTGATGATCGACAACTCAAGTGCGTTCCGCATGTGTGACGATGTGCCTCTGGTGGTTCCTGAGTGCAATGCTGAGGACGCATTGAACCGTCCTCGCAACATCATTGCCAATCCTAACTGTACTACAATCATGATGGTAGTGGTGCTCAAGCCTATCGAGAACCTTTCCCACATCAAGAGAATCCACATCTCCAGCTATCAGAGTGCTTCTGGTGCAGGTGCAGCTGCGATGGCAGAGCTCCAGCAGCAGTACAAGGAACTCGTGGAGACCGGTGAGGCAAAGACCATCGAGAAGTTCCCGCATCAGTTGGCTTACAACGTAATTCCTCAGATTGACAAGATGACTGAGAATGACTACACCAAGGAAGAGATGAAGATGTACAACGAGACACGCAAGATCATGCACAGCGATGTCCGCACCAGTGCTACCTGCGTACGCGTATCTTCCCTCCGCAGCCACTCCGAGTCAGTATGGGTAGAGACAGAGGCTCCGCTCACAGTAGATCAGGTGCGTAAGGCTCTTGATGCCGCTGAAGGCGTTTCCCTCGTCGATGACCCTCAGAATTACGTTTATCCTATGCCGCTCGAAAGCGCAGGAAAGGATGACGTATATGTAGGCCGCATCCGTCAGGATCTGGCTAATGACAACGGTATCACCCTCTGGCTCACCGGTGACCAGATACGTAAGGGTGCCGCTCTGAATGCTGTTCAGATTGCAGAATATCTCATCAAGGTGGGCAACGTAAAGTAATCAGCCCGCAGCATAGTCCTTCTTGTCACTCCATGACCTTTGCGCCAGAAGAGTGACAAGGAGGGTTTTTCGTCTTTTCAAAACTGAAATCTACAGTCAATCACCATCTTGTCCGTCAGTGAAAAGGAAGGTATGACTGTCCGATAACGGTGTTCCGACAATGTGACACCTGTGATTTTACACATTATATATAAAATATCAACGATGGCTTCCATCAACAGCAGCCTTTAACCAAAGTAGTCTTGAATTACACATTTCTAAATAACATCGACTCACCGAAGGATCTCAGGGAGATTCCGGTGGACCAATTACCCGAGGTATGCCGTGAACTTCGCGATGACATCGTGAAGGAACTGTCGGTCAATCCCGGGCATCTTGCGTCGAGTCTGGGCGTCATCGAACTGACTGTCGCCCTGCATTATGTCTATGACACTCCTTATGACAGAATAGTATGGGACGTGGGCCATCAGGCTTACGGACACAAAATATTGACCGGTCGCCGTGACAATTTCTGCACTAACCGCAAGCTTCACGGCATCTGCCCTTTCCCTAATCCTGCAGAAAGCGAATATGACACCTTCACCTGCGGACATGCTTCCAACAGCATCTCCGCGGCTCTCGGCATGGCTGTGGCAGCACAAAGGGAGCAGAAACTGGCACGTGAAGGCGACAATGCAAAGGAACTGCCCACTCGCCACGTCGTTGCCGTGATAGGCGACGGTGCAATGAGCGGCGGTCTTGCCTTCGAAGGACTGAACAATGTCAGTTCTTCGCCTAACGATCTGCTCATCATCCTGAATGACAACAATATGTCCATCGACCACTCCGTCGGCGGAATGAAGCAGTATCTGCTCAACCTTACCACCAATGAATCATACAACCATTGGCGTGACAAGGCCGCAAAATGGATGTTCAGCAAGGGCATCCTCAATGACAGCAGGAAGAAAGCGATAATACGGCTCAACAATTCCATAAAGTCTCTCATCAGCGAACAGCAGAATATCTTCGAGGGACTGAACATCCGCTACTTCGGTCCGGTATATGGACATGACGTGAAGGAACTCGTCCGCGTGCTCCACCAACTGAAGAACATGCGCGGTCCGAAGCTCCTGCATATCCACACCGTGAAGGGAAAAGGCTACGAACCAGCCGAGCATGCCGCCACCATCTGGCACGCTCCGGGAAAATTCGACCCTGACACAGGCGAGAGAATAAAGGGCAATGAGGAAAATATGCCTCCGAAATTCCAGGACGTATTCGGTGAGACTCTCGTGGAATTGGCAAGGCAAAACCCTAAGATAGTGGGCGTTACGCCTGCCATGCCTACTGGATGCTCGATGAACAAGCTGATGGATGCCATGCCGGAACGTGCCTTTGACGTGGGTATTGCCGAGGGACATGCCGTGACTTTCTCGGGAGGAATGGCAAAAGACGGACTTATACCTTACTGCAACATCTACAGTGCCTTCGCCCAGCGTTCCTACGACAATATCATCCACGATGTGGCAATACTCAACCTGCCTGTAGTGTTATGCTTCGACCGTGCCGGACTGGTGGGTGAAGACGGTGCTACTCATCATGGAGCATTTGACATGGCCGCACTGAGACCGGTGCCAAACCTTACCATTTCCGCTCCGATGGACGAGCATGAACTGCGCCGGCTGATGTTTACAGCCCAGCTTCCTGGCAAGGGTGCCTTCGTGATACGCTATCCACGTGGCAGAGGTGTGCTCGTGGATTGGCGCTGTCCGCTGGAGGAAGTGGAGGTGGGAAAAGGCAGAAAACTGTCTGATGGCGATGACATTGCCGTCCTTTCCATCGGTGCCGTGGGCAACAATGTGCAGAAAGCCATCTGTAATCTCGGCGTTAAGAAGAGCGTGGCCCATTATGACATGCGTTTCCTCAAGCCTCTGGATGAGGACATCCTGCATGAGGTGGGCAGGAAATTCCGCAAGGTAATCACCGTGGAAGACGGTGTGCGCAATGGCGGTATGGGCTCTGCCGTGATGGAATGGTTTGCCGACCATGACTACGATGTTCACGTCAAGCGTCTCGGATTGCCGGATTACTTCGTCGAGCACGGCACAGTAGCCCAGCTGCAGCATATCGTAGGCATTGATGCAGAGAGCATTATAGAGGAATTAAACAAATAAATATAGGGGAAGGAGAGGCGCATTCTCCTTTCCCATATATTCAAATAGACAACAGATGAAAATAGTAATAGCAGGAGCAAGGGAAATAGGTACTTACCTGGCAAAACTTCTCTCCAGAAACAATGAGGACATCACTCTCATCGATGACGACGAGGAATGCCTCGACAATATCAGCGCCAACTATGATGTACTGACGCTTCACGACTCTCCAGGCAGCATCAAGGCGATGCAGACGGCTGGAGTGCAGCGCTGCGACCTCTTCATAGCTGTGACAGGCGACCAGCATGTCAACCTCAGTTCCTGCTCACTTGCCAAGGCTCTCGGAGCAAAGCGCACCGTGGCAAAGGTGGAGGACTATGAGTTTGCAGACTCTGCCAATGCGCAGTATCTCCACCGCGTCGGCATTGATTCCATCATCTATCCCGAACTTCTCGGCGCAAAGGACATCATCAACGGACTGAAGATGTCGTGGGTACGCCAGAGATGGGACGTGCATAATGGAGCTCTCGTGATGCTCGGCATCAAGCTACGCGAGTCTGCCACCATCCTCAACCAGCCTCTCAAGGAACTATGCGGACCGGAAGACCCTTATCATATCGTGGCTATCAAGCGTGGCGACGAGACCATCATCCCTGGTGGTAACGACGAATTGAAGCTTCATGACATTGCTTTCTTCATGACAAAGCGCAACTTTATCCCTCATATCCGCAAGATTGTGGGCAAGGAAAACTATGCCGACGTGAAGAACGTGATGATGATGGGCGGAGGAAAGATTGCCGTGCGCACAGCCGCAACCCTGCCGGAATATATCAAACTGAAGATAATAGAGAGGGACACACAGCGCTGCGAGCGACTGAATGACCTGCTCACTGATGCTGACCGCATCATGATAATCAATGGAGACGGACGTGATGTCTCCCTTCTCGTGGAGGAAGGCATCAAGAATACTCAGGCCTTCGTAGCCGTTACAGGTAATGCGGAGACCAATATCCTTGCCTGTCTCACTGCCAAGAGGATGGGAGTGCGCAAGACTGTTGCCCTCGTGGAGAACCTCGACTATGTGGAAATGGCTGAGAGCCTCGACATCGGCACCATCATCAACAAGAAGGCTATCGCCGCAAGCCACATCTATGAGATGCTGCTTGACGCTGACGTGAGCAATGTCCGCTTCCTTATGGCTGCCAATGCCGACGTTGCAGAGTTCGTGGCACAGCCCGGTTCGAAGGTCACACGCAAGAAAGTCTATGAGCTTGGTCTGCCTTACGGCATGACTTTCGGTGGTCTGGTGCGCAATGGTGAGGGTATGCTTATATCCGGTGGCACGCAGATAGAGCCGGGTGACATCGTCGTGGTGTTCTGCCACAATGCCGACATGAAGCGCATTGAGAAATTCTTCGTATAAGCAAAGCCTTTGTGCCTGCCGCTATCGTGCAGGTCTGCCTCCGTTATCCACCACTGTGCCAGCCGCATTAACACAGGAATCCCCTCTGAGTCCGTCCCTGTGCCAGCCGCGTTACCGGCTGGTTTGCAATTTAATCCCCATAAAGAAATGAATTCCAAACTGATATGTAAGATCTTAGGCTCACTGCTTTTCCTTGAGTCCCTGTTCATGATACTGTGTCTCGGCATCTCCGTATGGTATCATGAGGACGACTTGTTTGCCTTCCTCATATCAATCTTGCTTACACAGGCGGCAGGCTTCTCCTTGAGATGTGTCGGCCGCAATGCCGACAACTCCCTCGGTCGTCGCGAGTCTTTCCTCGTCGTCACCCTCGCCTGGAGCGTCTTCAGCCTTTTCGGCACGCTGCCATTCATGGTGGGTGGCTACATCACGGACTTCACCAATGCCTATTTCGAGTCCATGTCTGGCTTCACCACCACGGGCTGTACCATCCTCGATGACGTGGAATGTCTGCCTCATGGCATATTGTTCTGGCGAAGCCTGTCACAGTGGATTGGCGGTTTGGGTATCGTATTCTTCACCATAGCCATCCTTCCGTCCATGGTAGGCGGTTCGGTGAAAGTGTTTTCCGCCGAAGCCACCGGTCCTATCAAGACCAAACTGCATCCACGTCTGAGCAGTTCGGCAAAGAGCATCTGGACCATTTTCCTCGTTCTCACCATAGTATGTGCCGGCACATTCTATCTCCTCGGCATGAATGTCTTCGACAGTGTCAACCATGCCATGACCACACTTGCCACCGGTGGCTTCTCCACTCGCAATGCAAGTATCGAATACTACCATTCCCCGGCTATGGAGTATTGCAGCACCTTCTTCTGCTTTATCTCAGGAGTCAATTTCATCCTGCTCTATAATGCAGTGATAAGGGGCAAGGTGGGAAACCTTTTCCGAAATCCCGAGGTGAAATTCTATGTGGCAATCATTGCCATCTTCACTGCTTTCATAGCCATAGAACTCATCATCAACAATCATTACGGCTACGAGCGTGCATTCCGTTGCGCCGTCTATCAGGTGGTATCATTCATCACCACCACCGGTCTCTTCAACGATGATGCCGGACAGTGGCCTCATGTCACGTGGATAGTGCTGGCAGTCTGCATGTTCATTGGAGGCTGTGCTGGCAGCACCAGTGGTGGATTCAAGTCCATCAGATGCGTCATGCTGCTCAAAATCGTGCGCAATGAGTTTCGCCAGATGCTCCATCCGCGTGCTGTCCTGCCGCTCAGAATCGGTGAGAACAACGTGCCTATCGACAAGCGCGTAACGCTCCTTGCATTCCTCACCATCTATTGCATCATGTGCATAGTGTGTGCTTTCTGCATGACAGCGGCAGGAGTGGATAATACCAACTCCATCACCATCACGCTCTCCACGCTCAGCAACGTGGGTCCTACGCTCGGACTGGAGATAGGTCCTACGATGTCGTGGAACCATCTGCCCGACTTTGCCAAGTGGATATGCTCTTTCCTCATGCTGATGGGCCGTCTGGAGATATTCTCCGTCCTCATCATCTTCACCCCTACATTTTGGAAAGACAGGTGATTGCTTTTGTGGTTTTGTTGTTTTGTGGTTTAGTTGTCTTGTTGAATGCCAATACAGCCAACAAAATAACAAAATAACAAAACAACTAAACAACAAAACAACACAACAAACAGACGGCAATCTTAGCCTGATAAGCCTAAGATTGCCGTCTGTTTGCATTGGTGTGTTACTCCCACGGGAAGGCGTTGCCGAAGTAACTGTAGCGGGAATTGTCGGAATCCACGACTATCTGCTCGATGACTATTTCCGGATCTATCATGATGAGACGGAGTGAATGCTTGCCAGGTTTGCACTGGAGATCCACTTCAAGCCAGCGGATATTGTCGAACACCTCATCGCGACGTGGCAATCGTCTGTTGTCTTGCCAGCCTGAGAGCAGGAGATTATTGCGTGGAGGCAATGCTTTCAGCACTTTGGAGACAGCGAGATTCTGCTTGGTGTATTCCTGAAACTCGTCATGCAGTCCTTGTCTGGCATCTATTACACGCATCGGTTGGTCATCAATCTGCACTCCGAGGCGCAGTCCACGTGCCGGATGTACGTCCTGAGTGGGCAGTATTCCTATGGCGATGGTTCCGCTATTCGAGTTGATTTCGTATTCCAATGCAGCCCTGTTGCCTGTCGTCTCGCTTGTAGCCATCACATTGTCGGCACCCATACAGCCTTTTCCCCTGCCCAGGTTTGGCAGGAAAATCCATTTGGCTTCCTTGCCATCCACTTTTCTGCAGTATCTGTATGCCGGGATGGAGTACTCATGAGAAGGAGCAGGAGCAATATTGTTGTCCACCTTGAAACCGAGAGTCATAGGGTTTACATTCTTCTCTGGAATAGACCATTGCGTGTAGCCGATATGATTGTCGAGCATCATTCCGCTCTCCGAAATGCTTTCCGCACCATGTGCCGAATGAGGGCCATTCATCATTTATGAATATTCCGCGGTACCTTACTTTCGGTTCTCCGTCAGTGAAAGTGCCTTTGTCGATGAACACCTGCTGATGTTTCATTATCGGTGCATCCGCCATCCAGTACCAAGGCGATACTCCAATCTGCCTTGACAGTTCGTAGATGCCGTAGATGGTGCCGCGCTTGTCCGAACCGAGAATGACCATTCTGCCACCTTCGGTGAAGATGAGAAACTGTTCCCACTTGCCTTTCAGCGTCCGGCATTGCGCCTCGTATTTCTTGGCCAGAGCGCTTTTGCCCACAGTGGCCACGATGATTGGAGCGCATTCCCTGCCCGTCACTGCCTTGATGTCATGGCGGAGATTGCTGACGGCAATCCTTACTCCTGTCCAGTCAGCAGGGTCATAGACGATGGTGTCATTGGTATTCGTGATTTCGATAGCAGTCCTCTCGCCTTTGGCAAAAGAGACGAAGCGGTCTGCCGCATGGACATTGAGTCCCATGAGGAGAGCACCGGCAAGCAGTGAGAGAAAAAGTCTTTTCATTGTTGTTGTTGATAATTAGATAGAAATTCGTAGGCGCTTGTTCCTGGTCTGATTATTATTGTTGTTGATAATCAGATAAAAATTCGTAGGCACTTGTTCTATGCCTGATTGGTGTTAGTTTCAAATTCGTTACAAAAGTAATGAAAATAATTGGAAGAGCCAAATTTTTAAGTCTGGTTGTTTAGTCGTTGCGGGTGGATACGACCACGAAAATTGTCCTGTTTTTCCGTTTCTGATGCACAATATGGATACTCTTTTGTAACGTATTGATAGTCAATGGAATGCGAAAGCATAGTTTTTGCATTGCAAAAGCATAGATATTACCTCCTGATAGCATAGCTATTACGGGGT
>OCLD01000307.1_pt1 | contig 12644 bp, 9 predicted proteins | sample 1495911 | NCBI WGS metagenome assembly OCLD01 (sample SAMN03418271, study PRJEB22391) | human gut metagenome | biome: human-gut; feature: organic feature; material: feces | host: Homo sapiens | place: Tanzania | collected 2013-01
TGAGAGTTTGTCCCATTGGAAGTAGGCCGAATAAGCTACAGACATGGCCCAGAGAGACGATTCCCATACAGCGTCGGAAGTTGATGTCGAACCCCAGTAGTTGTTGCCGCTGCACACCTTGAGTTTGTTGGCCTTATGTGTAGAGTAGGCAAAGATGAGCGACTTCATGGCCATGTCCTCAATCTTTTCCCATGTGACGCCTGCTGGCAAGCTTATCCCAGCGGGTTTTCCGTATTTAACAAGGAATGCGCATATCATAGAGAGGTCAGCATTAGGACGCACGCCACGCTCATCATTGGCCATGGTGTTTTCGCCTCTAAAGCATCCGCATGCTTCTTTGATTGAGTTCGGGCTTGCGCATTCTTGAAAATCGTTGACCATGTAACGTGAGAAATCTGCCAACATCTGCATGAGATCAGCTTTCATGTCGGCTTCACCGATGAAGTCAGCGTTGATGACACCTTCTGTGAATGATGGGACCTCAATCTCTGTGGGGTCTTCAGCTTCTGTATAGTTGTCAGGCATCTTGTAGAGGCGGAAATTGTCCACAAGTATGGATGCTCCTGAACTGTTGCTGAAGTTGACTGTCAGTCCTATTGTCACCTTGCTTTCTTCCTTAGTTGTGAAAATGAGTTCGCTGGTTGCCCATTTAGATGGCAGTGACGACTGGAAGTTGAGAAGTTGCGATTCATTACCAGCAATGAGTGATGCAGAGTGTGTCGACTGTGTCACGCATTTATTGTCAACGGTGAGTTTGTAAGTGCCGGCAGGCAGATTCACATCTTGCAGGAGAGAGGCTGTTGAAGCATTCCATGCGTTGCGGATATAATACATCTGTTTGCCTTCAGAAGGCAGGCCTGGAGCACCGAAGTTGTTGTCGGTGGCTTTGGCGCTGGCATTCATGATGTCGCTCACGCCATATTTGCCAGAAAGGTTCCATCCTGAGATGGCAGCTGCTGTATATGCTCCCCGCGTGTTGTCTTGAGGCAAATTGTTGATATCATCCTGTTCAAAGGATGGATTGTTGAGGTGCTGTGCTGTGATGTCTGTTTGCGCCTTGGCCGATGTGGCTAAGATGAGGCATAGCGGCAGTACAATATGTTTCTTCATTAGTTACGCTGTGAGGTTTTATAATAGTAAGTTGTAGTAGTTAGTCTAATGCTCTAATAAGCAGGCCTGTTGGGCTTAATTAACATGAAAGTCCAGCCACCATTCCTTTGTGTTAGCAAAAAAATGGTATGGCTGGACTTTTATGAGCGTATCTTATTATTTAAGACGTGCGAGAGTGTCCTTGATTCGCTTCATCGACTCGATGATGTTCTCGTCGGATGTGGCGTAGCTCATGCGGAAGCACTCTGGAGAACCGAAAGCGTCACCGCCTACAGTAGCCACATGGCCTACTTCGAGAAGATACATGGCTAAATCGTTCGAGTTGTTGATGATGCGGTCACCATCCTTCTTGCCGAAATAGCTTGAGCATTTAGGGAAGAGGTAGAATGCTCCCTGTGGCTCATTAACTTCAAGTCCTGGAATTTCCTTAGCAAGCTTGACGATGAGGTTGCGGCGGCGTTCAAAAGCTTGACGCATGTCCTCCACGCATTGCTGGTCGCCAGCAAATGCTGCTTCTGCAGCCTTCTGCGACACAGAGCATGGGCCTGATGTGTATTGTCCCTGCAGCTTGTTGCAGCCCTTGACAATCCATTCAGCAGCGGCAATGAAGCCAATGCGCCAGCCTGTCATGGCATAAGCTTTAGACACACCGTTGATGATGACCACGCGGTCTTTGATGTCATCAAATTCTGCCATGGAAGCATGCTTGCCCACGTAGTTGATGTGCTCGTATATCTCGTCAGCGATGACGATTACACGCTCATGCTTGAGAAGCACGTTTTTCAGAGCCTCAAGTTCTGCTTTGCTGTACACAGAACCTGTTGGGTTGCTTGGAGAGCAGAGTATGAGAGCTCGAGTTTTAGGAGTGATGGCAGCTTCGAGTTGTTCTGGTGTGATTTTGAAGTCCTGCTCTATAGGAGCCTCTACAAAGATTGGAGTACCCTCGGCAAGAAGTACCATCTGTGGATATGATACCCAGTATGGAGCAGGGATGATTACTTCGTCGCCTGCGTTGACAAGAGCCATAATGGTATTGCAGACAGACTGCTTTGCGCCGTTGGAACAGAGAATCTGTGATGGCTGGTAATCAAGGCCGTTCTCGTTCTTGAGTTTATTGACGATGGCCTTCTTCAGTTCTGGGTAACCTGGCACAGGACTGTAACGGCTCCAGTTGTCCTCCACAGCCTTGATGGCTGCGAGTTTGATATGGTCTGGAGTGTTGAAATCAGGCTCGCCAACGCTGAGGTTGATGATGTCGATACCTTGAGCTTTTAGCTCAGAACTCTTCTGGCTCATAGCAAGAGTGGCAGAAGGAGACAAACGGTTGAGTCTATCAGAGAGAGTTTCCATAATTATAACTGTGTTTAATTTATGAATATTCTTGTTTGGGTGATCAGGTGCTTCCGCCTTCAAAACATGCAGGCTTGTTTTGTTTCAGCAGGCCCATGCTGGCTTGAAGCTCTGTAATGTCACCAATGGTTATTTGTTGAAGTGAAGGGTATGCCCCATACGCTCTTTCTTTGTGTGTAGATAGCGTTCGTTGTATGGATTAGGGGTGATTTCGATAGGCACATTGTCCACAATCTCGAGGCCGTAGCCTTCGAGGCCCACACGCTTCACAGGGTTGTTGGTGAGGAGCTTAATCTTGCTCACTCCTATCTCGCGTAGTATTTGCGCTCCTACTCCATAGTCGCGCAAGTCGGGGTCGAAGCCGAGATGTATGTTTGCGTCAACGGTGTCGAGGCCTTCTTCCTGAAGCTTGTAGGCTGCTATTTTGTTCATCAGTCCGATGCCTCGTCCTTCCTGTATGAGATACACTATGGCACCTTTGCCCTCCTTCTCAATGAGTTGCATTGACTTGTGGAGCTGTTCGCCGCAGTCGCATCTCTGGCTGGCGAAGATGTCGCCTGTGGCACAGCTTGAGTGCATGCGCACGAGCACAGGCTCGTCTTTTTCCCATGTGCCCTTGATTAGGGCCACATGCTCAAGGCCGTTGCTCTTCTGGCGGAATGGGATGATGCGGAAATGTCCGTAGGCTGTGGGCATGTCAGCTTCCACTCCTTTCTCGACAAGGCTCTCCTGATGGAGGCGGTATGCAATAAGGTCTTTTATCTGTATGAGTCTCATTCCATGTTCCTTGGCTTTGGCTATGAGTTCAGGCATGCGTGCCATGGTGCCGTCGGGGTTTAGTATCTCTATGAGCGCAGCGGCAGGCTTAAGGCCTGCCAGACGAGCCAGGTCGATAGCGGCCTCTGTGTGTCCGGCACGGCGCAGCACGCCATTGTCTTGAGCATAGAGAGGGTTTATATGTCCTGGACGGCCGAAGTCGGCAGGCTTGGCCTCGCTGTTGGCAAGCCATTGTATGGTGGCTGCGCGGTCATGTGCGCTTACTCCAGTGGTGCATCCGTCGAGTTTGTCTACAGTGACTGTGAATGGGGTGCCAAGCATAGATGTGTTGTCCTCCACTTGATGTGGCAGCTCAAGTTCCTTTGCGCGTGAGATGGTGATAGGTGCGCATAGCACACCACGTCCTTCGCACAGCATGAAATTGACCTTGTCAGGCGTGATCATCTCAGCAGGTGTGATGAAGTCACCTTCGTTTTCCCTGTCTTCGTCATCTACCACGATGACGAACTTGCCTTGGCGGAAGTCTTCAATAGCATCCTCTATTTTACTGAACTGAAACGATGTTTCCATATATGTAATCTTTTAGTTTGTCTGAATTTTTTATGATGGCACGGAGGTCTTTCCTTCGTCTGCGGTAGAATCGGAAGGAATGGGTGTCCATGACAGGATATGCGTTGAGAGCGTTGAGAATGTGTCGGTCCTTGCTGTTGGACAGCACCTCGATGATAGCCTCAAGTTTTTCGTTGAGGTCGTTGGCCTCTTTGTCCTCATGTCGTGAGATATAGAACCATGCAATGTACCGGACGTATCCAAAAACATTAGAGCGTGGCAATGAGGCATAGTAGTCATGCGCTGCCTTGGTTATGGCTTCGAGATGATGAGCTACTGCCGCATAGTCGGGGTCTTCTATTATCACTTCCTTCTTTGTGATATGCCGTTTGGTGCGTATGCCAAGCAGTTTTCGCCACAGATTGACATATGCGTCCATGTTGAAGACAGCGGAGTCGTTGTTGGATTTTATTGTGAAGAACATTCCCAGTGGCGCAAGGACCAAGGTGCTCAGCCACATGCCAAGCCACACAGGTATGGCTCCTTCGCGTCCCACCTTGTCGCCAAAGGTGTTGATGATGTAATAGAAGATGAATATTATCACTGCAATGACGACAGGGAATCCCAGTCCGCCCTTGCGTATGATGGCACCGAGCGGAGCGCCTATGAAGAAGAACAACAAGCAGGCGAGAGACATGGTTATCTTCTGCCAGAACTCTTTCTGATGGCGTCGTATGTCCTTGTTGCCCTGTTCTATGTAAGTGTCACTGGTCTCAAATTCCTGTGCGCTGGCTTTTTGCAGCGCAGATATGACTGCGCTCTGCTTCTGCTGGTTTGTCAGTGAGGCAAAGACTGAGTCGGCGATGACAGATGATGTGGGCACGCTTCCAGCATGCTTTGCCATTTCTTTCTGGTAAATTTCATCTTGCTTCTCAAGTCGCGCCCTTGTGCTGTCTTCCATCGTGCTGATGGTGATGGAGTCGTAGTCGGACAGACGTGCCTCGTGCGGTATGCTGAGATAGTTGCGTTCCATATACTGAGCCCTGTTGAGACTCAGACTGTCGTAGTATGCATTAAGAGAGTCAATGTCGTGCACAAGCTGTTTCATGTCTTTCATCATTGCCGATCCTCCGACGCTTTCTTGGTCCACCATGTTGAAGTTGGTGTCGAAATCGATGATGAAATGTTTCTCCACAAATGTTTCGCGGCGGTAGGGTACGTTGTTGGCTTGCAAGGCTCCGTCTTGCAGGTTCTCAAACTGTTCGCCTTCATAGAGGTGGAGCAAGAGATGCATCTTGTCTGACATTAGCTTTGCCATTGGCGAGTCGGCAAGGAAGATATGCGCCTTGTTTACACCTTCTTGCATGTTGTAGATGATGGCATCATAGAGCATGCCTGTGTCCTTGTTTTTCTTCTTGACATAGATGTTTATGTTTTCTATGCCATCATAGAATACACCTTCAGGAATGTCCAGCTCTGGCGATTTTGTCTTCATGGAGAAGAGCATCTGCTTCAGGTTTTGCTGCGCATCTGGCACAATTTTATTTTGAAAATAAAACGATCCGAAAGCAAATAGGGTGTTCAAGATGATGAGTGGGCGCAGTGTGCGCAGAAGGGATATGCCGGCAGCTTTGATGGCGAGCAGTTCGAGGCGTTCGCCTATGTTGCCGAAAGATATGAGGGATGCGAGCAATATGGCCAATGGCAAAGCTAATGGCACGAGTGTCTCAGCCGCATAAAAGAAAAATTTCAAGTATACGTCGAAGGTGAGCCCTTTGCCGATGAGATCGTCCATGTATTTCCATAGAAACTGCATCATGACGACAAAGAGGCTGATGCAGAAGGTGCCTGCAAACAGCGTGAGGTAGTTTTTTAGTATGAATAAGTCGAGTCGTTTGAAAAGTCTCATCCTTCTTTGCTTGCGTGTGTGTTACTTCAGCGGCCTCATGCGAGTGTATGTGAAATGCCGCAATGCTCACTTTCTATTTTTTCAGGATGCAAAGTTACGAATTTAAGTCGAATGGTTAAAACATTATGGTTGATTACTTGAAAAAAAAACTATTACAGACTCTTTATGCAGCATATTAGGCACAAATTAGAACTTGCAGGCATGTACATCTTTAATTTTTTTGTAACTTTGCATTCGAAAAGAATTAAAGAAAGATTTATGATTACAGCTGATCAACTGAAAGACATTAAAGATCGTACAGAAGCGCTTCACCGCTATCTGCAGATAGAGAACAAACTCATTGAGGTGCAGGAAGAGGAGTTGCGCACTCAGGCCCCAGGTTTCTGGGACGACCAGAAAGCGGCAGAGGCGCAGATGAAGAAGGTGAAGGACCTTCAGAAATGGATAGATGGATACAAGGAGGTCAAGGCTGCCACTGACGACACGGAAGTGGCATACGACTTCTATAAGGAAGAGATGTCGACTGAGGAAGAGGTGGACGAATATTATGCTACGGCTTTAAAGCTCATTGAAGACCTGGAACTCAAGAATATGCTTCGTGGAGAGGCCGATGGCATGGATGCTGTGCTTAAGATAAACTCAGGCGCAGGCGGCACTGAAGCCCAAGACTGGGCATCCATGCTCATGCGCATGTACCAGCGATGGGCCGAGGCGCATAAGTACAAGGTGAATATAAGCAACTTCATTGATGGTGATGAGGCTGGCATCAAAACTGTGACCATGGAGATTATGGGCGACCAAGCATATGGATTCCTTAAAGGGGAAAGCGGCGTGCATCGTTTGGTGCGTGTGAGTCCATACAATGCCCAAGGCAAGCGCATGACATCGTTTGCCTCAGTGTTCGTCACTCCTCTGGTAGACGATTCCATAGAGGTCGTCATTGACAAAAGTAAAATCAGCTGGGACACGTTCCGCAGTTCTGGTGCAGGTGGACAGAATGTCAATAAGGTGGAGACAGGGGTGCGCTTGCGTTACCAGTATGTTGATCCCGATACAGGTGAGGAAGAAGAAATCCTCATTGAGAATACTGAGACTCGCAAGCAGCAGGAAAACCGCGAGAATGCCATGCGCCTGTTGCGTTCACAGCTCTACGACAGAGCATTGAAGAAGAAAATGGCAGAGCAGCAGAAGATTGAGGCTGGCAAGAAGAAGATAGAGTGGGGTAGCCAGATACGTTCATACGTGTTTGACGACCGCCGTGTGAAAGACCACCGCACAAACTATCAGACCAGCGATGTCGGTGGAGTGATGGATGGCAAATTGGATGATTTCATCAAGGCGTACCTGATGGAATTCTCTGAGACTGAATAGAAATGTTTTTAATTGTCACAACGTAATGGGATGGTATATCGCGATGACGTGTTATGCCACCCCATAATGATTTTCATGGCATAGTTGTTTCATGGCACATTTAGAGATAGAACGCAAGTTTTTGGTTGTTGGCGACTTTAAGTCGCAAGCATACAATGTCACACATATAGAGCAAGGCTATTTCGCCACAGACCCAGGAAAGACAGTCCGCATACGCATCAGAGATGACAAGGGATACTTGACAATAAAGGGTCCATCAAGCGAGGGCGGCATCAGCCGCTATGAGTTTGAGACGGAGATATCTGTGGAAGATGCCCGTGAGATGCTCAAACTTTGCAGGCCTGGCAAGGTGGAGAAAAACAGGTATCTGGTCAAGTCGGGGAAGCATGTAGTGGAGGTTGACGAGTTTTTTGGCGATAACGAAGGACTGGTGCTGGCAGAGATTGAACTCAGTTCTGAGGATGAGGCTTTTGACAGGCCCGACTTCCTTGGCAAGGAGGTCACAGGCGACAAACGGTATTACAACAAGCACATGCTGAAGCATCCTTACAAGGAATGGAAGGATGAGCAATAGGTGGTGTGCTTTGAAAAAGTGTAAACGAAATATTGGCAAGGATGAAAATAATGAGATGGATATGCACGGTGGTGGTGTCGGTTGTCATCATCATATTGAGTACGATACCTGTGCCTGATGTGCCTGAATTGGATAATGTGCCTTTCTTCGACAAGTGGGTGCATTTTGTCATGTATGGAGGTTTGGCCATGGCTGTGTGGTTTGACCGGACAGTCATCTGCAAGCGTCGCATGAACCATTCGATATGGACCTTTTTGTTTGTCTATCCCATGGTTCTTGGTGGATTGATGGAGCTTGTGCAAGCTTATCTCACCACGTGCCGCTCAGGAGATTGGCTCGACTTTTATGCTGATGCGTTTGGCGCGCTGATTGGATTGTTGTTGTGCTTGCTGATACACAACCCTCTGTGCAGGCGTCTGTGATTGCTTTTTATAATAATAATTGAACACCTACTTAAGAAAGAATATGGACAGAGAAAACTTTGGCTCGAAATTAGGAGCCGTGCTTGCTGCTGCAGGCTCAGCCGTCGGACTTGGCAATATATGGCGTTTTCCGATAGAGACAGGAGAAAATGGCGGCGCTGCATTCATTGTTGTGTACATCATAAGCATCATGGTGCTTGGCCTGCCTATCATGATAAGTGAGTTTCTTATTGGTAGATATACGCATTCTAATACAGCAGGAGCTTATCGCATCATGTCGAATGGCTCACCATGGAAATGGGTGGGCCGATTGGGGGTGTTCTGTGGATGGTTCATCATGTGTTACTATATAGTAGTGGGTGCATGGACGCTGTATTATGCATTCTTGGCTGTCACCAACTCTTTTGCAGGCATTGAAGGCAAAGGTTATGTCGATGTGTTCGACACCTTTGTCCATGATCCTTTGACGCCATCCATCGCACTTTTGTGCTTTGTGGCATGCGTGCATGTCGTGGTGGTCAGAGGTGTGCAGTCTGGCATAGAGAAATCGGCCAAGATGCTTATGCCGGCCCTGTTCATCATCACAGTCATACTTGCAGTGTGTTCCGTTTCTTTGCCTGGGGCATCCAAAGGTGTGGAGTTTCTTCTGAAACCCGACTGGAGCAAGGTCGACAGTCATGTGATTCTTCAGGCCATGGGCCAGGCTTTCTATTCCCTCAGTCTGGGCATGGGCTGTTTGTGCACATACGCAAGCTATTTCGACAAGAGCACGCCATTGGCAAAGTCGGCAGTCAACGTGTCGATAATAGACACCGTCATAGCTGTAATGGCTGGATTCATCATCTTCCCCTCAGTCTTCAACATTGGCATGAGTCCTGAGGATGTTGGTGTGGGAGCCAGTCTGACATTCATTTCTTTGCCTAATGTGTTCCAGCAGGCATTTGGCAATGGCAGTTTGCTTGCAGTGGCAGTGTCCACCATGTTTTATCTGCTTCTTTTTGTGGCAGCTCTCACCAGTGCCATATCCTTGCATGAGGTGGCCACAGCGTATGTTTCAGAAGAGTTCCACTGTCCACGAAAGAAAGCAGCCACAATAGTGACGTCTTCCATCTTAGTTCTTGGCATGCTGTGCTCTCTCTCGTTTGGTCCTTTGGATGGTGTGCGCATTTTGGGATACAACATCTTTGAGGTGTTTGACAATCTGTCTGGCATGATATTGCTTCCAGTCAGTGGCTTGCTCATCAGCATTTTTGCAGGTTGGGTTATTGACAAGCAGCTGTATCGTGATGAGCTGACCAATGGAGGCGATTTGAAAGCCCGTTATTTCCGTCTGCTCCGTTTCTGCCTTAGATATGTGGCTCCGGCAGCTATAGGAGTGATATTCCTTGACCAGCTTGGAATTTTTAATTTTTTGAAGTGATTCCACTTCTTATTTATTATGATAAAAGCAGTTTTTTTTGATATAGATGGCACTCTCGTGTCTTTCAATACACACAAAGTGCCGCAGTCGGCTATTGATGCCGTGCATGCCGTGCGTCAAAAAGGCATAAAGGTGTTTATAGCCACAGGGCGTCCTCGTCCTTTCATCAACAATATTGCCGGACTGGAATATGATGGCATCATGTCGGTCAATGGCGCAAGCATTGTATTGGACGATGGCACATGCCTGACGCATCGCCCTGTGCCTGCTGATGATGTGAGGCGCATGGTGGAGTATCAAGACAAGAATCCAATAGCAGTTGCCTATGCAACAGACAACAGTGCTTTCGTCACACATTATAATGAGGATTTCCGAACTGTATTCGAACTTCTCGACCTTGGCATACCTGAGCAATTGCCACCATATGAGGCTCTTGACCTTGATGTGCTCCAGATAATAGCATTCTTTCCCAAAGAGAAAGAAGATTACATAATGAGCAATGTGCTGAAAGAATGCGCAGCCCAACGTTGGCATCCTCTCTTTGCCGACTGCATAGTCAAAGGCACAAGCAAAGCCACAGGCATAGATGATGTGTGCCGTCATTATGGCTACGACATAAGCGAGACTATGGCTTTTGGCGATGGAGGCAATGACATGCAAATGCTTTCGCATGCAGGGTGGGGCATAGCTATGGGCAATGCCTCCGATGAGGTTAAGGCATGTGCGAGATTCGTCACTGACAGTGTTGATGACGATGGCGTGGCAAAGGTGCTGAACCATATAGAAGATTTCAACTGAAAAAGTTTCATAGAGCGCTTCACACAGCACTCTATGAAACTTTTTCAGTTGGTCATGCCTAATTGCATGATAATCATCAGCACCTGCTTTCGTTTATCCCAAATAGGTCTAATGACCGATTTGGGTTTATTTGTTTATTATGACCTTTCGCTTCTGTCCGTCAGGCATGGTGATGATGTTGATGCCAGGAGTGAGCGACTGTGTCTTTATGCCAGCAGCGTTGTAGATGCTGCAGTCTGACGATGAAGGTGAAGATGGAGAAAGGCCATCGATGCCATCAGGTTCCATGACAGTGTTGATGCGGCATTCCAAAAGAAGGAACTCATGGAATCCACCCTCTGTCGTCTGGTCTGTGAATCGGATGATGTATTTGCCTTCCTTGTTTATGGTGAATGGCAACTCATATAGTTTTGCCGATTTCACGTTTGCGCCGCTGTTGCCATTGGCATTAGGTGTCGCATACATCACATCTGTCGTTGCAATGCTGTTGCCATCAGCATCGAGCAGGCTTACTAAATATTTAGGAGTGCCTTTCCATGCCGCTCCTGCAAAAGAGAGTGTGTACTTGCCTTCTGACAGCATGAGAGGATAAGCCGACTGCGAGCCATATTCAGCCTTGCCGTTTCTCCAATACAGAGCTTTTCTTTGATATCCGTTGAATCCTGACATTGTGCGTGATCCCGAACTGTATGAGTTGGGGTATTCATGCACATCATCGTTCTCCTGTGTCACTTTCCATCCTTGAGGCATGGTGCCGCCTAACACATCGCTCATGTCCATGTTGTACACGAGAGTCTGGTCAGTGAAAGCAGGCAGCAAGGTCACATTCTCGTCAGGCATGGTGAAGGTCACAGATGTGGCGCCTTTTTCTACGTCAAGGAAAGTGCTCTGCGTGAAGAACACAGAGTTGGTCAACTGAATGGATGTGAGGGCATATCCTTGTTCGGGAATGATGGTGAGTGTCACTTCCTCGCCTTCTGCCGCCATCTCTTTGTCTGCGATGACTGTGCCATGTTCAATCTGGCGTATCGTCACTTCATATTGCGGAGCCTTTTCTTCAACATGGCTGTAAGTCACATTGTCGATATACATGGCCACTCCACTTGTGTTCGTTATGGTGAGAGTGTTCTTGCCTTCTTTCATCGTCATGGCGCAGGTGGCCACCTTCCATTCGTTGGTGGCAGTCTTCTCGCATTTCACGTTCTTGATACCATTGAGGGATAATCTCAGATAGCCAGCCTTGGGTGACGTGTAACGGATGTTCACGTTGTATTCACCAGCTTTCTTGATGTCCATCTCGTGTCGCAGGGAGCCTGCAGTGTTAGAGCCCATGTCCATGAACCCGTTGCCTGCATGTCCACGCACGTTAGGATACCAGCCATAAGGGTCTGTCACGCAGCTCTTGATGCTCTTGAAGTCCATGTCTTCAGCCTCGATGGTGACAGGTCCATAGTATGGCTCTGGCTGTTTAGGCATGTCAGCAGTGAGAGGTGTCGAGTCGACAAAGTCTGTGCTTCGGTCTGTGGCAGCTCCTGCGCAATTAAGCGTGATGTCCACAGGTCCCATGTGCGATATGCTGAGAGTGTACGATCCGTCCTCGCCGTTCCATTCCTCGGAAGCAGTGGCCTTAGCAGCAGTTCGTTTTGTCATCGTGTATGTAGGTTTCGAAGTGGCTCCGTTGATGGTTATTTTGTCAACCTTCACGGTGGTGGTGTCTGTGCGGTAGTTGTTGAGATAGAAATCTATGTGATCAGCATATTCCTTTACGATGCCGCTGCTTAGTTTTCCATAGGTGAGCGTCATGCTTTCGCATGTGTTGTACAGGAGAGGTATGTTGGCCGTTGCTGTTGTCTTCTTGTTCAGGTATGTGTATGGGGTGTAAGTGACCAATTGGTTCTTGAAGCGTTCCACAAACAGGTCGCCTTTGCTCACCTCAGGATAATACTTGTTGAATTCAGCAACCTTGGCAGAGATGGAACTCCATTTCGTGCTGCGTGAAGCCTTGTAAACCTTCACAGGGATGGATTGGGCTATTTCATCATAAAGACCATTTGCCACTGGTATGGTTCCATATCGTCCCGTCTTCTTGAAATAGCAGTAGTTGTCCATCCATTGTCCGTTGCCTTTGTTGAAAGGGTCTGTCTGCTTATATAGGCCATCGTATAGGTCTCCCCATGCGGCATACTTGTCCTCATCGTTGCCTGATGTCACATTGTTGACGACAACAATCTTTGTCTTGCCTACCACTTCTTCTCTTGAAGGGATGTACATGGTGCCGTCGATTATTTTTCGGAACATGTCAATCCATGCGTTGTCGAAGCTTGGGAACCTGCCCCAGTTGCGTCTTGTGTATCCGTTCACGGT
>OCLD01000308.1_pt1 | contig 12610 bp, 9 predicted proteins | sample 1495911 | NCBI WGS metagenome assembly OCLD01 (sample SAMN03418271, study PRJEB22391) | human gut metagenome | biome: human-gut; feature: organic feature; material: feces | host: Homo sapiens | place: Tanzania | collected 2013-01
TTCGGGTTCACGACCACGGAGAACAAGCAGGTCAGGATGTCCGCCGGCCTTGCGGTGGCGTTCAGGACGGATTCGAAGACCATTGCCGTGAGGACCAAGTACCTAGACAGAGGCTTCCCGGCAAACACGGGCGGCCTTGCCGCCAGGGGCTACGACCTTTACATCCGTCAAGACGGGAAGTGGCTTTGGGCGGCCTCCAATGCGTCCTACAATCAGAATCCGGAGAACGATGTCACCCTGATCAACAACATGGACGGTTCGATGCACGAGTGTCTGATGTACCTGCCGATCCTCAGCGAGGTGGAGTCCGTCAAGATCGGCACCGATGAAGGTTCCGTGATCGAACCTATCGCCAATCCGTTCCGCCACAGGGTGGGGATCTTCGGTTCGAGCTTCACGCACGGCATCAGCACCTCAAGGGCCGGCATGGCCTATCCCGAGCAGCTTTCGAGGATGACGGGCCTCCAGTTCCTGAGCCTTGGATGCAGCGGCAACTGCAAGCTGCAATCCTATTTCGCCGACGTGCTTTGCGCCGCCGAGGTGGATGCCTTCGTGTTCGACTCTTTCTCGAATCCGACTCCGGAACAGATCAAGGAGAGGCTATTCCCGTTCATCGAGAAAGTTCAGGCAGCACATCCCGGCATCCCGCTGATCTTCCAGCGGACCATCTACAGGGAGAGCCGCAACTTCAGCACCTCCAGCGGGCGGGGCGAGGCCCGCAGAATGGAACTGGTTGACAGTCTTATGAATATAGCGGTGAAACGTTACCCGGATGTCTACTATGTCAAGTCCACATGTGCGACCGCTCCCGACCACGAGACTTCCGTGGACGGCACCCATCCGTCCGACTATGGCTACACCCTCTGGGCAGAATCCATCCGCAAACCAATCGTGAAGATCCTCCGCAAATACGGAATAAGATAATCCAGCTAGACGGATCATTCGGAGCGCCGGTTGAAGACAGCCGAACGGCTGCTACGGCGGAACCACAAGCGCGGCGCCAGACCGCTCTCAGGGGCAGCTTAAGCGCCGATGGCGGAAGAAGAATATTCATTGAAAAGACAAAATGGCGAATCTGAAGACATTGGCCAAGGACACCGCGATCTACGGCCTAAGCAGCATCATAGGAAGGTTCCTCAACTACCTTCTCGTCCCACTCTACACCCACGTGATCACCTCATCGAGCGGCGGCTACGGAGTTGTCACCAACCTCTACGCCTACACCGCCCTGCTGCTGGTGATCCTGACCTACGGGATGGAGACGACCTTCTTCCGGTTCGCCAACAAGGAAGGCGAGAACCCTGACAAGGTATATTCCACGATCCTGACCTCGGTTCTGGCCACTTCCCTACTCTTCGTGGGACTGATCGTGGCCTTCATAGGCCCTGTCTCCTCCGCCCTGGGCTACGCCGCCCACCCGTCCTACGTCTGGGCAATGGCCGCCACCGTGGCCATCGACGCCTTCCAGTGCATCCCCTTCTCCTACCTCCGCTACAAGAAAAAGCCGCTGAAATTCGCCGCCCTTAAACTGCTCTTCATCGGACTCAACATATTCCTGAACCTGGCCTACTTCGTGATACTCCCGAAGACAGGAGTCAACCCTCTGGGCATCTACGACAACGGTCTGGACGTGGGTTACGTGTTCTACATCAACCTCTTCTGCACCGCAGTGACCACCTTCTTCTTCTGGAGGGAACTGCAAGGATTCAAGTTCGGCTTCAACGGAAGGCTCCTAAGGAGAATGATGTCCTACAGCTGGCCGATCCTTGTGCTCGGAATAGCCGGCATCCTGAACCAGAGCGGCTCCCAGATAGTGTTCCCTTTCATCTACGGCGAAGGTTCCGATGTTCCTCTTGGTATCTACGGCGCGAGCGTCAAGATCGCGATGATCATGGCGATGATCACCCAAGCCTTCCGCTATGCCTACGAACCCTTCGTGTTCGGCAGCGCGTCGGAGAAGGGCAGCAAGGAGATGTATGCCAAAGCGATGAAGTACTTCATAATATTCACGCTCCTGGCCTTCCTCTGCGTGGTCGGCTACATGAACATCCTTAAATACATCATCGGACCAAGCTACTGGGAAGGCCTGAAGGTAGTCCCGATCGTCATGGCCGCCGAGATCATGATGGGTGTCTACTTCAATCTCTCCTTCTGGTACAAGCTGACAGACCAGACTCTCTGGGGAGCCCTCTTCTCCGGCATAGGCTGCCTGGTCCTCTTCGGAGTGAACATCCTGTTCATCCCCAAGTTCAGCTACATGGCCTGCGCCTGGGCCGGTTTCGCCGCCTACGGGGTGGCCATGCTGCTCTCCTACATAGTAGGCCAGAAGAAGTACCCCATCAAGTACCCTCTAAAAGACATCGCCCTGTACGTAGCCCTGGCTCTGGCAATGTTCGCCGTAATGACCTACGCCAACGTCCGCCTCGGAAAGGGGCTGGCGATCGTCTGCAACACCGCCCTGATCCTCACCTTCTGCGCCGTCATCATCAAGCGCGACTTCCCCCTCTCCTCCCTCCCCGTAGTAGGCAAGTACTTCAAGCCCAAGTCCCATTAACGGCAACGACAGCGCTCACAGGCAGCGAGTTTTACAACGGAGTTCAATAATAGGAATTCTATAATCAGGAGTTCTATAATGGATTCAGGATGGATTTCTTGTAGTGGAATGTCTGGTAGAGGGAACGGTAGATGAGGTGGGCGTAGTAGGCGGCGAATAAGAGGTGGGCTCCGGCGACGGAGGCAGCATCAAAGGCACCAAGACTCGAAGAATCAAGGGAGCCTGCACCCGAAAAGGCATCCGCGGCAACTGCGGCAACTGCACCCGAGAAGGTTCGCGCGGCATCAAGGGCACCAGAAGCACCCGCGGCACCCGCAGCACCATAGGCACCCACTCCCGAGGCGGGAACTGGGCTGTCTATGAGTAGGGAGCCTATGAGCCAGACGGCGAAGAAGGCTACCACACAGCCTATGTTGGAATCACGCATGGGTTTGGTGGCGGTGGCTCCGGTGTAGATGCCGTCCCAGGTGAAGGCGGGGCAGCTGATCAGGGGGAAGAAGACCAACCAAGGCATGAACATGCTGGCGGCGGCCACCACACTTGGGTCGGAGGTCAGGAGGCGGATCATGGGAACTCCCAAAGCGGCGTAGATGAACACGAAAAGGGTACCTATGGCCATGCTCCAGGCGAAGGTGTAGTTTACTGTGCGGCAGACCATTTTCGGAGCGCGCATTCCTATGAACCTGCCGGTCAGGGCTTCGCCGGCGAAGGCGAAACCGTCGGTGAAATAGGAGAAGGTCAGGAGGAGCTTCAGCATTATCGAACTGGCGGCAAGGAGGACGTCACCCAGGCGGGAGGAGATGGCTGTGAAGGCCAGGTAGACTACTATCAGGCAGACAGATCTGATGAAGAGGTCGCGGTTGACCGAGAAGAAACGGCGTACCTCGCTGCCACGGAAGGGAGCGGTGGACAGGAGCGGGGAGCCTTCCAAGACATTACGGAACTTCACCAGGACACGGGAGGCGGCGAAGATGAGTCCTGAATATTGGGCAACAACGGTACCCAGGGCAATTCCTTTGTAGCCAAGGCCTTCGAAACCCAGTGACGGGAGGCCGAAGGTCAGCAGGATGCTGAACAGGATGTTGCCTCCGTTGACTATCACGTCGGCCAGCATGGAGCTGAAGGTGTCCTGCATGCCGATGAACCATCCGCGGAAGGCCATGAGGCTCAGGGTGGCGGGGGCTGCCCAGATACGGATGTAGAAATAGTCAAGGGCAAGGGTGCGGACCTCTTCGGAGCAGCCTACGAATAGGAAGATCAGTTTCTGGAAGGGCCACTGTACCAGGATCATGGCTAACGCTATCAAGAAGGCCAGGCCTACTCCCCTCTTTAGATTGTCGGCGCAGTCTTTCCAGTCGGAGCGTCCGTAGGCTTGGGCTGTCATGCCGCCGGTGCCGGCGCGAAGAAAGCCGAAATTCCAGTACAGGAGGTCGAACATCAGGGAACCAACCGAGACTCCTCCGATCAGGGCGGCGGCGGAGGCGTTCAGATGACCGGCCACGGCAATGTCTACCATTCCCACAAGCGGGACGGTCAGGTTGGCAAGCATACTGGGGAGCGCCAGCCTCAGCATTTCCTTGTTCATCGCATTCATGCGGCAAATGTAGTCATAAAGTGGAAATTTAATGAATCTCCGACCTGGAATATTAAAAGATTTTTAAAGGAATTCATTAACTTTGAAGATTAAGGAATATACCAGCAGCAGCAAAGGCAGCCCAAAAGAGGCGAAGGCGTTCCAGCGGTAGCGAAGGAGGCCCGAAGGAGGCAAATGCTGTCTGGCTACAGCGAAGGCAGCCCAAAGGAGGCGAAGGCTGTCTGGCTACAGCGAAGGCAGCCCGAAGGAGGCAAAGGCTGTCTGGCTACAGCAAAGACAGCCCGATGGAGGCGAAGGGGTTTAGGAATATGCCATCGAAGGCTGAATGCAGGAATATGTCCGTGAATGTTGAAGGCGGGGATATTCCAAAGAAGTCTGAAGACGGGAGTATTCATAGAATCCGGAATATTCATAAAATAGAGTTCAGGGGACAGTCCTAGAGAGTTCAATGACGGTTTCGGGAAAGAGTTAATATAACATATTCAAAAATGGAAAACACTTCGGTTGAAAGGATAAGGGAGATTCGCGGGAAGCAGAGGCGCTGCTTCGGGAGCGGAGCCACGCTGGACGTGCGGGGGCGTGTTGAGAGGCTTCGGGCGTTCGAGGCGGGGGTGCTAAAGTGGGAGAAGGCGCTTTGCGAGGCTCTTTGGGCTGACCTTCACAAGTCGTACGAGGAGGCTTACATCACCGAGATCAGCATACTGCTCGGAGAGATACGCGGGCATATTCATAAGGTCAGGAAATGGAGCAGGCCGCAGAGGGTCGGCACGCCGCTGAAGATGTTTCCTTCGTCCAGCAGGATCATCAGCGAGCCGCTTGGCAACGCACTCATCATCGCGCCGTGGAACTACCCGGTGCAGCTGCTTCTCACGCCGCTCGCGGGAGCCATATCCTCAGGCTGCACCGCCGTTCTGAAGCCGTCGCCTTACGTGCCGAACGTCTCCAGGGTCACGCAGCAGATGATCGAGGACACTTTCAGTGATGACTATGTAGCTGTGGTCCAGGGAAACAGGGATGTCAACTCGGCCCTGCTGGAGGAACGCTGGGATCTGATCTTCTTCACAGGAAGCCCAGGTCTCGGACGGAAGGTGATGGAAGCCGCCGCCAGGAACCTCACGCCGGTCGTGCTGGAGCTCGGCGGGAAGAGTCCTTGCATCGTGGACAGGGACGCTGACATCAAGGTCGCCGCCAAGCGCATAGCCTGGGGCAAGAGCCTCAACGCTGGACAGACCTGCATCGCTCCGGACTACCTGATGCTCCACGAGGACATCAAGGAAGAGTTCCTGAAAGAGCTGGAGGCGGCGTTCAAGGGACTTCTGGGCGAGGATCCGAAGGAGTCACGGCACTTTGTCAGGATCGTGAACGACAAGGCTTTCGAAAGGCTCGAAGGCTACCTGAAAGACGGACACGTGGTCTTCGGGGGCCGGACTGACAGGACGGAGCGCTACTTCGAGCCTACCGTCATCGACGGCCTCGGCGAGGACTCCCCTGCCATGCGGGAGGAGATCTTCGGGCCGATCTTCCCTATCCGGACGTTCAAGGACACCGGCGAGGTCATCTCGTTCGTGACCTCAAGGGAGAAGCCGCTGGCCCTTTACTATTTCGGGGGCGACGGGGAGAACATCCTCCGGCACACGTCCTCCGGCGGAGCCTGCGTCAACGACACGATAATGCACATCGCCAACGAGAAAGTGCCGTTCGGCGGCGTGGGCAACTCCGGGATGGGCAGCTACCACGGCAAGCGCAGTTTCGACGTGTTCACCCACTACCGGGCCGTCGTCAAGACACCGGTCTGGCCGGATCCGCCGTTCCGCTACATGCCGTACAAGTTCTTCAATCTTGTGAGGAGACTGCTTTAGAGAGCCTTCCAAAGGCTCATCCCTAACCTAAAGGATCCTCCCGGATGGAAGGTACGAGACTAAAGAACAATGAATATATAGAGACGGACAATATGAAAAGATCATTCGCTTATCCCCTGCTGGTGCTGTTGGCCGCGTCCTGCGTGGAAGGGAACAAGGCCTACGACGCTTCCGGTGTTTTCGAATCCACCGAGGTGACGGTCTCGGCGGAAGGCAACGGGAAGATCCTGAGCCTGGACCTCCAGGAAGGAGACCGGCTTGAGGCCGGACAGATTGTCGGCTGCATCGACACGGTGCAGCTGCACCTTAGTGAAATCCAGCTGGAGGCGAGCCGGCGGGCTGTCGGAAGCGGACGGCTCGACATCTCCAGGCAGATCGCCGCGCTGGAAAGCCAGATCGGCAAACAGCGGCAGGAACTGGACAGATTCACAAAACTGGAGAAGGCCGGAGCCTCTAACCGCAAGCAGGTCGAGGACATCCAGGCACAGATCGAGACCCTTGAGCGCCAGCTGGCCGCCCAGAAGGAGAGCCTGAACAGTTCAAACCGCAACGTCTCCGGACAGGCCGACGCGCTTGAGGCCCAGATCGAGCAGATCCGGGACAGGATACGCAAGTGCGTCATCACCAGTCCTGTGGCCGGAACCGTGCTGGCGAAATATTCAGAGGCTGGAGAATTCGCAGCCTTGGGTCGCGCCCTGTTCAAGGTCGCCGACATCGACAACATCCGCCTCCGAGCCTACATCACCGCCGACCAGCTGACCACCCTCAAGCTCGGGCAGCGGGTCAGGGTCTTCGCCGACCAAGGCAGCTCCGGGAGGAAGGAATATGCCGGCACGCTCATCTGGATCTCCGACAAGGCTGAGTTCACTCCCAAGACCATCCAGACACGGGACGAGAGAGCAAACCTTGTCTATGCCGTGAAGATTGCCGTGGAAAACGACGGACTGATTAAACTTGGAATGTACGGAGATATCAAATTCTGAATGAAGATCCATTAAAAGGTGTTCCGCCGCCTTGCGGGAAGAGCAAAAGGACGGAAAAACAGCCGGATGAAGACACTGATAGCATTCATACAAAAGGAGTTCCGACATATTCTCAGGGACAAGTGGACCCTCCTGATCATTGTCGGGATGCCGATCGCGCAGCTCCTGCTGTTCGGTTTCGCCATCAACACCGAGGTACGCGACGCCTCGGTCGCCGTGTTCGATCCGGTCTGCGACGAGCTCACGTCCCGCATAGTCGAAAGGATCGATGCCAGCGACTATTTCAATGTCACTGAACGGATTACTGACATCGACAGGATCAACGACATCTTTCGTGAGGGCCACACCAGCCTCGTGATCGTGTTCAGCGACAATTTCTCCAACGACATCCTCAACGGCGAGGCCGGCATCCAGCTGATCGCCGACGGCACCGACCCGAACCAGGCCTCGATGATCACCGCCTACGCCGGCAACATCCTGGCCTCCCGCCGGGAGGAAATCGCCGGAGGAAGCGGGACGGCGGCAGGCATCACCCCTGCCATCAGAATGCTCTACAATCCGCAGGGGAAGAGCTCCTACAATTTCGTGCCGGGAGTCATGGGTCTGATCCTCATGCTGATCTGTGCCATGATGACGGCTGTGGCCATCGTGAGGGAGAAGGAAAGCGGATCGATGGAGGTATTGCTCACCTCGCCGGTCAGCCCCTTCATGATCATCACCGCCAAGGCTATTCCCTATCTGGTGCTGTCCGTCTTCGATCTGATCCTGATCCTCGTCTGCGCCGTGTTCGTGATGGGTGTGCCGATCGCGGGAAGCGTCTTCTCGCTGGCTTTTGTCTCTGTGCTGTTCCTGATCTGCACCCTGTGCCTCGGCCTCCTCATCTCCACGCTGGTGGAGACGCAGATGGCGGCGATGATCGCCTCCGGAGTCGGACTGATGATGCCGACCATGCTCCTGTCCGGACTCATATTCCCTATCGAAAGCATGCCGCGCGTCCTCCAGTGGATCTCGACGGTCGTCCCGGCACGCTGGTACATCCAGTCCATCAAGATGATAATGATCCAAGGCACGCCGCTTGGCCACACCCTCGTGGAAACCGGTGCCCTGACCCTCATTACCATCATACTCATCGTTTTGATTATCAAGAACTTCAAGACAAGGCTGACTTAAGATCATGTTGTCGTACCTCATAAAAAAAGAGTTCAAGCTCCTGGCACGGAACAAGATTGTCCCGGGGATGCTGGTGGCGTTGCCGCTGATGGCGATGCTGGTCTTCCCTTGGGCCGCCAACCAGGAGATCAGGAACGTACGGGTGGAGGTAGTGGACAACGACCGCAGCCCGCTGTCATCAAGGATAGTGGACGAGATCGGCGGCTCGGCCTACTTCAACGTCACGGGCATGTCGGAATCCTACCCGGACGCGCTACGGAAAGTGTACTCGGGCCAGGCCGACATGCTCTTCGTGATCCCGCCGGACTTTGAGAAAGACCTTGTGGCCGGACAGCCCGGCCCCGTACAGATCGCGGCCAACGCCGTGAACGGCACGAAAGGCACGCTCGGCAGCTCCTACCTGATGTCAATGCTCTCGGAATCAACGTCCCTGCGGGAATATTCAGAGAAGATGACGGTCGTTTCCGCTGGCAGGGACGTTCCTTCCTTCTCGGTCAGCCCGCTCTACAAGTTCAATCCGACGCTTGACTACAAGGTGTTCATGGTGCCGGCCCTCATCGTGATGGTCCTGACGATCATCTGCGGCTTCTTCCCCGCCCTGAGCATCGTCGGAGAAAAAGAAAGCGGAACCATCGAACAGATCAACGTGACACCTGTAGGCAAGTTCCATTTCATTCTGGCCAAGCTGATTCCGCTCTGGATCATCGGCGTGGTCATCATGGGGGTATGTCTCGCGCTGGGCTGGCACGTCTATGGCATCGCGCCGGCCGGGAGCCTCTGGACGCTGATGCTTTTCACCGCCGTCTACCTCCTCGTCGTGTCGGGGCTGGGACTGGTCATCTCCAACTACGCCTCGACCATGCAGCAGGCGATGTTCGTCAACTTCTTCTTCATCATGATCTTCTTCCTGATGGGCGGGATGTTCACCCCGGTCAGCAGCATGCCGGACTGGGCGCAGGCGGTCACCCTATTCAATCCCCTTAAATATTTCATCGAGGTGATGCGGCTTGTCTACCTCAAGGGCAGCCGGTTCGCCGACATGATCCCACAATTCCTGGCCCTTTGCGGATTCGCCGCCGCTTTCGGGGTTTGGGCGATACTAAGCTACAGAAAATCAAATTAAGACATGAACAGCACTTCTGAATATTCCCTCACCATCGTGGTGCCGGTGTTCAACGAGGAGGACAACATCCGCAACCTCGAAAAGGCCCTGGCAGAGTTTATTCCGGTCAGCAAGGTCAAGACCTGCGTCCTCTTCGTGGACGACGGTTCCTCCGACGGGAGCCTCAGGCTGATCCAGGAGACCTGCCAAAGGCAAAGGGACTTCTTCTACATCAGCTTTTCAAGGAACGCTGGACTGAGCGCCGCCATCAAGGCCGGATTCGACCACACCTTCTCTGAATATGTCGGCTACATGGACGCTGACCTCCAGACCTCCCCGCAGGATTTCAACCTTCTGATCGACGGAATGAAGGATCACACCCTGATGACAGGATACAGGGCTGACCGCAAGGACACGGCGTTCAAGAGGATGCAGTCCAGAATCGCCAACAGGTTCAGGAATATGATGACCCACGACGGAGCCAGGGACACGGGCTGCCCGCTTAAGATCATCCGCACGGAGGCCGCCAGACGGATTCCGATGTTCAAGGGGATGCACCGTTTCCTGCCGGCCCTCATTCTGCTGCAGGATGGAGGTTCTTTCGGCGAGGTCGCTGTAAGGCATTTTCAGCGCTCCGCCGGCAAGTCCAAATTCAATCTACGGAACAGGTTCTGGGGACCTTTGGCTGACTGTTTCGCCTACCGCTGGATGAGACCGAGGTACATCAACTACTCAGTCGGGAAAAGCGATCTCCAGGAGCAAGGCCAACCCGTCAAATAATTGTCTTCCATGAATATGTTCCAGAACATTCCCGTTTGGCTGATCCTGACCATAGGTTTCTCGGCGCAGCTGTTCTTCGGACTGAGGACCATGCTCCAGTGGCTGAAGTCCGAGGCCGCACACAAGTCAGTCTCGCCGGTGTCCTACTGGATCTTCAGCGTGATCGGGGCATGTCTGATGTTCATCTACGGTGTGATTAGGAACGACTTCTCTATCATACTCGGCCAGTTCATCTCCTACTACATCTACCTGTGGAATCTGAATGCCAACGGCATCTGGACGAAGATCAAGTCCTTGATCAGAGTATTCCTGTTCATGCTCCCCCAGGTGGCGACAGTATTCCTGCTGAATGACGCTCATGAATATTCAGAAAGCTTCTTCAACAACCACGACATCCCCATCTGGCTGGTCGTGTTCGGCTCCGCCGGACAGGTGATGTTCACGCTGCGGTTTGTCTACCAGTTCATCTTCTCGCACCACAGGCACGTGTCCGTGCTGCCGCGAGGCTTCTGGATCATCAGCCTGGCAGGTTCCGGAATGATCATCACCTACGGAATAATCCGTCTGGACGCGGTGCTGATCATCGGCCAGGCGTTCGGTTTTGTCACCTACATCAGAAATCTGATCCTTGGATCAGGCAAAACCCAATCGTCAGATGCGAAATAAGAGTTCACAGGTTTTTCCAGCCCCGGCTCCTTCTTCACAGGTTGCCGGGCCTGCGGGAGCGTCGCCACTGCGGTGCCGCAAAGGGAACATATTCACCCGCCATCCCATGATGACGGTCTTTGTCTTCTGCGCCGTCTGCCTTCTTCCCATGATGGCGATGCGTGATTTCACGCCATCCAACGAACTTCGCTACCTGAGCATCGCTGACGAGGCCATCGCCAACGGCCACCTGTTCGCATTCTACAACCACGGCATTCCCTACGCCGACAAGCCACCGCTTTATTTCTGGATAGTGATGCTGTGCAGGCTGTTGTTCGGACATCACAGTTGCCTCGCGCTGTCGATGTTCTCTCTGATTCCGGCATTCGCCATTGTCGGGATAATGGACAGGTGGGTAATGAAAGGCAAGTCCGCGATGAACAGGATGTCCGTGGCCGGAATGACGCTGACCTGCGTGATGTTCCTCGGGACGATGGTCGTGCTGAGGATGGACATGCTGATGTGCCTGTTCATCGTCCTGGCTCTCTGGACATTCTACAGGATGTACACCGGCGAAGGCTCCCGGCGCCAGGACTCGCTGACGCTACCGCTATGGATCTTCCTTGCCCTTTTCACCAAGGGACCCGTAGGCCTACTGATGCCGCCGCTGGCGATAGCGGTGTTCCTTGCGGTCAAGCGGGATTGGAAAGGATTCCGCAAGTACCTGGGTCTCAAGACCTGGGGCATCATCGCCGCCCTCTCCGCCGTCTGGCTCACCTGTGTCTGGCTGGAAGGCGGCCTGGAGTACATCAACAACCTCCTTTTCAAGCAGACAGTAGGCCGCGCCGTCAACGCCTTCACCCATGCGAGACCCTTCTGGTTCTATCTGGTGACTATCCTATGGTGCCTGGCTCCCTACACCCTGCTGCTGATCGGCTCATTCATGGCCTCGCTGCTTCCGGTCAGGAAGGCCGGTGCTGAAAAGGTCTCCGATCTTGAGATTCTGTTCCTCTGCACGATCATCTCCACAGCCGCGATGCTGTCATCATTCAGTTCAAAGCTTCCGATCTACCTCGTGCCGGTCCTCCCGTTCTGCGTCTATCTGTTCCCTACCGTTCTTGACCGCATCGGGGAACGCGGATGGATGCGCTGGTCTGTAGGAATATTCCAGATCCTGCTGCTCTGCGCCGGCATAGCCACCCTCCTTTTCCTGAGCGGCTCTGTCACCATACCCGCGGCAGCCAGCCTTCTGGATGAATATTCCTTCGCCCGCGAGGCTCCGGTGGTCAACGCCGTCATCCTCCTGACCCTGGCCAACGCCATGGGGACATGGTTCCTGATAAAGAGGAAAAGTGTGAATATTCCTGCCCTTCTTCTCAGCGCCGGACTGTTCCTGGCGGCCTTCTCCGCCTCGGCTGTACTCCGCGACCTGAACCCGTACATAGGCTACGGCTCAATCTGCTCGAGAGTTCCGGAAGGCACCGATGTCGCCACCATATTCCTTCACCGCCCCGAGAACATCGATGTCTACACTGGCCGCCAGATCACCAACTTCGGAGACGATCCCGCAAAACTGTCCGAGGCGGTCAAAGCCCACATTGAGCTGACCGGAAAGAATGTGGGTCCCGGCAGACCTTTAACGATCATCACCCGAACGTCAAGAATGGAAACAACACCCGAACTGCAGAAACTCTTCAGCGAAGGTACCGTCATTTATGCCGGCCCTTACTGCCTGACTACCATAAGCCGGAAGTAGCCGATGAGAACGAGCCGGCTATGCAGACTTGTCTGTGTGCTAAGCAGCAAAGGCACAAATGATCCTTAAAAGATAACCAGGTCTTTTTTTTAAGGATTACTTTAACGCAAATTTAGGGGGTATCATCCGAAAATATTTCTGTTTTTTATAATCCGCATACGTTTCTT
>OCLD01000311.1_pt1 | contig 12566 bp, 5 predicted proteins | sample 1495911 | NCBI WGS metagenome assembly OCLD01 (sample SAMN03418271, study PRJEB22391) | human gut metagenome | biome: human-gut; feature: organic feature; material: feces | host: Homo sapiens | place: Tanzania | collected 2013-01
CCAGACAGTCGCTCATTATGCAGTTATAATCCCGAGACTTCGTCCCGGGTTACTCTCGCTTCGCTCGGTGCTGTCTTCCAGACAGATCATTCTACTAAACAACTAAACCACTAAACCACAAAACAACAACCTACCTATCTTCCACTCTCTTCCCTTTTCCACCTATTATATATATACCGCGCAGGAGAGCGGATGTGCCTTTCTTCGTAGTGTTGCCGATGCGCTGGCCTGAGACGGTGAAGACAGGCGAGAGGGAAGGGGGGGAGGCTGTGGAAGAACCGTAGAGGATGGAGAGAATGCCGGTTGGCAGGTCGGAGGAATCGGAGAAGAGGAAGCGGATGCCCTTGGATCCGGAGACCACCTGTTCTCCTACGCCGGAGCTAACCATCACGGCAGGAAGCCATGCCCTGTACGCTTTCAGTTGACTGCCAGTGAATTTATAGAAACCGAGTCCGAAATTCTTGTTGGCAAGCACGTAGCAGTCGTTGTTGATGGCAGAGACAGGTATGTCGGAGGAGTTTCCCTTGAGGATGGTAGGCGTGGTGCTTGAGCGTGACGTGGCCTTGAACACATAGTCGGCAGCCGGACCGAACACTACGTATCCCTTGTCCTTGTTGAGCACATCGACGGGAGTGAGGGTGACGTAGAAGTCTTCCACCTTGTCTTCTGCAGTTGTCTTTCCGTGTGCCGTGACGGCATAGACGGTGGCACCGTCTTCCGTTGGAGCCTTGGCATTGTAAGGCAGGCAGATGGTGCTCCATCCGCATGGTCTGCCTTCATCGTCGGTGAGAGAGCCGAGAGGATTGATGGTGAGCGTGTATCTCTGTGTCTCCACATAATTGATTGCCTTTGTGGCAGCACCGAGACCGCCATATTGGTTTGCGGCGCGGACGCAGTAGGTTCCGGCTCCGAGAGTCAACTGGTCGAGACTGATGCCCGTGATGCCGTCGCTGTCATTTGATTCCGCCACCTGATCCTTATAGGTCCACTTGCCGTTTTCCATTCGGAAGATGAGATAGCAGAGGGCAGAAGGGTGGCTGTGCCATTGCAGTCTGTCATCATCTATCTCGATGTTGTCATCCCAAGGGTCGGAATTGTTCATGTCCTTGTCCGCCTCATTGCCAGAGACGGCGTCTATCTGGCGTGTGCGTTCCACGGGGTCGTAGCCGTCGAGACCGCCCAGCACGTTCTTGATGGTGTATTTCATTGCATCGCCATCAGAGAGCACGCAGTCGTCAGAGCCTGCAGCAGGACTGCAAGCCGCGAGGGAACGACCTCCGAGCGAGAGCACGGTGGACTGTCCCGTGCCTGTGGCGCTTGGCTTCATGGAGTGGTTTTCGTGGAAACGCAGCACGGCGTTGGCTGACATTACTCCCCATCCCTGGTCCTTTGGCAGCACGTGCATGGTGGTGTTGAGGAAGGTGACGGCAGGAGACTTGTCAGGATTGTTGGCCCACGGGCGTGCGAGAGTCCATGTCTTGTCAGCGAGTTTGTCCATCTGGCTGAGAGGATATTCCGGCTTTGCATTGCAGTTGCTGAACACATATCCCCACCGCTGGCCGGCAGTCTGTGAAGGAGCGGCAATATTGTTTCCAGCCCTGTCACGGATGATGATGTCACATCTCTCAAACCAGATGTTGCCGTCGCCGCACACCCAATCCACTGCGCCTCCAATCCGGCAGTCTTCCAGATAGCCGCGATAGTCGGGGATGCTGTTGGTGGAGTAGTATGTGTCCTGCCAACTCATCATTGAGACATTCTTCAGTGTGGTGCGCTGTCCCTGGTCCCAGAATGCCACGGCGCGTCCAGCCGGACTTCCGCCTGTGTTGGCACCCCAGTAGTTGAATGTATTCTCCAGGCTCAGGTCTTCGCAGTAGAAGTCCTTGGCATTGGCACCGCCGGCATTCTTGCCTATATGCAGCGTGGAGGTGTAGCTGATGCCTTCCACTGTAGGCTTGTTCCATATCCTGACGCCTTTGCGGCTCTGTCCGATGAGTGAGACATTGGAGCGTGATATGAGAGTCCTTCCGTTTGTCTTGCCGAGCATGTCCTCCACCGGTTCGCCCTTGTCATTGCGTGGCCAGTTGCCGTCGGAATCCTTGCCATAGCTCTTGAGTGGCTCGTTGCCTTTCAGTTCATAGTCGCCATCCGGCACGAAGATGTAGTATCTCTCTGTGCCCGGCGCTGCATTGGCTGCATTGATGGCATCTTCGAGCGAACCGTCCTTGCCCACGATGAAGTCAAACCTGTCATGGGAGATGTCGTGGGAAGTGCCTCTTGTGGAGAAGCGCATGAAGAAAGAAAGGGCGGTGCCTTCCTGCGTAGTGGTCAGTACCTCATTATATCTGTTGCCGTAAATATCCTCGAAGAAGTCTGTCTTGATAGGCACGGTGATGTCCTTGACGTTAGCCAGATCCCAATAGTAGAAGGTCAGTTCCCTGCCTTGGTCGGCAGTCCATGATTCCATCTCGTCGCGTATCGGGCTCACGTGGAGCGAAGCGCCCTTCATGGTGCGGTCGAACACCATCTTGACATAACCGCTCGGAGGCATATTGTCGATGGAAATCTCCTTGGAAGTGTATTTGGTACCGTTGACATTGTAATACAGGAACTTGGGAGCCGTGCCTTCAGGAGCCTTGAGCGTGAAGTCGATAGTGTAGGTATCGAGCAGCGAACCGCCATTGCTGAGCAGTCGGATGACAGCCTGCGGATTGCTGATGGTGGGCTGTTCCACCTGTATGGTGCCCATTCCGTCGAAGGTGGAGGCGGAGACATCTCCTATCTTTTCCACCACGAAGCCGTTGGCATCGACCTCTTCCTTGCCGTAGGCATCGAGAGAGATAGGGCAGGTCTCGATAGTGATGTGCCTGTTTGCCTTCAGATCAGTGATTTCGGCATCCGTCAGCGCCTTACCGCCTATGGAAACGCTTTCCAGTTGTGGACGGGAAAGAGTCTGCGGCATATATGTGACGGAGAAATAGGTATAGTATCTGCCGTCGCTCTGGAAGTTGACGGTCTGCTTTCCCTCGCTTCCCTTCCAGACGGTAGAGACCTTGTCGCCAGCCGTGTATCCGCCATTGGCATTGGTGGCACCGGCAATCTCTGTGGAACTGATCTGGTTGACGGCTTCCAGTTCTATCTTGCTACCATTGGTGACTTGGAATGTCAGTATGGAACCGTTGTTGATCTGGCATCGGCTGTCATCGCTCGTATTGTTGAATTTGCCCTTTGTGGCATCGAGGTCGATATGGATGTCGATGAATTCATTCTCGTTCTTGTATATCTGGGTGACGAGGACACCGGTGGTACGTTCCACTGCAATGCTCGGTGCACCGTTGGAACGCCTGAAGTCCCACGTGGCTTTGTAGCCCTCGGTATTGGTCATGTCTTCGTCGAAAAGAGTGAATGAATTCTTCTCGAACACGGGATAGAGACGCAGACTGTAGTCGGGAGTCTCATTTGATGCTGCCCAGTTGTGGGTGAGGGCATAGGATTTGCCAAACTCATAGACGTGGCCAGCCGAGACATTCTCGCTGAATGACTTGCTGTCGTCATAGAGATTGTCCTTCCAGTGTTTCAGGGTATGGCCGGAATAGTAGAGGGTGGTGTTCCTCGGAATAGTGAATTCATCGCCTTTCTCCAGCCATTGTGCTGTAGGAGCGATGCCGGAAGCATGCTGTCCCGGATTGAACGTGACGTAATAAGTAGGCTTTTCCTTGAAATAGATGCGCAGATTGCGGTGGGATGTGATGTTGAATTCCACCTCATACCTTGTGCGCTTGCCTGCCTTTGCCTCTTCTGCTGTAGGCTCAATCCTGCGAAGTTCGAATACGGTCTTTCCATCGCCGGTCCTTTTTCCCCAGGAATTGCCGTCAGCATTAGGAGAGACGGTGGTGGTCGTAGTGCCATTGTCGAGGTCAACCATATCCACCTTGCCGTCGTCGCGCATCTGCAGCACGGCGAGCGGCTTGCCATTGACTATCTTGTCCATATCCACAATCCTGTCAAAGACATATCCGAACTTGCGCTTGAACGAGACGATGGCTCCATTGCCCTGGAGCATGGACACGCCGCCATCCTCCAGAAGGATGGTAGGAGGATTGTCGTCACTGTTTTCCGTGGCCTTAGCAGTGGCATCGATGGAGGTAATCTCGCCCTGCTCTTCATTATCCACGGAGATGCGGAGGTCCACGCGAGCCGCCTTCCTGGTGTATGCCTTGATCCATTTGTAGTAGGAATAGTCGTTGCCGATGACGATAGGAATGCGGGCCGCCGAACTGTGGGTGGTGTAGGAATATATGTATCCGTCGGCTGTCTTGACGCATTCCGTAGGTACTACTCCGTCGATGGTGGTGGAGGAGATAGGAGCATAGGTGTATATCTCAAACCTCGTGTCGGCACATGAGGCGATGGTCAGCGTGGTGCCAGGACCTATTGCAGCCCATTCCTTCAAGTCAGTGTTGCGCACGAAGCCCTTCTTGCCTGTGTTTATCCAAAGAGCCACGTCGCGGGTATGGTCAAGGTTTGCACCATTCTCGATGATGTGAACCTCGACCTTACCGGAATAGTAGAAGTCTTTACCCTCAGGGACATTGAGATGCTGAGCCCTGATACCAGTGGCAGTGCCAAATTCATAGGTGATGACAGGCTCATTGGTACGGTACATCATTCCGGCAGGGTTTTGCTCGAAGACAGGAATCAAGGTGATATCCTTTTTTGCTTCTGTGAATGAATAGTTCTTGCCCAGTTCATATTCATCGCTGAAGTCATCTTTGTTGACCCAATATTTCAGGGTGTAACCCTTCTCGATGGACGTAGCATCGTAGGTCTTGAAGATGGTATAGTATTTTGGGATGAAGAAAGAATGGCAATTCTCCTGGTCATCAGGAGCCATGCTCTTCCCGTCAAGAGCCAGAATCTCCTCTGCATACTCATTCTTTCCATTGGCATCCTTGCCCTTTAATAGTTTGCAGAGCCAATTACCGTTCTCGTCCTTCAGACGGAAATGGACGCTGCCCTCAATGCCGAGAGCGAAGTGGGCGTAGTATGTCACGCTGTCATTCTCGGCAGGAGCGGTGCATGAATAAATGGCAGAAGAAGACACCTCCTCGCCATCTTTGGAGTCCTTGGTCCATTTTTCTATTACATAGTCGTCAGCGGCATCCGTACTTGCCATTATGCCTGGCTCACCAGCCACGAAGTAACTCTCCACGAAGCCCTCGCCTTTCAGGTAGAAATTATCGTGAATGTCGTCTGCCACGAAGTCCACAGTGCCACGAGACTTGTCAGCAGTCACCAGACGCACCTTGGACATAGGCTTGCGCACATACTCCACAGTCACGGTCTGTGTCTCTTTTCCCACGGTGTATTCCGCAGTATAATTCGTTCCAATGACGTTTCCATCCTTGTCTTTTTTCTCATTTTCTGTCATTGTGAGGGCTTTTTCTCCCACCTTGAATGTGCTTATCTCATAACCATAACCCGGCTCAGCAGTGATAGTTACCTTGTCGCCTTCCTTGTATCTCTTGCCGGTGTTTGATCCTTCAGCCGGAAGAGTCTTTTCTAAAACCAGAGAAGCCTTGTCTGGATTATCCTTCCTGTCCTTTAGAGGTTCGGAGATAATCCTGTTTTCCAGCAGGACATCAGGGAGGGCAGGGTAGGTCACTTCAAGATATTCGAAGAATCCATAGGTCTTTTTGGAGCCCCCATTTATTACCTTGATGTAAAGGTATTTTGCGTTGCCATTGTAAGAGAAGGAGAGAAGTCTCAGATTCTCTACGGTGCCATGGGCTTTGGCAGTGGCGGATTCGTCGTCATAGAAAACTATCTCTGCCAGTTTATCGTCATTATTGCCGTCTGTAGGCAGTGAGAAGAAGGTCTCGTTGATGTCTTGAGGTTTTTCCTTATCCACCTTTCCTGAAGCCTTCAGCTTCACATTCATGCCATAAACGGCAGGAATGCGGAGGACGAGACCAGCATTCAACTGTGCACCTTTCGCCTCGTTGCCGTTCCTGTCTTTCAGATAGTTGACTCTGGCATCATTGTTGTCTGCCTTCGCTCCCGAGAGTATGAGGGGCAGGTCAATCCTGTTATCATTGTTGACAATGACGGATTCGGTGTAGGAGAAAGACTTGTCATTTTTGGCAGTGAATGTGCCTGAGATGACTGGAGCGCCATCTTTCTGGTCGAAATACCATTTGGCTGTCACCGGACTGTCAGTGTCTGTAACATGTCTCTCACATCGTGTGACGACAGGAGTGAGCGTAACGTCCTGCGTGAAGATGTGTCTCGTGCCGACAGGATAGATTTCATTGCCGTCAGTCCATCCGGTCAGGGCATAGTCTTCCTTGAAGAGAGTGGTGTTCTGCGGAATGGTTATCCCGCCGTCATTATCGGTATATATGGCATCCGGCACGTTGCCGTCAATCTCGGTCTTGCCCTTGTCGAACGAGATGAGAGGGAGCCGCTCGAAGATGGCTTCGCAACTGAGGTCTTTTTCCAGCGGGTCAATGCGGATCACCTGGGTGTCTCCCATGTCAGAACTGGTGTCGTAGTCTCTCCATTTCACGAATTTGTAGCCTCGGGAAGGCGTGGCTGTGAGCGTAAGGCTCTTGCCTGACACTATACTGAGAGCTGCTGGCGAATGGGAAACCTTGCCGCCTTCAGCCGGTTCGGCAGTGGCAGAGACGTTATGATAAAGACCTTCATATTCCACACCGCTGAAAGTGCCGGAGATAACGATGTCATTGAATCCCCATTGCTTTTTGAGAGTCAGAGTGTATATATGGATTTTCAATGCCCATTCCTCGGCAGCGCCTGGTATGTCGGCAATGTTTGTCTTGAAATCTTTCTCGGAGAATGTCTGCATATTGTCGCGTGAGGGCAGTACGCTCTCGATGAGAGGATACTTATTGCTTTCGCATTGGAGTTCCGCATCCATCAGTCCGCTGCCTGTAGCAAAAGCCATTGCGCTGAAGGAAGCGCTGGTCGGGCGGAATGAAATGCCGGCTTTAGGGATGATGTTGAATGCAATGGACGACTCATCGTCAATGCCATCCACTACGTCGTCCTTTGTTGCTGGCGTGAAGGAAGCGGCTATGATGTTGTCCTTGTTGTGGATGTCTTGTTTCAATTTCTTGCCTATTACCGCCTTTGTGCCTTTGTCCATGATGTCGGCGATGCTGTTGCCTTCGATTGTAGGGACAGTCTGCAGTTCGCCTGTTGTATTCCAAGACCATGTGAAAGAGGCGCTGACATTGACGTATGCGGTGACGATGTCAGAAGGATCATTATCTCCTGACACGGCTATTATCTTGATTACCTTGCCATTGGTCTCAGCTGAAGGGATGACACCGCTGCATGGTTTGCTCTCTTTGGTCGGGGCAGTGCCGTCTGTGGTGTAATGGAATGTGGCTTCGGCATCCCCGGCTTCACGCTTCTCCACGGAGATGGAGCCGTCAGCATTGATAGTGACCTTTGGCTTATTGGTCTGCTCTACATTGGCGATAGCCCCCTTATGGAAGGCAGATGCTTGCGCTTTGCCTGACATGAGCAGTGCGAATATCAGGAAACAAACCGCAATGAACCGCGAAGTGAGCACATTGACCGTTAGGGAGTGATGATTATGTGTGTCAGATAAGTCTGTCAGAGTATTCATATCTTGAGTCGTTGTTTGTCTGCAATACAAGTGAACAAAAATGGATGGAGCATGAATGAATGTGGATAAACAGCTTACTGTTCGTCCACGAGAAGCAAACCCTCAGCCTTGTCTTCGTCGGCAAGAACATAGAGATAGCGTGGCTTTATGAGGATGCGGATGGCGTTTATGTGCCCTGGAAGTCCGGCTTTTATCGAGTCGAAATTCGCTTTGCTGAATGCAATACGGCTCGTGATGTCCTCTCTTGCCGTTACTTTCCCGTCCCTTGAGAGCTCCACATCGTAAGTCACCTCGATGGTAGGATTGAATGAAGCGTCGGGGATGGCGTAGAAATCACTGCCCCATTTGCGGTATATGCCGTTGGTCACGATGAGCGTCTTGGTGCTGGAGTCGTAGTATTGCTGCTCATTCGTGTCATTGTTGGAATTGTCTGAGAATGAGATGGCTATGGCATCGGCATCCTCTATCGTAGCCTTTCGTATGCCAGACCATGCGATGTCGGATGCGTTCCATGTGCTGTTGGTGGCATCCCATGTGTATGTTCGGCTCACTGTTCCTCCTGATGGAAGGTCATTGCCATAGAGCCTGACGCTCTTGATGCGGAAATGACGGATGGCATTCATCGAAGGGTCAATCTGAAACTGCACGTTGTAGCCCGTCAGAGTCTGGTCAAAGAGGAAATGAATCTTCTCCTTTGTGTCGATGATGTCCTGGGTCTCATGCACCGGAACATTGCTTATGATGGGTGCATACCTTGTGTCGGTGAGAATCGGAAGCGCGTTGCTGCCTTCTGAAAGGGCAGGGATGTCGAAAGAAAGGGTGTAACAGCCCTGCGTTCCTTCGGCTTTGGTGAATGCGACTCCCTCACGATAAGGCATGTAAGCCACAAAGTCGAACGTCTTGGAATGAGCGAAATCAGCCCAGTATTTCTCGTCCTTCTTATCGTTGTATTTCCACGTTTTGCCCGTAGTGTCGTAATTCATGCGGACATTAGAGAGCATGGAAACGGCGTCAGGCGAGGCAGAAATCGAGGCGGACACCATGTCATGATAGCCGAAAACGCCCATCGTGGCAGGATGCTTTGCGGCATCATACTGCTCATATCCGTTCGTGCCCCTTGTGATGGGCTTCTCTGCGATGGCAGAAAAGGAGATAAGACCGTAGTCGTCGGGGTGCTGCACAGGCAGATCGTCTTCGCTTTGGCAGGCGATGAGAATCAGGGATGCAGTGAGATATATGTGGGAATTATTGATTGTCATGTTCGTTTCTTTGTTTTTTTTTCGATAGGAAACCAGCCGGTAACGTGGCTGGCACAGTGGCGGGGCGCTTATGTTTCACTACCAATCGTCCGTTCCTGTGCCGTTATTGTCGAAATTAGTGTCGTCTTTCCATATCTCCACTTCCACCGGAACGAAGTCTATCGGCTGGTCATTTTCCAGTTGTGCCGGTGCCCATTGCTGTGTCTTGTTCTGAGCTATGTTTATTTTTGACAGCTTATCCTTGGCTCGGTAGTAAGTTCGGTTGCCGCTCTTGTCGTGTCCCAGCAGGTAGAGCGTGCTCTGTCCGATATTGTCAGCCTTGAGATTTATCGGTGCAAACATCATATAAGCGATGATATAGCCGCGCTTTACCGATGAACGCTTGTCGTAATATTGGTTGTTTTCTGTGTAGTAAAGGTCGAATCCGTTCTGCCCGGTGACGTTTCCGCTCTCGTCTTTTACGTCCTTCCGGAAAGCCAAAGAGACGATATGGCTGGTGACAGGATTGGTGAAGGCCTTCGCTGCATCCGACTTTGTGATGTCAAGGTCGGCGTCAATGATGAAGTTTGCATCCTTGTTGATGACCTGAATGCTGTCATAATATCCTTCGGCAGGTATTCTCAGATAAAAGCGGACGATGGATCCGAGGCGAGTGAAATGGAAAGACGCTTTGCCATCGACAGGCGCTGTGGCGGATGAAACCATGTAATCATACTTGCCGAGATGCGCTGAAGCCTTCGCTTCTGATTCGAGATAGGCGGTCATCATCTCGTCAGAGTCGTTCCTTTTATAGTAAGCATCCATGTTGACACTCTCTTTCTGTATCTGGTTACGGAATGTGGCATGGACGGCATTCTTGTTTTCATCCACTGTGGAAAACGGACTATAGGAGACGTATTGCTTGCCTCCCTTAAGCATCTGGACTGCATCGTCATCATTCTTGAACTTGGCACTGAGCCCGTTTATCTCAGTTGGGAGAATGCCGAATCTCTGCTGTGTGGTGGCAATGCCGGCGGATTCAGAGGGGAAAACGCCGATTGCGTCAGTCTGTTCCCATGCGAAAGTCATGGCGCGGAGCGTGGGACTGAATATGAGCGTGGAGCGTGTCACGTCCTCATCGGCGGTTTCCATCTCCGGGATTATGCCGATGACAGCGTCGCCTGTGTCAGAGATAGGGGAGTCTTCTGCCTCAGAAGTCGCAATGTCGGCAGTGCAACTGAGAAGCAGGACAGACATTATGAGAGCTATGATGTATGGATAATTCTTTCTCATACCGAGGTGTTGGTTAGCGTTTGATGTATTTCTTGCCGTTCATGATGTATGGTTTGCCATTCTCATGTCCCGTGATTTTCCTTCCGGAAAGGGAGTAAGCGGAATTGTCTTGCAGCCTATGGAGTGGGGCAGAAGCCTCCACTCCGGTGATTCCATCATTCGGATCGTAAGTCAGAGTGTGGTCTGTGTCGATGGGAAAATCACTTGCAGTGACGGAGGGAGACTCCAATGTGGATGCTATGGCAGTGCTGGCAGTCTGTCTGTCGCCTCCTTTGTTGCCCTTGGCATTCGCATTTTTCCCTGCAATGACTACGGGATAAGTCTTTCCGGCCTGCAGGTCAGTGCCTCGGATAAATGCTTCGCGCTCTATTCCGTCCTCTGTCGTGATGGTGACTTTTATCACTTTGTCGGTCAGATTCGTAGGGAAAAGGGACATATAAGTGACCAATGGTTTGCCAAATTCAGGCTCGATATTGTCCAGAAGGAGAGTGAAAGCATCGCTTTTCCTCGTCGCCGAGACGGTCTGCTCCGGCAGATTCATCTCCGCTTCGGTGACAAAGACAGGCTCGTCAGCGGACAATGTGATGGATTTCACCAGTCTGTCATCCTCCATCTGCCATTCTATGCGGATGATGCTGCACAGATGGCTCAGCGTTATGTCGGCGGTATTGGCACCCGTGGTATATCTTCCCATCATGAAGTCGAATGCTGACAGGTGGCTGAGGTCATCGTTCCGGCTCTGCTTCTGTCCGGTGAAAAGGATCGGGAGTGCCGTTATCTTATGACCTTCTGATACGTATCGGGTGTTGTAAGGGGCGTAAGCGTAGTATGATGTGTTGGCTTTCGTGCTCCATCCCATCAGTGAGAGGAAGGCCTGATGCGGGTCGTCGTCGGTAGAAACCACTTCTCCATAGATGCGTGAGCCCGACAAGGTGTAGGTGCCCACCTTGTCTTTCTTTTCCCAACTGAATGCTATTCCCTTGTCTGGAGAAAAGATATAGTCGTTTGCGGAGACATTTCCCACCGCCATCAGAGTAAGAATAAGTGCGTATAATGCAGTTTTTATCATTTGTCAGTTTTTGTTCCTTGTGTCGATGTCCTTTGTTTTTACGGTTTTCAGATACGTTGTCACAATAGTATTTTATTTCAGAAAAACGCGTACAAAGATAATATAATTATCTTGTGCACGCAAGAAAAACTGTGCTTTTGTGTCGTATTTCTCTGATATTACTCCATTTTTCTTGCTTGAAAAAGCGTGGAATACGGATTTTTTTATTAACTTTGCACTGTTGATGGTTGTGGGTTTTGGGTTGTCGGTATTTTACCACATACCTGCCGATAATCAACGACCAACAACCCACAACCAACGACCCACAACCAAAACAAAACCCCACAAATGCCTACATTCCAGGAATTAGTAAACAGTCTCCAAAATCATTATCCGCAAGGTGAAGCAAAGAGCATAATGAAGCTTTACCTCGAAAAGCGATTCTCATTGAGTTTCGTAGATGTGTGTCTTGGTGGGCTTTCATCGCTCGATGATGCCCAACTCGAAGAACTTCAGCGGGATATGAGTCTCCTTAAAGCCGGCGTTCCTGTGCAGTATGTGATAGGGACGGCTGAGTTTTACGGTCGTGATTTCTTCGTAAAGCAAGGCGTTCTGATACCTCGTCCGGAGACGGAAGGCATTGTTGATATAATCAGAAATGAGATTAGCCGAATGGAAAGTTCTTCCTGTGCATCCGCCAAACCATCATTTGACGCTGCGAAAGGGCAGGAAAAGCGCCACATTCTGGACGTGGGATGCGGTTCGGGATGCCTTAGCGTAACCTTGGCATTGGAGACTTGCTCGCAAGTGACGGCGTGGGACATCTCCGAAATCGCCCTTGAAGTGACGGGGAAGAATGCAGAACGCCTTCAGGCGGATGTAGTCGCAGTGAGACAGGATGCGCTACATGCTCCAGAAGATGATGCGGAAAAGTGGGATTTCATCGTCAGTAACCCACCTTATATCTGTAATCGTGAGGCATCGGAAATGGAAAGCAATGTGCTTGACCATGAGCCTTCCATCGCCTTGTTCGTGCCTGATGATGACCCGTTGCTGTTCTATCGAGCCATTGCCGAATACGGACTTCATACCTTGAAGCCCGAAGGAATGCTGGTCTTTGAGATAAATCAGACTTATGGAACTGAGACAGCGCAACTTATGGAGGCCATTGGCTACTCGCAAGTGCAGGTCAGTCAGGATATTTTTGGAAAGGACAGATTCGTATATGGCAAGAAAAAGCCCCTCGATTGAGGGGCTTTTTCTTTTTTAAATTATTTCATTTGCGCCATTACTTTTTGATAATAATGTATTTGTTTCAATTTTTATTGCT
>OCLD01000316.1_pt1 | contig 12472 bp, 7 predicted proteins | sample 1495911 | NCBI WGS metagenome assembly OCLD01 (sample SAMN03418271, study PRJEB22391) | human gut metagenome | biome: human-gut; feature: organic feature; material: feces | host: Homo sapiens | place: Tanzania | collected 2013-01
ACCACAAGAATCTTCTACTGGCCGACTATCTGATCGACGCCGAGCCAGAGACCAACGGCGGCAAGGACTTCATGGGTACGATGATCCATTTCGGGTCCGACGCATTCAAGACCTGGGAGGATGTGCTGACTTATTTCGAACGTTTGGGAGGACAATGAGTGATAAATGGTCGCTGAGCCTGTCGAAGCGACCTGAAAACCTTAAAAATAAGATAGAAATAAATATGAATTCACGAACCGTCATCATCTTCTGCATCCTTTGCGTCATCTCCTCCGTCGGCACCTTTGCCCAGACCGGCCTGTACACCTACGACGGGGGCTATTTCGTCAAGAACGGCAACAATTGGACAGAGTACCGTCCCAAGTATAAGGAGGGTGTGTGGGCCACCTATACCCAGTACAATGAGGAAGAACATTTTTTCAACATCACGAACGATCTTTGTGATGTAAGCGTCCCTAAGTCCAGCGTAAACAAATTCTACTATTCAGACAAGAAGGAAGGAGATTGGAAACCGATCTACGACACAAGGCAAGTCTATGACTACATGCCGTCTTCCGGATGCGGGATCTACTGCTACAAAGGAGGCTATTTCGTCCGCGACGGACTTAAATGGCGGGAGTACCGTCCTGCTGACAAGCATGGAGTGTGGGCTGAATTTGACCAGCAAAGCTACGACGAGCACTTTTTCTATATAATAAATGACAACGATCGAGTCGCGGTTCCTGTTGCCGAGTCAGGGGGTGACATACAACTGTTCAATGGTTCTGAATGGCGGGCGATATATTCATTGACCGGCATTTATGATTTCGCGGCGGGGTATGAATATTCCTTGTCATTCTCCTGGTACAGGAAGTATGACTCTGGGACCGAGGAATATGGTGACAGTCTTGCCGTGCCGTGCCGGGTGAGTTTCGACAGTTACGGGAATGGTGAGGTGAGATATTCTCAGACCTCGAAGTCATTTGATTTCAAGTCCTTCGGCCTCTATGACAATCAGAGTTCGGCGGCCGGAGGATTTCTCCTCTTGTTGTTTTTGGGAATAGACGGATTCTCTGCCGATGAAGGTTTTGCCTTTTATTCCGAGGGTGACGGAGAGTCTCCTGTCATGACCTATGTGTCAAGTTCTGATGACGCCACGTGCAGTATTGAGGCTGTGTCAGGGCTACCTAAGCTTCTTTTTGGAGGCTGCAACAGCAAGGATGTCGGTGACAAGGTGCGTTCCTTGATCGCGGACAAGAGTTTCAGTCTCTGAGGATGTTGAGACGGTACTGGTAATGCCGGTCGCTGAGCCTGTCGAAGCGACCGGGCGGACTCAGTCTCCAGGAAAGACCACCCCTGCCTGACGACGGATCTCATCAAGAATCTCAGCCGTGGCAAGTGATGTCTCAAGGCTGTTGACCGATGATTCAATCCGTCCCGACTCCAGCACATCTATGAACTCCCTGAACTCGCAGAGGTACTCGTCGGCGTCAACCGGGACGGAGATGTCCACCGCATCTGGCCCCGAAGCCCTTCCTGAAGTGGGTGCGCCACGCTTCGTCATCTTCGCATGGCGGCAGATGTGAATCTGATCCAGAGAAATGATCCCACCGTCGCATGAAATCTCCGAGCGAAGCAGCGAGTCCGCAATCTTTGAATATATTGCCGTGGCATCCATTCCTCCATATTCAAAAACCACACTTCCTTGCAGGTCCACTCGTTTCCATCCTTCCCGGCTTGATGCTTCGACAGGCTCGGCATCCGCCTCCCGCTCCCGGTCGCGGAGCTTGTCGAAGCGACTGGACGCAACCGGCATATTCACATCGTTCAGATCCGCTGTGGCGGCCTCGTCGCAGAGCTTGTCGAAGCGACTGGACGCAACCGGCACCTCGCAGGTCGTGACGCTGGCCTTTATCCCTTTGGGGCGGCCGAAAAGCGAGACCATCGGGTAGATAGGGTATATTCCAATGTCCATCAACGCTCCGCCGCAGCAGTCAGGATTGAAGGAACTCGGCACCGGCGAATCATCCTCGCCGGCGATGATTCTTTTGACCAGATCGTATTTGGATGAATATTGGCAGAACGACGCAAAGTAATGGCGTACGTCCCCCATCTCCGCCAGATGTGCCCGTGCCGCCACAAAGTTAGGACACAGTGTGGAAATCATCGCCTCCATCAGCATCACCCCGTTGCCCCTCGCCACATCAATCATCTCCTTGACTTCCTTGGCATTGGCTGCCATAGGCTTCTCGCAAAGAACATGCTTCCCATGGTTCATGCAGAGAATCGCCAGATCATGATGTGTGCTGTTCGGCGTTCCGATGTAGATCGCATCAATCTCAGGATCGGACGCCATCTCGTCAATGTCCGTGTACACTTTTGCGATGCCATGCGCTTCGGCGAAGGCCTTGCCGCTTTCCCGCGAGCGAGAGCACACCGCCGCGGCCTCGAATCGAGGCTCCATCACGGCACCTTTGAGAACCCAGTCGCTGATGCGGCCGGTACCGACTATCCCGAATCTTGTCTTTCTCATTTCAGGGCTCCTCTGATCTCAAGATAATCAAGAATCTTCACTCTTGCTGAAGTCTTGTCGGCGGCGTTGATCGTCAGTACCTCATAGCCCAGTTTCGGTACGATTCTGGACGTTTTCTCATCCGGTTCAGGTTCGATAAGTATCACTCCGCTTACGGCTTTCTTCAGTCTGTAGGCCGCCTTGATCACGGCCTCGGACGAGAAGGTGTCCGCGATCAGGATGATCCTTTCCGCATCGGCGAATTTTTCCTTGCCTATTCTCTTGACCATGAAACCCACGTCCTTTCCGTTCTCGTGAAAGGCAGTGGTGTAGCCGACAAGGCCTTCCGGGACCAGAGACTTGACCAATCCTTCCGGGAACGCGGTCTTCAACGGCTCGTGGAAAAACACGATGACCGGCCTCGGACCAAGTGAATCCGGAAAGAATCCGTTCTCGTCAGCAGGTTTGAAGACCTTGCCGAAAATCTTGTCGCTATGCCTGTAGAAGCTGAGCTCTTCCACGATTATCCTGCTTCCGTTCTCGGCCTTCACCCTTTCCCTCGGGCTGGCTTCCTTGAAAAGATTCAGCCCGACGATTCCGAGAAGCGCCACGAGCAGGGAGGCAATCAGGGACACGATAACTTTTTTCATTGTTCAGCAAATGTTAAATGTTTTACACTATCCGCAAAAATAATTATTTTTGTGGTAATATGCCAAAGTTGAACCCCATATCCCGCATGTCGGAAAGGAATCAGCTCCTTGTGCTCAGCCTCGTGGTCGGAATCGTGGTCGGGCTTGCCGCCGTGCTGCTCAAAACCTTGATCTCGGTGCTCCAGGAGGGCTTGCGTGACGCTTTCGGAGGAGTCCTGGGCGGATCATTGTACTATCTTGCACTGCCTGGAATCGGAATGCTCCTTGCGATGCTGTTCTGCAAGTATGTGATCAAGGACAGTATCGGCCACGGTGTCACCAAGGCCCTTCAGGCGGTCTCAAGGCACGAGTCCAGGATCAAGCCGCACAATATGTGGTCTTCCGTCGCCGCGAGTTCCGTCACCATCGGATTCGGCGGATCCGTCGGAGCGGAGGCTCCGATCGTCTACACGGGAGCCGCCATCGGATCCAACTTCGCCCGCTATATGGGATTGTCCTACAGGAGTATGACAGTGCTGCTGGGCTGTGGCGCCGCGGCTGCCGTGGCTGGCATATTCAAGGCTCCTCTCGCCGGAGTCCTGTTTGTGCTGGAGATCCTGCTGTTCAACATCTCGATGACCTCCATGATGCCACTGCTGCTGTCAACCGTCTCTGCCACAGTGGTATCCTATACGCTTCTTGGATCTTCCACCCCGTTTGAATGCACCCTTACCCCGTTCGAACTCAAGAATATTCCTTATTATGTCATTCTTGGCCTTTTCTGCGGGGCATGCTCCATCTATTTCATCCGCACGACCTTGAAGCTCGAGGACCGGATCGGCAAGATGGAGAACGTCTATCTGAAATGGATAATCTGCGCGGTCGGACTCGGAATCCTGATATTCCTTTTCCCTCCGCTTTACGGTGAAGGGTACGAGTCCCTCGGTGTGCTCCTTAACGGGAAGGAACTATCGCTCGACGGTCAGACTCCGCTGGCGTTTCTGGCTCACAGTCCATGGTCTGTGCCTGTCTTTTTCATGTTGATCCTGCTTCTGAAGGTGTTCTCAATGACTTTGACAAACGCCGGCGGTGGAGTGGGAGGAACTTTCGGTCCGACCCTGTTCGTCGGCGCGATCGCGGGATTCGTTGTGGCGAGAACACTCAATATGCTTTTTGACGGGACGTCTGTCATTGTCCCTGAACAGAATTTCGTTTTGGTCGGGATGGCCGGACTGATGGCCGGCGTGATGCAGGCCCCGATGACGGCCATCTTCCTTATCGCCGAGATCTCAGGAGGTTACGACCTGTTTTTGCCTTTGATCCTTACCTCGACCATCGCTTTCGGAACGACCAGGATAGTCGAGAGGTATTCCATCTACACCAAACGTATAGCCCAGAGGGGAGAACTCCTGACCCACGATAGCGACCAGGCCGTGCTGACCTTGCTTAAGGTCTCCGACGTGATCGAGACAGACTTCTCCACGGTGAAGATAGACGACACCCTCGGCCGCCTTGTCGAGGTCGTCTCCGAATCCACCAGAAACATATTCCCTGTTCTGGACTCGGTGGACCGTTTTCAAGGGTTCGTCTCTTTGGAGGACATCCGCAAGGACATGTTCCGGACCGATGAATATGAGACCCTGCACGTCTTCAACTTCATGCGGAGTGCCGAGGAATATGTCTATGAAGACGAGAAGATGGATTCCGTGATGAAGAAGTTTGAGGTCACATCGGCTTGGAACCTTCCGGTGGTGAGGCGTGACAGAACCTACGTCGGGTTCGTCTCCAAGTCGAAGATCTTTTCGGCTTACAGGGACGAACTTAAGGTCGTCTCTCAGGATTGACGGTTTCGCATTTGCGAAACACCACTCCTCTTCACCGCTTGCGGTGAAAGCAAGTCCCTCCCCCGAGGGGAGGGATTTAGGGAGGGGGTAACGTGAAAGGCCCTACGGGGTGCGCGGAGCGCATCCCCTCCCCCGAGGGGAGGGATTTAGGGAGGGGGTAACGTGAAAAGATGAGGGTGGGCAATCACCTTCGGACGTGAGATAAGTTTTTTGCCGCTGGTAATTGCCTACTTGCGATAGTTGAAGAATTGTTGATAACACTTTAAATATGAAGAACATCTATATTGACTATATCGCCCGTGCCATCGGTGTCAAGGATTGGCAGGTGGAGAATTGCGTCCACCTTTTCGAGGAGGGAAACACCATTCCGTTCATCAGCCGTTACAGGAAGGAGAAGACCGGGGGGCTGGACGATGTCGCCGTCGCCGAGATCAAGCATTGGAACGATGTGTTCACCGAGATGGAGAAGAGGAAGGAGGGCATCCTGTCCACGATTTCCGAACAGGGCAAGTTGACTGACGAACTCCGCTCCAAGATAGAGAACTGTGTGGTGGCCAGTGAGTTGGAGGATCTTTATCTGCCGTACAGACCGAAGAGGAGAACCCGTGCCACGATGGCGAAGGAGAAAGGCCTGGAGCCTTTGGCTGACAAGATGTGGAAGGTTGAGGTCGCTGATCCGGAGGCAGAGGCGAGGAAATATGTCGGAGACAAGGTCGCTTCCGTCGAGGAGGCCCTTGCCGGAGCCCGTGACATCATCGCCGAGCGGCTTTCCGAATCGCAGACTGTCCGTGGGAACCTCAGGCACATATTCAGAACCCGCAGGATCGAGTCGAAGGCCACCAAGGCGGCCTCAGGCAATGCCGAGGCTTCGAAGTACAGGACATATTTCAACTTCTCCATGCCTTTGCAGAGGATTCCGTCGCACAATCTGCTGGCGATTCTCCGTGCGGAAAAGGAAGGTTTTTTGTCTATTGGTCTCGATGCGGACGCGGGGAAATGCGGCAACAAGATCTATTACGATTTCTGCCATGAGCATCGTTATCCGGGAACCAAACTGGCTGACCAGATTCGTCAGGCCGTCGATGATGCCTATAAGCGTTTGCTTGAGCCGTCGCTGACCAACGAGATTGTCAAGGAGGCCAAGGAGAAGGCTGACATCGAATCGATCAACGTGTTCGGGGAGAATCTGACGCAGCTTCTGCTTTCCGCTCCGGTCGGCCAGAAGAGGACAATGGCGATCGACCCTGGTTTCCGCAACGGCTGCAAGATCGTCTGCCTGGACGAGCAGGGCAACCTTCTGCATCACGAGATCATATTCCCGCATCCTCCTCAGAGCGATAAGATCAAGTCGATAATGGCCGTCTCCTCAATGATTGAAGAATATGCCGTCGAGGTGATTGCCATAGGAAACGGAACGGCCTCCCGTGAGACCGAGGAATTCATCAAACGTGTCGGTATTCCGGAGAATGTCAAGGTGTTCACTGTCAGCGAGGACGGAGCTTCTATCTATTCTGCGTCCGAAGTCGCGAGGCAGGAATTCCCGGATGAGGATGTGACCGTCAGGGGAGCGGTGTCAATAGGCCGCCGTCTGATGGATCCGCTGTCGGAGTTGGTCAAGATTGACCCTAAGTCATTGGGTGTCGGACAGTACCAGCACGATGTGGATCAGAATCTGCTTCGTGAGAAACTGGACAACACTGTTGTCATCTGCGTGAACAGCGTCGGTGTGAATCTAAACACCGCCAGCCCTTACCTGTTGAGTTATGTCTCGGGCATCGGTCCGGCTTTGGCTTCCAACATTGTGGACTACCGCTCTTCCATCAAGGGCTTCTCGTCCAGAACCCAGCTTCGGAAAGTTCCGAAACTCGGCCCGAAGGCTTTCGAGCAGTGTGCCGGCTTCCTGCGCATCCAGGACGCCGATAATCCGCTTGACAATTCCGCCGTGCACCCTGAGTGTTATCACATAGTTGACCGGATGGCTTCCGATCTGGGCGTCAGCACTAAGGAACTGGTGGGTAATGAGGCCTTGATAGGGAAGATTGATCCGTCAGCCTACGTTGAGGGAGAGTTCGGCCTTCCAACGATCAATGATATTCTTAAGGAATTGGCCAAACCTGGCCGCGACCCTCGCCAGAGCGCGCAGGAGTTCAGTTTCGCTGATGACATCCACGAGATTGATGACCTGAAGCCGGGCATGGAACTGCCGGGCATCGTAACGAATGTGACCGCTTTCGGCGCGTTCGTGGACATCGGCATCCACGAGAACGGCCTTATCCATGTCTCCCAGATGCGCGGAAAGAAGGTCAAACTTCATCAGAAAGTCAATGTCAGTGTGCTTGATGTGGATCTGGATCGCAAAAGGATATCCTTGCGTCTTCAGGACTGCATATAGGCTCTTCACTTTTCGTCAACTGTCGCAGGGCCTCCATGCTGCTCTTGGTCACTGATCCTGTCGAAGTGACCCGAACTCCCCACCTGTCACAGAGATCCTCTGATTCGACAAGACTCACCAAAATCATTGTATTCACAGATGAATATTCAAAAAATAACCATCTCCCTGATAATGCTGCTGGCCGCCTCCTCCTTCTCTACTGCACAGCAGATGACCAGCAGCACCCAAATCCCCGGCCTGAGGCCGTACAACGTGGATCTGGAATATATGTCCCGTCAGGAAAAAGACTCGGTGCGGATGGTTTCCGAACTCTGGAAGGCCTATGTGGAGTCGTTCACATCTTCTTCGGCCGATGATGCCCGCAGGCGTTCGTTCTGGGTCGATGGCTCACCTGACTATCTACAGGAATTCGACGATGGGAATCTCCTCTACGCCTCTTTCCGTGAGAACCGGATTCTTGACATCAGGAAGCTTGGCGACGGAGTTTACGAACTGGTCGCCGCGACATTCAGCAGGCTTCCCGGCGATGAATATGAAAACTGGGTGGAGACGATCTTCCGTGTCCGCGCGGAGGCAGTGGCCTCAGGAGACAATGGCCGTTCCAATCCGTTCAGGCTCGCCAACTGGCTTGACGCGGAGATGCATTCCCTTAAAAAGATTGATTTTAAGGGACTTGAATATTATTGCTCTCCCGGATGCGAAGTCTCCAGACGGACTGCCCGCAGATTGTCAGCCTTTTTGAGAGGTTTCATTAACGAATATGTCCCGTCATTCCAAGGTCGGGTCCGCTATGTGGTGGCTTCCTCCATAGATCAGTGCGAACGACTGTCCGGAATCTTGTTCAACGTCTATTCCAATCCATTGATGAGTTCGGCGTCCGGAAAGACTTCTGACAAGGCGTTTTACGGACGGATCTTCGGAGATGACATAATTCTGTCGAATTACTATGACGACAGGCATGATGTGGCTCTTCTGCTTTTACGGTCGGCCTTGCCAAATGCCTTGCCTATGGTTCAGGAAGGCATCGCCGCTTACCATGGCGGGTATATGGACCTCTCATATTCAGATCTTAAGACCTCGCTTCGCCTCTACCTTGCCGGGAAGAGAGACCTTGATCTTTCGGATGATGACGATTTTTATGATCTCTCGATTCCTGTCTTCCGGGAGGATGGCGCGACAGTCGCGGTCATTCCTGTCGAGAGCCTGATCGGCGCCGCCATTGTCGAATATGCCCTGACCCAGTACGGCCATGGCAAGGTCCGCTCGCTGCTTGAGTGCGGCCGCTACGCCGACATATTCAAAACGCTTGACATCCCTTCCGCCGACATCAACGACTTCATCCGCGGGATACTTTAGTTACTTACGGGCTTTTATCCTATTTTTGTACTGAGGGCTTTCTTTGGTCACTGAGCCTATCGAAGTGACAATATAAGAGTCCACTTGAAAAAGTACCATTCGCCACTTTTTACCCCCGTTGGAAGTACCTGTGTGGCACATATTTTTCAAAAAAAAGACTTTTCCAAGTGGACTCATATAATGACGTGAATTGGTCACTTCGATGGTTGGTGAGTCTGCCGAACCACAAACTCAGCGACCGATTGTTCAGTGACCGTTCGGTCCTGTGACAATCAGGTAGTTGTCTTCGTTGTATGGAGTTTCGATTCTGGCCCCGAAGATGTGCGCGTCATCGCCTGATCTGACTTTCAGGCGGACTCTTAACTCATCGCTGGACATCGGAATGTTCTTGGCGGAGACCTCGGAATGTGGGTAGCGCTTCCCGACATCTTTCATGGAAGCCTTGTTAAGAGGAAGGATTTCCTTTACATAAAAGACTTTTCCGAAATCTTTAAGTGGTGCGGTCCGCTGCTCTAATTCGCTGTCAGACAGTGGTTCACCTATCGTGTAAAGATGCGTGAAGCGGGCCAGCTTCACGAGTCCGAACCTTTCGCAGATAGCATTGAACACCCCTGCCTTGGTCAGCGACTTCCCCGGTTCGAAGATTATTCTGGCGAATGTCGAATCCGGGTACACCGCTTTTGCGCCGGCAATCTCTTCTGACGTGAATGTCAGCGTTCCGCCATCTTCCCGACAGGTCAATGAATATCCATTTCTCCATTCCCTGTCCAGCAGAATCAACAGCTCCTTGCATTCCCCGCAGCTTGCCACAACGTGGACCTCACGCACCCACTGACCGTTCCAGCCACCTTTGTGATTCTCATCAAGGAATGATTCATAAGTCCTGTCCAATCTTTCCACAACCATAGTGATGTCCGCCATAGGGGAAATCTTGAGCAGTATGAACCTGCTGGTTTCGAACATTTGAGGCAGCATCTTCAGCACGTCCGGCGAGCAGTCTTCCAGCAGAAAGACTTTCTTCCCGGCGGAATCCCGTCTTGCCGGGTCCATGAATATCACATCGGGCTTGAAGTCCCCGAGTATCTCCTCAAGGCTGTCCGCTGTCGCCTCACAATTCCTAATGAATATATTCGTGGCTCCCAGAGCCTGGAAGTTGTGCCGTGCCGCCGCTGCCAGTTCCGGATTCATCTCGTTGTAAAGCACTTCCTCCGCCACTTCACTGAACGCCCACGAATCAACTCCCAGCCCTCCTGTCAGATCCGCCACCTTGCCGTTTTTCGGTTCGGTCACTTCGGCAAGCTCAGTGACCAAAAAACAATCGGTCGCAGAGCCTGTCCCTTTGGTCGCAGAGCCTGTCCCTTTGGTCGCAGAGCCTGTCGAAGCGACTGATAGTTTACTGATTCTTAAACCATCTCTGCAGGCCGCAGAACCTGTTTCTTCGGTCCCTGAACCTGCCGCTTCGGTCCCTGAACCTGCCGCTTCGGTCCCTGAACCTGCCGCTTCTGTCGGTGAACCTGCCGCTTCTGTCGGTGAACCTGCCACCTCTGTCGGTGAACCTGCTTCTTCAGTCCCTGAACCTGCCGCCTCTGTCGGTGAACCTGTTTCTTCGGTTCCAGAACCTGCCGCTTCTGTCGGAGAACCTGTTTCTTCGGTTCCAGAACCTGCCGCCTCTGTCAGTGAACCTGTTTCTTCAGTCCCAGAACCTGCCGCTTCTGTCGGAGAACCTGTTTCTTCAGTCCCAGAACCTGCCGCTTCTGTCGGAGAACCTGTTTCTTCGGTCCCAGAACCTGCCACCTCTGTCGGAGAACCTGCTTCTTCGGTCCCCGAACCTGCCGCCTCTGTCGGTGAACCTGCTTCTTCGGTCCCCGAACCTGCCGCCTCTGTCGGTGAACCTGTGGTGCTTTGAACTTGTCGAAGTGTCGAAGAGACAGGTCTACCATGTTCATTAAAGATTCTTTGAACAATCGAAGCCTTGTACCGCGCCGTGTCAGAAGAACTGCACTGCTCCGTGCATAGCGTCGAAGGATAGACCAGCCTCGAGCACGCCACCCATTCCGGCAGCTTCTTACGAAGTTTCTTTCGTCCCTCGATAGTGTTGACCGCCAGCGACTTCGCATCCAGCCCAGCCAGTCCGGCATCCCCCGGCGACGGCCACTCCCTGCGCGACATCACCAGCCGCACCGTGTCCGCCCCTTCGTTCTCAACTATGAATCTCTCAAAACTGTCCATATTTTGTATATCATTATGATCTGTTATACTTTTTATCTCCCGCCAAATTTGGCTTACTAATCCTTAAAAAATAACCTGGTGATCTTTGAGAATCTGTTTTGATTTGTTTGAAATGTTCTTTGAGGTGAAAAAATCTTCATTTTCTTCCCGCTTCTTCAGTCAGATAGCACCGCTATCCTCTTTGGAAAAAGCAGTCGACCCCGGAGTTTTTCACTCTCACATTTTCAGACAAACAAATCAAAACAGTTTCTTAGTAACCCTAAAAAAAATAACTTGGTGATCTTCGATTGTCTTTTTCGGTCTATCTGTCTTACCTCATCAGACATGTGTCACCCACACTCCTTCTCCCAAAGAAATCTATCCTCGAAAATACCGCCAAATCTTTCTACCGTATTCCTGCAGCAACGGAGGAGCTTGGCTCAAAGACATCTATCCTCGAAAATACTGCCAAATCTTTACCAACTTATTTTTTAACGCATACTTAGACACGCTCTGTCTGTCCTTTCCTTTGCATTGAAGATATATGCTTTATAACAGTTATCCTCCCCATAAGGTGTCGTGATTTGCAATCTATTACAAGTTAATAGATTAGGTGATTGTCTTTAGCATGATTATACTAAAGGTAGGTGCGATATTGCTTGATTATCAATTGTTTATCAATCACGCACCGCATCACGCACCACATCACGCACCACATCACGCGCCACATCACGCACCACATCACGCGCCACATCACGCACCACATCACGCACCGCATCACGCACCACAGCACGCACCTAAGCACGCGCTTTGTCGCCGCAACTGTCTCCTCTTTTGAGGCCACATTCCCATTCTATCCGCTTCCATTTGAAAAACATATTACCTTTTCACAAAATTACGATTATTTGACGAATACCGAGGAACTCATCATTCCCAAATTCATGAAATTGACAGAGTTTACGACATCGCCGTCAATGGCTGAGGTCAAGTACAAATGATTTTGAACGGTTAGTCACGTGAGTACCATATACATATAGGCGTTGTGATTAGATTAGACGGCAGGGTCAAGTGGCTCTGCTGTTTTGATTTTTTGATGCCGTGCAAACCCTGTGCAAACCACAGTCACTCAAGAATGGCTCTGCTGTTTTGATTTTTTGTACCCTGTGAAACCCTGTGCAAACCACGGGCACGCAAGAGTGGCTCTGGTAATGCTGGGAGGCCATAGTATGTGGCTAACCCCCATATTCCGAGGGAGGGTCAGCCACAGTGATAGTGAATTGAATACCGTTGGTGGCGTTTTATCGTGTCCGTGGTTTGTAAATGATTGGCATTCTTTGCGGATAATGCCCTTGGAAGCTGTTTTGATTTGGCGAGATGCCCTGTGCAAACCACAGGCACGCATGAGTGGCTCTGGTAATGCTGGGAGGCCATAGTGTGTGGCTGACCCCCATATTCCGAGGGAGGGTCAGCCACAGTGATAGCGGATTGAATACCGTCGGTGGCGTTTTATCGTGTCCGTGGTTTGTAAATGATTGGCATTCTTTGCGGATAA
>OCLD01000321.1_pt1 | contig 12416 bp, 7 predicted proteins | sample 1495911 | NCBI WGS metagenome assembly OCLD01 (sample SAMN03418271, study PRJEB22391) | human gut metagenome | biome: human-gut; feature: organic feature; material: feces | host: Homo sapiens | place: Tanzania | collected 2013-01
CACGGAATTATCAAACATGGCCTTGAATGCCTGATGCGCTTTATCCTTCTGGCCGAGACGATAGTATGCCTCAAGATACTCAGCTCCACCTGCAATGAATGTCAGAGGAACATTGTAAGTAGGCATCTTCTTCTCCAGGTAAGCCAAGCACTTGGCAGCCTTGTCCTTCTTTCCTTCATCGAGAAGCTTGACGAGCAGGCGACCGAACAGACGGCGGTGGGTGTAACACATACGCATTACAGTCTCGTCGATGTAGAGTCCCTTGGTCTCAAGACCTCCAAACTTGAATCTGTTCATCACCACATCGTAAGAGCGGTCAGCGTCAAAGTTTGTGCTGTCATTGGTAGCAAACGGAGTGATACGATTGACAAGACCTTCCTGTATGAAGTTTTCTCCGAGGTTCATGAAGTTCTCTGCACCTACAGTAGCGGCAACATAGAGAGGACGTGTCCAGTTGGCATTGTTGATCATCTCAAGCATCATGAGGTCGTTCTTGTAGAGAGCGCTCTTGCCTTTGAGCGAAACAGCCATCTTCTCAGGTATCTCCATGCCGGCAGGAATCTTCATTCCGCTCTTGAGGACAGCGTTCTTGTCGATTGTGACATAGACTGTATCTGTAGGAATGACGTGCATCTCGTCCTTGCCACCACGTACCCAGTACTTCATTATGTTGGTAAGGTTGAACGGATCATCGCCATATTGCTCGGCTGCAGCCTTTGGATTCTGTGCATAATACTCCAGTATCTGGCTCTTGAGCTCAGGGTTTACGGTGATATACTCATTATTACCAGAGCAATAGTCGATACGTTTCCATGTAATCGGCAGTGCTGGAGAGTCGTAAGCAGGGCGCACCATCTGGTCGATATACCAGTCAGTCTGGAGATAAGAGAGGTTGCAGACACGTGCATCCGTGCCAACTCCCTCCACATCCTGATTATACCAGAGAGGGAAAGTATCGTTGTCACCATTGGTAAAGATGACTGGATTGGTGCCTTTCTGCATGGACATGAGATAGTTCTGACCGAAGTCACGGCATGTGTAGCGTCCAGAGCGGTCATGGTCATCCCATGTCTGGGAGGCCATCTGCACCGGCACGAGCAATGCCAACGCTCCTATCACGGCAGCGACGGCAACGGTTTCCTTCTTGGTAAGATAGCGGTTTACCATATTTATGATGGCAGCCACGCCCATACCACACCATATTGAGAATGCGTAGAACGAACCTGCATAAGCATAGTCACGCTCACGAGGCTGCATAGGAGTCTGGTTGAGGTAGATAACGATGGCAAGACCAGTCATGAAGAAGAGGAAGAATACTACCCAGAACTGCTGTATTCCCTTCTTTCCTTCTTCCTTCTGTCCCTTCTTGCGGTTGATATGGTCATAGTAAGCCTGCCAGAAGAGTCCGATAAGACCGAGCAGGAGCGGGAGACAATAGAAGACATTATGTCCCTTATTGTTCTTCAGGTCATCCGGAAGTTTGCTCTGGTCGCCCAGCATTGCATTGTCAATGAACGGAATACCTGTGATCCAGTTGCCATGTTCGAGTTCTCCATTGCCCTGAAGGTCATTCTGTCGTCCGGCAAAGTTCCACATGAAGTAGCGCCAGTACATGAAGTTGCACTGGTAAGAGAGGAAGAATCTGATGTTCTCCCACTGTGTAGGCATATTCACAGTCATAGCCTGACCGCAGCGATCGTAATCCACCGGGTAAGTGCTTATTCCGCCCATCCAGTCCTGATAAGACTTTTCATGGTTGGAATCATGCATACGTGGGAAGAGCATATTCTGCGCATAGACGTATGAATCCTTAGTGCGGACAACGAAATACTGGTCCTTCTCGTTCGGATCCTTTTTCTCCACACGCTGGATTACCGGTGCTCCCTTCTTCTGGACAGGACGGCAATAGTCGCCATCTACAGTGAGAGCGACCTGTGAACTGAACGCCTGACCGTAGAAAAGCGGGCTGTCGCCATACTGGTCACGGCTCAGATAGCTTCCGAGAGTGAAGATATCCTCCGGTGAATTCTGGTCCATCGGTGGGTTGGCAGCGGAACGCACTACGATAAGGGCATAGGAAGAATAGCCTATCATGAGCATGAGCATACATGTAAGGGCTGTATTCTTGATTCTAGAAGTGACGTAATAAGCCTTTGTCTTCTTGTTCTTGAGCTGGAGAAGGAAGTACAATATCGCGAGCACCACCACGCCAGTGAAGAATGCTGTCCATCCGAATCCATAGAAAGGAATACCCAGCATTGCGATGGAAAGGAGGAAAGAGATGTTGACGCGCTTCATGCTCTTATCGACATAGCTCTCATATATAGCCCATACCACAATGGCAATGAGGAGGAAGATATATACTATCTCACCTGTATTGAACGGCATTCCGAGGTCATTGACAAAGAACCACTCGAACCATCCGCCCACTGTGATGATGCCTGGAACGACACCATAGAGGACAGCAGCGACGATGATGACGCTGACAAGGAGGGCTGCAAGCGAACCTTTGAGGTCTGCATTCGGATATTTCTTATAGTAGAACACGAGCACGATGGCTGGAATACAGAGCAGATTGAGCAGGTGAACGCCGATGGACAAGCCCGTCATATAGGCGATAAGCACGAGCCAACGGTCAGAATGCGGGTCATCTGCATGGTCTTCCCATTTCAATATAAGCCAGAACACTACGGCAGTGAAGGCACTGGAGTAAGCATACACCTCACCTTCGACAGCAGAGAACCAGAAGGTGTCGCTGAAAGTGTAGATGAGAGCGCCGACCATACCTGATGCCTCGATGGCTATTGTCTTGACAGGTGTAAGCTCTTCCCATGAGTCAATGAGAAGACGGCGCACCAGATGCGTGATGGTCCAGAAGAGGAACAGGATACATGTGGCTGAGAGGAGCGCACTCATTGTGTTCACCATGCGAGCTACGTCAGAAGGGTCGCTGGCAAACTGTGAGAAGAGATTGGCGGTAAGCATGAAGAATGGTGCGCCAGGTGGGTGTCCCACTTCAAGTTTGTAGCCAGTAGTGATAAACTCAGGACAGTCCCAGAAGGAAGCTGTCGGTTCAATGGTAGAGCAATATACGAAGGCCGCAATGAAGAAAGCGACCCATCCGAGTACATTGTCTATCAATCTGTACTGTTTCATTTGGTTGAAATTTAATATATTGTTATTGTCTTATTTCTATCCTATTGCCATGTGCAGGCTATCCTTTGCCTACATGAAAGGCCAAGCGATAATCAAGTATCTCATCACTTTTCCGAGCGTGATGCTTATGAGCGTGATGATGATATTGGCACGCATGAGTCCGAGCAGGATGCTTATCGCGCTGCCGAGTATGGGCAGGAATGCGAAGAAACCCATCCAGGCTCCGTGTCCTCCCATGAATCTCTGCGCCCTGTCGAGGCTTTCCTTCTTCACGTGGAGATACTTTTCTATCCAGTCGAGACGTCCAAGTCGGCCTACACCGTAATTGAACATCGAACCGGCTACATTGCCTATGGATGCCGTAACGACGAGTTCCCAAGGGTCAACACCCGCTGCAAGCATTGCAAGCATCACTGCTTCGCTTGAGAATGGGAATACGCTGCCTGCTATGAAGGAGGCTATCAGCATTCCTATAGGGCCGTAATCTACGAGTATATCGAGCATAATTATATGACGAAGTCGTACTTGTTTTTATTTTATCTGTGCCGAATCATTTTTCTTTCAGCACGTTTTTCCTGAGTCACAAGTGCCGGATTATCCGTTTCCAGCACCTTTTTACCTTTGTTATCCGTGCCTGACCATCACGTTCCGGCACGCTTTTTCCTTTACCTATTCTATCACGATGTGGATTCTGTCAAGCCCTAACGGAACCTGAAGCCAGTCTGTTGACACTCCGATTATCGTCACTGCGACCACCAACACGAGCATCACGATGAACGTGATATTTGACAGTCTCGTCTCGGTAAGCGTGATAAAGTGCGCCACAAGCGGACTGACGCTGACTATCATCACCGGCAGCAGGCTGTCAGCAAGCAGCGGAGCAATCGGGATAACCACCATCATGACGAGCGAAATGGCCACGAAAGCATTGAGGAACATCCTCGTGCGAATCTTGTCCTTATATGCCGTGCGGACGAAATGTATCCATCCTATGCCGGCAAAGATGATGAGGATGACGTATTCCGTCAGCATTCCCACCGTCACCTGAGAGTAATCGAACAGCAATTCCGTGTCTATCAGGTCGTCAAAATGGTCTATCAGCGGATCTATGTCCCCCATATATATAACGTAAGGGGCGACAATCCAGTATGGCAGCACTGTGGCGAGGACGACAGCGCTTATTCCTTTCCATGACATTGCATAGAGCGGACGCGAGAGAAGGCAAGCCAACAGCGGGACAAACCATAGCATCTGCACGAAAGCAAGGCTGGAAATGCTTATGAGAAGGAACGCATAGAATATGTAAGCTACGGCGAACTTGTTCTGGTAAGTATGGAAAATGGCGAGCAGAAAACCGATGAAACAGAGTTGGACAACCGCCTCTTCCACTCCGTAATTCTGGCTTAAGCCCATCAACGAGAGCAGGAGGAATGCGCTTGAGACCATGTTTGTCCTCACTCTGATTAGCGCATTGCGGTTGTTCACCTCAGCCATCAGATAGGTAGAGAGCGCCATCAGCAGGAAGGGAATCCACATATTGCGTGAGACCAAGCCTGCCGCCACCCACACCACTGCACCATATATGGATGCGAAAGGCAGTGAGAACCTGCTTTGTGCTACTCTATTCTGAAAGCGTTTCATTTTATTCTTTTGATGTAGAAATGAATTGTTGCATGGTCGATTGCTTGATTGGATGATTGTCAGATTGCGGAAAAACCACAAACAACTAAACAACCAGACAACAAAACAACCAGACAACAAATGCAGATGTTAATTGCTGTTCGGTCGATTGCTCGTTTGGATGATTGTCAGATTGCGGGAAAACCACAGACAACAAAACAACTAAACAACAAAACAACAAGACAACAAATGCGGATGTTTATTGCTGTTCGGTCGATTGGTCGTTCGGATGATTGTCAGATTGCGGAAAAACCACAAACAACAAAACAACTAAACAACAAAACAACCAAACAACAAAAACACACTTTTACAGATCTTTTCCGATGTCGCGTCTGAAATACTTGTCGGTGAAAAGAATCTTCTGAGCCTCTTCGAAAGACTTCTTCAAAGCCTCATCCTTATCCTTTCCATAGGAACTTACAGCGATGACGCGTCCGCCATTTGTCACTACCTGATCGTCCTTCAGCGCTGTTCCGGAATGGAACACTATACTTCCATTGACATTTTCGATGCCTGTGATAGGATAGCCTTTCTTGTATTCCTGTGGATAACCACCACTTACGAGCATTACGCAGACAGCGGCCCGCTCGTCAAACTCAATCTTTCTCTCATCGAGATTGCCCTCTGCCACGCCTTCAAAGAGGTCCACGATGTCGCTCTTGAGGCGGAGCATCACGCTCTCTGTCTCAGGATCACCCATACGGCAGTTGTATTCTATCACCATCGGTTCGCCCTTCACGTTGATAAGGCCGAAGAAGATGAATCCCTTATAGTCGATGTTTTCCTCAGCAAGTCCCTCTACTGTTGGGCGGATGATGCGGTCCTCTACCTTCTGCATCCACTCCTTCGTAGCGAAAGGCACTGGCGTTACGCTGCCCATACCTCCGGTATTGAGTCCTGTATCGCCTTCTCCGATGCGCTTGTAGTCCTTTGCCTCAGGGAGAATCTTGTAGTTCTTGCCGTCAGTAAGCACAAAGACTGAGCACTCTATGCCTGAGAGGAATTCCTCGATAACCACGCGGCTGGAAGCATTTCCGAACATACCGCCGAGCATTTCCTTGAGTTCCTTCTTGGCTTCTTCGAGAGTATCGAGGATGAGCACGCCCTTTCCGGCGCAGAGTCCGTCAGCCTTGAGGACATAAGGAGCCTGGAGTGTCTCCAGGAATTTGAGTCCTTCCTCCAGATGTTCTCCGTCGAAAGTCTCGTAAGCGGCAGTAGGAATACTGTGACGCTTCATGAAAGCTTTGGCAAAATCCTTGGAACCTTCGAGCACGGCACCTGCCTTTGACGGACCGATAACAGGGACAGAGCATGTGCGAGCATCATTCTTCAGGTCATCATAAATGCCTTTCACGAGCGGATCCTCAGGACCTACCACTACCATATCCACTTTATTATCAGCAATAAAACACTTAATTGCCTCAAAGTCATCAGCCTTCATTGCCACGTTCTCGCCGCAATCAGCCGTTCCTGCATTACCGGGAGCAATGAAAAGATTGTCACATTTCGGACTTTGAGCTATCTTCCAAGCGAGAGCATGCTCACGTCCACCGCTTCCAAGTAATAAAATCTTTGCCATAATCTAATTGAGTTTGTTGTTTTTATATATAGAACCAAGTTTCTGAAAACGACCATTTTGCCACATCACCGGCAGTCTTTCTGACTCTTGAAATGCAATGACTGACTGCAAGCCAGACACTGTTCAAGCTCATGTTTCCCCCGATGATGTGACAAAAGTCAGAATCCGAAAATCGAATTTTCAGATTTATTTCTTGCCGATAGGCTTGAGATAATCCTCGAAGTAGCGTGTAATTCTCTCGTGGAGGTGTACGCTCTTGTGTCCTGCCATGTTGTGACCTTCACCTGGATAAGCGAAGAAATCAGGCTGAGTGCCAGCCTCGCTACAAGCATTGAGGAACATAAGTGCATGCTGTGGCACCACGGTAGGGTCGTTCATACCGATGATGATCTGGAGACGACCTTTGAGATTCTTTGCCTTGTCGAGCAGAGAAGTCTGCTTGTAGCCTTCCGGATTGGTCTGTGGAGTGTCCATATAGCGTTCGCCATACATCACCTCATACCATTTCCAGTCGATTACCGGACCTCCGGCAACGCCTACCTTGAACACGTCAGGATAGTTTGTCATCAGAGAGATGGTCATGAATCCGCCGAAGCTCCATCCATGCACGCCGAGTCTGTCTGCATCCACGTAAGGGAGAGTCTTGAGGAAGTTGACGCCGCACATCTGGTCCTTCATCTCTTCCTGACCGAGGTGGCGGAATGTAGCCTGCTCAAACTCCTTACCACGGTTTTCTGATCCGCGGTTGTCCACGATGAATACGATGTAGCCCTTCTGAGCCATGTAAGTCTCCCAAGAGCGTGAAGCCCAATGCCAAGAGGCATCTACATTGTGTGCATGAGGACCTCCATATACGTAAACCACTGTAGGATACTTCTTTGTCTCATCGAAATCAGCAGGGCGAACCAAGCGATAGTAGAGGTCTGTCACACCATCAGCAGCCTTGATAGTGCCGCTAAGGAACTGTGGTATCTTGTATCCCTTCCAAGGGTCAGCAGCTGTGAGGATATTCCAAGACTTCTTTGTCTGGGTATTGGTGAGCTCCATGTTGTGTGGAACAGTAGGCTCGGTGTAGTTATCTACGAAATAAAGTCCGGAAGCAGAGAGGGAAGCATTGTGTACGCCACGTCCATTGTCGAGGAGAGTGCGCTTGCCTGTCTCAATGTTTACTGCATAGACATTCATCTGAAGAGGATTAGCCTCATTGCTAAGGATAATCACAGACTTTGTCTTTTTGCAGAAACCGAAGATTTCTCTTACTACAAACTGACCCTTAGTAATCTGCTTGAGCATCTTGCCTTCGGTGTTCATGAGATAGAGGTGCATATATCCGTCCTTCTGGCTCCAGAGAATAAACTTGCTGTTGTCCCATGGGAGGAAAGAAATAGGATGCTGTGGCTCTACATATTTCTTGTCGCTCTCTTCGTAGAGTGTGCGCATTTTCTCACCTGTAGTAGCCGAATACTGGTCGAGAGTGGCGTGGTTCTGGTCGCGGTTCACCTCAAAGAGATAGATTGACTTGCCGTCAGGAGCCCACTCTATGTTAGTGAAATAGCGGTCAGTAGGGTCACCTACCTTGAGATAAATAGGCTTTGCGTCAGCACCGGCATTGATGTCATATACTCCTACTGTCACCTTGTGGCTTGTCATGCCTGCCATAGGATATTTATCAGGAGCATACTGAGCGCAGCGCTGGAAGAGGTCCACCTGTGGATAGTCTGTCACCATGCTCTGGTCCATGCGGTAGAAGGCAATCTTCTGTCCGTCAGGTGACCAGTAAGTGCCCTTCTTGATGCCGAATTCATCACGGTGAACTGCCTTGCCATATACGATTTCACGGCTTCCGTCGTGATTGGAGAGTTCCTTTGTGGTGCCATCTGCAAAGGTGAGATAGAGGTTATCATCCTTGAGCATCACGTCAGCACGGCTCTTCTCATTCCATTCCAGCGAACCTCTACGGTCCTGGCTCCACACCAATTTCTTGGCTTTGAAGTCCACGAGAATACGATTCTTTCCGCTTGGCAGAAGCACGAGTGGCTTGTCAGCGTATGGGAAACGGCTGTAGAGCAGTGACTTTACCTCGTCCTTGCCTGACAGATTTGCCCAAGCATTGATTTCATTGAGGGTGAAAAGCTGCTTTTGGGTGCCTTTCACCTTATTTATAATAGAGACAGACTCCACCTCCTGGCGAATGAGTTCGTCGCCCCACCATGTGAGATAGCGGGTCTCAGCACGCATATTCCAGAAGTTTGTGCCGCCAAAGTTGAGGTCTTCGAGCGTAAAGAGCTTCTCATTATTCACCTGTCGGCTGTCTGCTGCAGAGCCGGCTCCTGCATTTTGCGCCATAATCATACCTGAGGTACAGAGCATAAGAGTGGCAAGTAATGTTTTAATCTTCTTCATTATCACGGTAATTAGATTTGTATTTTCCATCACGCTTACCGCCCTTGCCGCCGAAAGGTTTTCCTCCACGGCCTCCATCGCGCTTGCCATACGGCTTTCTGTCGCCACGGTCGGAGCGGTCATACTTCTTGTCTTCACGGTCAAAGCGTCTGTCACCACGGTCGAAACGCTTCTCGCCACGGCCTTCCTTATCATCACGTGAGAAGCGCTTGCGCTCGTTTTCCTTGCGTTCTGCTTCCCTGCGGCGTTCCAATGAGAGGAACTTGAATGAGCGGATGTCCTGCTCATTGTTTTCTTCTTCCTCGTCAATGCGTTTCAAGAACTCACGGTTCTTGCGGAAACGGTGCTTTTCTGCCATCTGGCGCTTTTCCTCTTCGGTCTTCACCACGCCGCCTTCGGCACGGAATTCCTTGTAACTGCCGTCGAAAAGGCTGTACTTGCGGAACTCGCATTCCAGCGAACCGTTGTACAAAGGCACCTTGATGCTTGGCTTGAGACGTATCTGCTCGAAGCACTCCTGACGGTAACTGAGAATCCATGCCTCGTTGTCCTTGAAGTTCTTCTTCAGTTTGTCACCGATCATCTTGTAGAAAGCGAGGAGGTTTGGCGTAGAGATACGCTCGCCGTATGGTGGGTTTGTCACCATGATAGCCTTCTCAGGATGTCCTTTGAAGTCGTTGAAATCAGCCTGCTCGATGCTTACCTCATTGGTAAGTCCGGCTGCACGCACATTGATGGCAGCGGTATTGACTGCCTTCATATCGATGTCGTAGCCGTAGATGGTATGCTCAAACTCGCGCTCCTTTGAGTCATCATTGTAGATTTCATCAAAGAGGTCAGCGTCAAAGTCAGGCCATTTCTCGAAAGCGAACTCCTTGCGGAATACGCCCGGAGAGATATTGCGGGCTATGAGAGCCGCCTCGATAACGATGGTGCCTGAACCACACATCGGGTCAATGAGGTCACACTCGCCCTTCCAGCCAGTCATGAGTATCATACCAGCCGCAAGTACCTCATTGAGAGGTGCTTCGACGCTCTCCTGACGATAGCCTCTGCGATGCAGTGACTCACCACTTGAGTCGAGAGAAACGGTAGCCTCACCCTCTGAGATATGGATGTTGATGCGGATATCCGGACTGGTCACAGAGATATTAGGGCGTGTTCCGGTCTTCTCGCGAAACTGATCCACGATGGCATCCTTCACCTTATAGGTCACGAAGCGGGAGTTGCGGAAGTCGTCCGAATAGACAACGGAATCGACCGAGAATGTCTTTCCCTCGCCGATGTACTCGCTCCAGTCTATCTTCTGCACCTCATCATAGACCTCCTCTGCCGATGTTGCCGCGAATGAAGCTATCGGCTTGAGGATGCGGATTGCAGTGTGCAACTGGAAGTTGGCACGATACATCATCTCCTTGTCACCGGTGAAACTCACCATTCGGCGACCTTTCTCTACATTGTTGGCTCCAAGTTCGGTCAGTTCCTGTGCCAATACATCTTCCAGACCCATGAAGGTCTTGGCTATCATTTTAAATTCCATATATGTTTTTTGGTTTCTTCTTTTTAGTCTCGTGAAGTCTTATATAGTTTTGATTCCGGCATCACGTCCTCCGTCACCCATACGCTTGCACCGATGACAGAGCCTTTTCCTATCGTAATCCTGCCCAGTATCGTGGCGTTGCTATACACCACCACATCGTCTTCCAATATAGGATGGCGCGCAATACCCTTGATAGGATTGCCGTAGGCATCGAGAGGGAACGACAAGGCTCCGAGCGTTACGCCCTGATAGAGCTTCACATTGTCGCCTATGATGCAGGTAGCTCCTACCACCACACCTGTTCCGTGGTCGATAGTGAAATGATGTCCTATCGTGGCACCTGGATGAATGTCGATACCTGTCTCGGAATGAGCAAGTTCGGTAATCATCCTTGGGATGAGCGGCACGCCGAGAAGGTACAGTTCGTGCGCCACTCTGTAATTGACGAGTGCCTTTATGACAGGATAACATGATATAATCTCACCGAAACTTTCCGCCGCCGGATCGCCCGTATAGGCGGCCTCCACGTCTGTGGCAAGTACCGAACGTATCTGCGGAAGTCGCGAGATGAGTATGTTGGTGATTTCCTTTGCTTTAGCTCTTCTTACCTGCTTGGTCTGCTGTTCCTCTTCGTATTCGTCGGAGAAGCACAGGCCCGCAAGCACTTGGTCGCACAGTTTCTTGTGCAACCTCTCAAGGTCCACACCGATATGGTAAGGCAATGTCCTCCTGTTGACCGACGATTGGCCATAGTAACCGGGAAAGAGGATTCCTCTTGCCAACTGTATTATCTCGGACAGCGCATCATTTGACGGCAGTGGATTGCCCTCCTGGTGCTGGTGAAACAAGCCTTTAAGTGACTCATCGGCTGACAGTTGTGACACTGTCTCTGTAAGTATATGTGTTGTGCTGGTTGGTGCCATTGAAATACAAAACGATTTTTCAGGTTACAAAGGTACAAAAATATATGAACACAAGAAAGCATTCAACGGAAAAAATAATTATTTTTCCGATTTATCATGATAATTTTATTATCAAGGGTGTGGAAAAACGGGGTTTGCACGCACTTTTCCCATCATTTGAAGCCGCAAATTCCGTTTGGCGAAAAGAAAGCGATATCCTTTGGCTGGCAACGAGAAGAAAATGGAAAAACAGAACAGTTTCAATTTGAAAGCAAGCTTTTCGACCTGAGATTACCGCCTTTTCAAACGCCACAAATCGCCTTATTACGATGCAAAAGCATAGTTATTACCTTGTAAAAGCATAGATATTGCATCCTAATATCTTAGTTATTACCCTCCAATATCATAGCTTTTGCCTCCACACAACGCAAAAATCGCCTTTTTACAGCATTTCCACAGAATACCGGAAATCACGCATCCCGAATTTGGCACCTTAGAGCCATTCTAACGGGTTCAACCCCTTTTCTGGACCACTACTCCACCCCAACCCTTTTCGACGGTGATTTTGACAGCCCATCTCCAGTAGTGCCGAAGTCCTATTTTATGCTGTGGAAAAATAGAACATTTCGGTTTTCCGCTTTCAATCAGAAACAACGATACTAAAAGAAGTCGTCAATCTGCTCTCTCCGCAGAAGACGCTAACCTGACAGAAGGACGGCAAACAAGCCAGGGGAAGAACGAAGACGGGCGGCACAAGCCAAGAGGCTCATGGTATAGGTTCCAATTCCGGCAGTATCACAGGCTCTTCACGCAGTCCATTATCAAGAAACATACAATAATATATAGGCAGGTAAGTCACGCCATTTCTGCAAAAGACCTCCCGTTCATTTGAAAACACTATCGCATTCTTTATACCATATTCAGGCGTTTGAAGAAAATTAGTCAGAGCACTGTGCTCGGTATAGTCCTTTCCCGACTTTATCTCCAATGGAAGTGCCGTCAGATTGTCGTAATCATCAATCAGAAAGTCAACCTCGCCTTTCTTTTTATTGTCGTAATAATACAACTTAAAACCATGTGCGGCAAGTTCCTGAGCAACAACAGATTCATACACAGTGCCAAGATTGATGCTCTTGATGTCCATCAGCACCGCATT
>OCLD01000325.1_pt1 | contig 12299 bp, 16 predicted proteins | sample 1495911 | NCBI WGS metagenome assembly OCLD01 (sample SAMN03418271, study PRJEB22391) | human gut metagenome | biome: human-gut; feature: organic feature; material: feces | host: Homo sapiens | place: Tanzania | collected 2013-01
AGAGGACTGCATAAATATATAGAAATACTTTCAGAAAGAACAGCGATATGGAGTTAAAGATTGGGGAACGCGGTGAGAAAATTCTACAGCTGCTTATGCTGGGAATCCTCATGTTATCCATGTTTGTTATATCAAAAGAGGGAGCATTATTTATCAATACCTCATCGACACAGGTAGTCACAGAAAAAAAGAAGGTTATTGTAATTGATGCAGGGCACGGTGGAATTGATCCGGGAAAAATCGGAATTCATGGAGAGCAGGAAAAGGAAATCAATCTGAAAATTGCAGAGATCTTAAAAACGTTTCTGGAACTGGACGGGTATGAAGTCGTGATGACACGGACAGAAGACGGGGGACTGTATGATGAGAATACCTCAAATAAGAAAGTGCAGGATATGAAACGCCGTATCGAAGTCATTGAGGAAGCAGATCCCATTCTGGTTGTCAGCATTCACCAGAACAGTTACTCCGAAGAGTATGTTAAGGGCGGGCAGGTTTTTTACTACGGAACAAGTGAAGTGAGTAAAGACCTTGCGGAAACAATACAGAAACAGTTAAAGCAGTTGGATCCGGAGAATAAGCGTGAGGCTAAGGCGAATACCAGTTACTACCTATTAAAGAAAACCTCAAGACCAATTGTTATTGTGGAATGCGGTTTCCTCTCCAATGCAGCAGAAGCCGACAAATTATCGAATCCCCTTTATGAAGAGCAGCTGGCCTTCCGGATTTTCATGGGGATTGTGCAGCACATTAATGCAAATTCTTGATTTTCTCGTATAAAATCACGGTTTCGCCCTGTTGTCATACCATAAAAATATGATATAATGAGCCTCAGAGAATAGAACTAATAATTGGAAAGAAGTTTTGATGAATACAAAAGTAGTAACCATAAAGGAAGATCATATTGAGGAGGAAGCAATACAGGAGGCCGGACAGATTTTGAAGGACGGCGGGCTGGTTGCGTTTCCGACAGAAACGGTTTACGGACTTGGCGGGGATGCATTGAATGCCGAATCTTCTGCGAAGATTTATGCGGCAAAGGGCAGACCGTCCGACAATCCACTGATTGTCCATATTGCGGATATGGATGCACTGCCATTCATTGCGGCAGAGATTCCTGAGAGTGCTTATCTTCTTGCGAATGCTTTCTGGCCGGGACCGTTAACCATGATTTTCAAAAAGACAGACCGCGTACCGATGGCAACTACCGGCGGACTTTCTACTGTGGCGGTGCGGATGCCTTCCAATAAAATTGCAGCAGCACTGATCCGGGCAGCGGGAGGATACATTGCCGCTCCCAGTGCCAACCGTTCCGGAAGACCGAGCCCTACGGTGGCGAAATATGTGATCGAGGATCTCGATGGCAGGGTAGAAATGATTATTGATGGCGGTTCTTCCGATATCGGACTGGAATCGACCATTATAGATCTGTCTGAGGGAGAGCCGATGATTCTCCGTCCGGGATATGTGACACGGGAGAAGATGATGCAGGTGATCGGAAAGGTTGATGTTGACCGGACGATCTTAGATGCATCCTCCGGGCAGGCGCCGAAGGCGCCGGGCATGAAATACCGCCACTATGCACCGAAGGGGAATCTTACGATTGTGGAAGGCCCACAGGAAAAGGTCATTGCCTGCATCAATGAAAAGCTGGCAGAAGGACATGAACAGGGATTAAAAACGGGTGTTATTGCAACCGATGAAACGATAGGGCAGTATCAGTCTGATGTGAAGAGAAGTCTCGGAAGCCGTAAGAACGAAGAAGCAATCGCCCATCATTTGTTTGAAGTGTTGCGGCAGATGGATGATGAAGAAGTACAGCTTATTTTTACAGAGTCATTTGCAGAAACCGGATTGGGACAGGCTACGATGAACCGTCTGCTGAAGGCAGCAGGACATCAGGTGATCAGCCTGTAACACCGACAGAAAGGAGAAGCCTATGATAGCATTAGGAAGTGATCATGGTGGTTATGATCTGAAATGTCAGATCGAAGAGTATCTGGAAGAGAAGGGATATGAATATCAGGATTTTGGATGTTTTGACAAGAAATCCTGTGATTATCCGGACTTTGGAAAGGCAGCCGCAAGAGCGGTAGCAGACGGACAGTGTGATCGTGGTATTGTAGTCTGCACAAGCGGAATCGGAATTTCCATAGCAGCAAATAAAGTGCCCGGAATCCGTTGTGCACTTTGCACCGATCCTTATATGGCAAAGATGACAAGACTCCATAACGACGCGAATATGCTGGCACTGGGTGGTGGAATTGTCGGAAAGAATCTTGCTATTGAGATTGTAGAGACGTTTTTAAATACTGAATTTTCCGAAGGTGAAAACCACATTCGCAGAATCGCGAAGCTGGAAGATTAACGAGAGAGGTTTTACTGTTTTGAGAAGAAGTTTTCCCAGAATGAATAAGCGAAGCAGGAAGACAATTGCAGGAATCATGGCGATTGTCCTTTTGGCGTGCGTTTATCCTTCTTTTCCGGTATATGCGGACAAGGTTTCAGAGCTGGAGCAAAAACTTAAGGAAGAAAAGGATAAAAAGAAGGATACGGAAAACAAGATCGGGGAAAGTCAGAATGAACTGGATAATTTAAGGAATACCACCAACGGACTTAAGGGAGAACTCAGTGACCTCAATGACAATTTAGAGGAAGTAAGTGCAAATCTGGACGATCTCGAGGGACAGATTTCAGCGAAGAATGAGGAAATCGAGAAGACGCAGGCAGAGCTTAAAGAGGCGAAGCAGATCGAGGCCGATCAGTATGCGGCAATGAAAAAGAGGATCCAGTTCATGTATGAGCGGCAGGACTATGTACTGATGGAAACGTTATTCAGTTCGGCGAATTATTCCGAGCTTTTGAACCGGAGTGCCTATATTGAAAGTCTGGCAGCCTATGACCGGAAGCAGCTTGAGGCGTTTAAACAGACCAGAATCGAAGTGGAAGAAACGGAAGCGAAGCTGCAGGGAGAAATGAAGGATCTGGAAGCCCTGAAAGCAGAGGTAGAAGCGGAGCAGAGCCGGGTGTCCGGTCTTGTGAGCAGCGTGCGTGGTAAGATTTCCGGATATCAGAGTGATATGGCACAGACCGAAGATGAAATCAAGGCATATGAACAGCAGCTTGCCGACCAGAATGCGAACATTCAGGAGATTCAGAAGCAGTTGGAAGAGGAGCGGCGTTTGTCCGCACTGGCAGCAAGATCGGCATGGAGAGATATTTCAGAAGTCACCTTTGCGGAGGGTGACCGGTATCTGCTGGCCAACCTGATCTATTGCGAAGCCGGAAATCAGCCGTATGAAGGACAGGTTGCCGTTGGCGCGGTTGTAATGAACCGTGTGATGAGCTCGGTATTTCCAGATACGATTGTGGGAGTAATTTATCAGAATAGGCAGTTTGAACCAGTGAGCACCGGACGGCTTGCGCTTGCCCTTGCACGGGATGATGCAACAAGTGCCTGCTATCAGGCAGCAGACGCGGCCATGGGTGGACAGACGACGGTTGGTAACTGTCTGTTCTTCCGTACCCCGATTGAGGGACTGACGGGACAGCAGATCGGCGGGCATATTTTCTACTAAAACATCATGCAATATAGTTAATAAAACAACCTGCTGAAATAATCCTTTAACATAATTTTTCAACGTAATTCTTCAACATAACGTTGCAGCTTCGGGAACTCACCTGCGTAAATGATCGTAAGGAGTCTGTTCAGCTTCAGGAGGCTTGATTTCAGAGCTTCTGCAGAAAGGAGCCCCTCATCGGAGGCCTGTACCAGTTCGTCAAGATCCACAACCTTCACAAACCCATCGGGATAAATAAGGACATCAGCGAGCAGGTCAATCACGGTCAGTTCGTTTGTGTCTTCTTTGTAATCAAAATCCACAATGTCACAATACCAGTAAAGAAGAGAGCCGTCCTCGCGGCAGAACCGGCTGACCTTAAAGCCCTCCTTCAGAAAGTAACAGGACCAGCCGTGATGCAGGTCTTTCTTGGGATGGAGGGTGTTCCATGCTGTCACAATATGATCTTCATCACAGAATAAAATACGGTCGTCCTTTAATAGAATACATTCTTCGGGGATAATTCTTCGACGGTACAGGATGGGATTTTTCATACAACACCTCGATTTCTTTGGTAAGAAAAATTGATAATCTAAAAATACTATTAAATCTATGTAAAGTCAATGAATTTTCCTAGACAGAAAAGGGAAAAATGGGTATAATTGTATCTGTTCAGAAAAGTGATGTGAGAACTGCATAATTACAGTTTGAATATGCGGATTCTGAAGTAACATATTATAAACGACAGGTAGAAAGGGGCAGAATGTGAAGTTCAATCGTAGTGTATTTCAGGCATTGACTATGATAGGACAGTTTGGAATTAACATGATCGTCCCTATTTTTATTTGTGCCTTTTTTGGCAATCTGCTGGACCGGAAGCTTGGAACAGACTTCTTTATGATTCTTTTATTTTTCATAGGAGCTGTTGCGGGCGGTTACAACGTGTACCGGTTTGCACGGCAGGTTTACCAGAGAGGAAGCGAAGAGTCTGCCTATCTGCATGGTGGAAGGAAGCGTAAGAAGAAGCCGGATGAAAGAAAGAATCACAAGAATGAACCGTAGTCTGTTTGAACTCGAGACAGGAATCCTGATCTTTGGAATAGCCGGACAGCTTATACTTTTCTTCTTTGCGGGAAGAGGACTTTATTCCGCAGCCTGGTGGATCGGAATTGCCACGGCGGCGGTGTGTGCCGTTGATATGTGGTGGGCACTTGACCGGGGGCTTGACCTCGAGCAGCAGGGTGCAACGAAGAAGATCATGGTTCATTACATGATCCGTTATGTGATGATTGCGATTGTGCTCGTAATTGTGGCACTGACGGATACATTGAATCCCCTGATTACCTTTGCGGGAGTCATGGGACTTAAGATCGGAGCTTATCTCAATTTCTTTGCTAAGAAAGTAAGTACATGGATTTATGGTGAAGAAATTTTACCTGATTTGGTAGAAATACCGGAAGAAGAGATGTAAGGAGGTGATATAGGATGGGACAAGGAATTTTGTTGTCAGGAGGAGCTGACGTCGATTTCATGATTCATGGAGTATTCTCTTATGAATTGTTTGGTCAGACGCTCTGGATTACGACAACCCATGTGTGTGTGCTGATCGTATTTTTAATTATTTCAGCGTTCTGCATTGCTGCAGGTCATATGGTAAAGCGTGCTAAGGAGGTTCCCACAGGCTTTCAGAATGTGGTGGAGCTGATCGTGGAAATGCTCGATAAGATGACAGCCGGTGTTATGGGCAGGCATGCAGTGAGATACCGGAACTATATCGGAACAATTTTTATTTTTATTCTGTTCAGTAATATTTCCGGATTGTTCGGTTTGCGGCCGCCGACAGCGGACTATGGAGTAACCTTTGGACTGGCGATTATTTCATTTACGTTGATCCGGTACAATGAATTGAAATACCAGAAGCTTTCCGGCGTACTTAAGAATCTGTGCGACCCGTGGCCGATCTGGGCACCGATTAACATTATCGGTAACCTGGCAGTGCCGGTTTCACTGTCATTGCGTCTGTTTGCCAATATTCTTTCGGGAACTGCAATTATGGCGCTGATCTACGCACTGCTTAGTAAGATCGCCTATGTATGGCCGGCAGCGCTTCATGTGTACTTTGATCTGTTCTCCGGAGCAATTCAGACGTATGTATTCTGTATGTTGACTATGACATATATTTCAGATGCATGTGGCTCATCAGAACCATAACAGAAATAACTAATTAAATGCTTATATTAAGGAGGAAACAACAATGGAATTTAACACGAACTTTATCTTAGGATGCTCAGCAATTGGTGCAGGTCTTGCAGTTATCGCAGGTATCGGACCCGGTGTTGGACAGGGTATTGCAGCAGGACATGCAGCAGCAGCCGTTGGAAGAAACCCGGGAGCTAAGTCTGACGTTACTTCTACCATGCTTTTAGGACAGGCCGTTGCCGAAACAACCGGTCTTTATGGTCTGTTAATTGCAATCATTCTGCTGTTCGTTAAGCCCTTGGCAAAATAAGAGTCTTACATTAATAAATTTAAGAAAGGAGGCTCAATATGGAACCAAGATTGTTCGACCTTGACTTTCAGCTCCTTGCAGATTCCGCGCTGATGATCATTGCGGTATTTGCATTGTTCCTCGTCGCATCTTATTTCCTGTTTAATCCGGTTCGTGACATGATGAAGAAACGAACCGACAAGATTAAGGGAGAACTTGATGATGCAGCAAAGAATCAGGCAGATGCGGCAGCTCTTAAGGAAGAGTATGAAAGCAAGCTGAAAGATATCGACAAAGAAGCAGAAAAGATTTTAAGCGATGCCAGAAAGCGTGCCCTTGAGAATGAGAATAAGATCGTGGCGGATGCGAAAGAAGAAGCGGCAGCCATTATCGAGAGAGCCAGAACAGAAGCTGAACTTGAGAAACAGAAGGCAGCCGATGATATGAAGCGTGAAATGGTTGTACTTGCATCCATGATGGCAGGTAAGGTAGTAAAGGCATCTATTGATACAACTGTGCAGGAGAGCCTGATTAATGATACTTTGAAGGAAATAGGTGAGAGTACATGGCAAAGCTAGTTTCGAAAACATATGGAGAGGCTTTGTTCGAACTGGCTGTGGAAGAAGGAAAGGAAGAGGAATTCTTACAGGAGATTGAATCCTTAAAAGAAATTCTTGATGCCAATCCGGATTTCGGAAAACTCATGAACCATCCCAAGATCCTTAAGGAAGAAAAACTTAAGGTTGTAGAAGAGGTATTCAAGGGACATATTTCCAGGGAATTACTCGGATTCCTGCATTTGGTTGTGGCGAAGGACCGTTATTCGGAAATCGATGCCATCCTCGATTATTTCATTGATGAAGTGAAGAAGGAAAAGGGCATCGGAGTTGTGTATGTATCCACAGCGTGTGGTATTGACGAGGCCAAAAAGAAAGAAATTGAAGAACGACTGCTTGCAACCACTCATTTTAAAAAGATGGAGATGCATTATCAGGTAGAAGAAGACCTGATCGGCGGCATGGTAATCCGCATCGGAGACCGTGTCGTAGACAGCAGTGTGAAAACGAAACTGTACGAGCTGCAGCGTCAGTTACTCAAGGTACAGTTATAAAGCTGTGGCTATGGAAGCCATGGCAACAGGAATAATAAAGAAAGGTGCGTATGACCAATGAATTTGAAACCGGAAGAAATCAGCTCCGTAATCAAAGAGCAGATTAAACGATATGCTTCTGATCTTGAAGTGTCAGACGTTGGTACTGTTATCCAGGTAGCCGACGGTATTGCCCGTGTGCATGGTCTGAATAACGCAATGCAGGGTGAGCTTCTGGAATTCCCCGGAGAGGTTTATGGCATGGTCTTAAACCTGGAAGAGGATAACGTAGGTGCGGTACTTCTCGGAAGCCACAGAAACATCAGCGAAGGCGATCAGGTTAAGACAACCGGCCGTGTAGTTGAGGTTCCTGTAGGTGACAACATGTTAGGACGTGTTGTGAATGCGTTGGGACAGCCGATTGATGGCAAGGGTCCGATTCAGACAGATAAATATCGTAAGATTGAAAGAGTAGCATCCGGTGTTATCACACGTAAATCCGTAGATACACCGTTACAGACAGGTATTAAGGCAATTGACTCCATGGTGCCCATCGGAAGAGGACAGCGTGAGTTGATCATCGGCGACAGACAGACCGGTAAGACGGCAATTGCCATTGATACCATTATTAATCAGAAGGGACAGGGTGTGAAGTGTATTTATGTCGCAATCGGACAGAAGGCTTCTACCGTTGCATCCCTTGTTAAGACCCTGGAAGAAGCAGGCGCTATGGCGTATACAACGATCGTTGCAGCAACCGCCAGTGAGCTTGCCCCGTTACAGTATATTGCTCCGTATTCCGGATGTGCTATCGGAGAGGAATGGATGGAGAATGGAGAAGATGTGCTGGTAGTATACGATGACTTAACCAAGCATGCGGCTGCATACCGTACACTCTCTTTGCTTCTTAAGCGTCCACCCGGACGTGAGGCATATCCAGGTGACGTATTCTATCTGCATTCCAGACTGTTAGAGCGTGCAGCAAGAATGAGTGATGAGTATGGCGGAGGATCCTTAACGGCATTACCGATTATCGAAACGCAGGCAGGTGACGTATCTGCTTACATTCCGACCAATGTTATTTCCATTACCGATGGACAGATTTATCTGGAAACCGAAATGTTCAATTCCGGATTCCGTCCGGCTGTTAACGCAGGACTTTCTGTATCCCGTGTTGGTGGTGACGCGCAGATCAAGGCAATGAAGAAGATTGCTTCCCCGATTCGTGTGGAGCTGGCACAGTACAGAGAACTTGCTTCCTTTGCACAGTTTGGTTCCGAGCTTGATGCCGATACCAAGGAAAAGCTGGCACAGGGTGAAAGAATTAAAGAGGTATTAAAGCAGCCTCAGTACAATCCGATGCCGGTTGAATACCAGATTATCATCATTTACGCAGTTACCAACAAGTATCTGCTGGATGTTCCTACCGAGGAGATTACCCGTTTTGAGTCAGAATTCTTTGACTTCGTTAAGACCAAGTATCCGGAAATTCCTTCAGGCATTGCCAAGGAGAAGGTAATTTCTGATACAACCGAGGAGAAGTTAAAGAAGGCAATAGAAGAATTCAAAGCAGAATTTCTTAAATAATTCGGAAGGGAACAGGTGATATTATGGCCTCAATGAGAGACATAAAGCGGCGTAAGGGCAGTATCCAGAGTACCCAGCAGATTACCAAGGCCATGAAGCTTGTTTCTACTGTAAAGCTGCAGAGAGCCAAGCAGAATGCCGAGAAATCCCAGACCTATTTCCACTGCATGTACAATACCGTACATTCGATTCTTCGAAGAACGCAGAATCTGGAGCATAAATATTTAAAGTCCGGTGAAAGCGGCAAGAAAGCAGTCATTGTGATTACTTCAAACCGTGGACTTGCAGGCGGTTACAACTCCAATGTGATCAAGCTGATTACACAGGGAGAGCTTGCAAACGAAGATCTGGCAATTTATGCAATTGGTAAGAAGGGAAAAGATGCCCTTGCCAAGAACTATGAGATTAGAGCTGATTATTCAGATGTAATTGAAGATCCTGTTTATGCAGAAGCCATGAAGATCAGTAAGGAAGTTCTCACCGCCTTTGAAAATGGAGAAGTCAGTGAGATCTACCTGGCCTATACCGGGTTTAAGAATACCGTTGTTCATATTCCGACCCTGTTAAAGCTTCTTCCGGTGGAGGTTTCCGGGGAAGAAGAAACCGCACAGGAGGACGATCATGTCATGATGAACTTCGAGCCGGAGGATGAAGAGGCTTTGAATTTGCTGATCCCGAAATATATTACCAGCCTGATTTACGGCGGTATGATTGAAGCGATTGCCAGTGAGAACGGAGCCAGAATGCAGGCCATGGACGCTGCGACAAGCAATGCAGAAGAAATGATCGAAGACCTGACTCTTCTTTACAATCGTGCTCGTCAGGGCTCCATTACACAGGAACTGACCGAAATTATCGCGGGCGCAAACGCGATCTCATAGAACAAATAAAATCGAGAAAGGATGAAAGAAATGGCAGATTCAGGAAAAATCACTCAGGTTATCGGTGCCGTTCTGGATGTGAAGTTTGCCGGTAACAGACTGCCGGAAATCAACGAAGCAATCAAGGTTCCTCTGCAGGATGGCGGAGAGCTTGTTGTGGAAGTTGCCCAGCATCTTGGTGACGATACTGTCAGATGTATTGCCATGGGAACCACAGACGGACTTGTCCGCGGAATGGAAGCAATTGCTACCGGAAAGCCGATTTCCGTACCTGTTGGTGAGAATACCTTAGGACGTATCTTTAACGTACTGGGGGATCCCATTGATAATAAACCGGCTCCGGAAGGAGTTTCCTATGAACCGATCCACAGAGCTGCACCCGAATTCGTAGAGCAGTCTACCCAGCAGGAACTTCTGGAAACCGGTATTAAGGTCGTTGACCTTCTTTGCCCTTACCAGAAAGGTGGTAAGATCGGTCTGTTCGGTGGTGCCGGTGTAGGTAAGACCGTACTGATCCAGGAGCTGATCCGTAACATCGCAACCGAGCACGGTGGATATTCCGTATTTACCGGTGTTGGTGAAAGAACAAGAGAGGGAAATGACTTATATCATGAAATGACCGAGTCCGGCGTTATTGATAAGACAACCATGGTGTTTGGTCAGATGAATGAGCCCCCCGGAGCCAGAATGAGAGTTGGTCTTACCGGTCTTACGATGGCAGAGTATTTCCGTGACAAAGGTGGAAAGGACGTGCTTCTTTTCATTGATAATATTTTCCGTTTCACACAGGCAGGTTCCGAGGTGTCCGCACTTCTTGGACGTATGCCTTCCGCAGTAGGTTATCAGCCTACCCTGCAGACAGAAATGGGTGCACTTCAGGAGCGTATTACATCAACAAAGAACGGATCCATTACTTCCGTTCAGGCAGTATATGTACCGGCCGATGACTTAACCGACCCTGCTCCGGCAACCACCTTCGCACATCTGGATGCAACGACCGTACTTAGCCGTTCTATCGTAGAATTAGGTATTTACCCTGCGGTAGATCCGCTCGAGTCCACATCCAGAATTCTGGATCCCAGAATTGTCGGTGAAGAGCATTATGCCGTTGCCCGTGGTGTACAGGAAATTCTTCAGAAGTATAAGGAATTACAGGATATCATCGCCATCCTTGGTATGGATGAATTATCCGAAAGCGATAAGCTCGTTGTAAACCGTGCAAGAAAGGTACAGAGATTCTTATCCCAGCCGTTCTTCGTAGCAAGCAAGTTCCTGGGAATTGACGGAAAGTATGTACCGATTAACGAGACAATCCGTGGCTTTAAGGAAATTCTGGAAGGTAAACATGATGATATACCGGAAAGCTACTTCCTGAATGCCGGAAGCATTGATGACGTACTTGCCCGCGTGAAATAACGGGAGGTGGTCAGATGGCAGACAGTAATTTATTTACCTTAAAAATTATTACTCCGGACCGCGTCTTCTATGAAGGTGAAGTTTCCATGGTGGAATTCAATACCACTGAGGGTGAAATCGGTGTGTTAAAGGGACATATCCCGTTAACTGTAATCATCAGCCCCGGAATTCTTACCATCACAGAAGCAGAAGGAACGAAGGAAGCTGCATTACATGCAGGTTTTGCAGAGATTTTGCAGGATCAGCTTGTAATCATGGCAGAGATCATCGAGTGGCCGGAAGAAATCGATCTGGATCGTGCGGAGCACGCAAGAGAACGTGCGGAAGAAAGACTTCGCAGTAAGACTCCGGAGACCGATGTTCTTCGTGCAGAAACCGCATTACAGAGATCTCTCGCACGTATTCATGTATTAAAATCATAAGAAGTGATACAGCAGATGGTTGAAAAGTCCATTCCTTTGACGGGGATGGACTTTTGACTCTGTTCTCACGACTACAGAGGGAATGCATATCATAACAGTAAAGAAACAAGGACGTTATGATTATGTATGAACGCAGAATTATGCCGTTTTATATGACGTATCCCATGCCGATGTTCGGGCAGCAGGAAAACACTGTGATGCGTGATCTGGAATATATGCAGCAGATGTACCCGAAGGAGGCAAAGCGCTATCAGAAGCTGATCGCCAGGATTTTAGACAAAATGGACTATGAAGGAAGTATGATTTACGACGAATATCCGGACCGGATCCAGTTATACCGGCTCGCCATGGATATTCTGGATCGGGTAAAAAGAGAAGAAAACAGCAGCGAAGAATCTGCACCGGATGCGGATTCCCCGGAAAAATGGCAGAGAATCGGGGATCTCATACAGATTCTTCTGTTTTATGAAATTTATAAGAGAAGACACAAGGATGAACGATTTACACACTTATTTATCTGAATTATGCAATGACAGACTCTATCAGATGATCCTGAGCAATCCGAGGGAAAAGGACGTCTTTGCAAGGAAAAGTCGAACCGATGGAGGAGGAAAATTAGATATGCAATGACAGACTCTATCAGATGATCCTGAGCAATCCGAGGGAAAAGGACGGAGTTTCCAAAATCAAGATCCGTCCTGTGATGGTAAAGCAGGAGCTTGGTTTTCAGGAGACCCGTTTTCAGGGGACACAGGTTTTCCATAAGAATTATACGGCAGGGGATATGGTATCCCTTGTGGAACGTTACATGGAAGAAGAATTCCGACAGTTAGAAGCTGAGCACATGGAGGGCAG
>OCLD01000327.1_pt1 | contig 12297 bp, 11 predicted proteins | sample 1495911 | NCBI WGS metagenome assembly OCLD01 (sample SAMN03418271, study PRJEB22391) | human gut metagenome | biome: human-gut; feature: organic feature; material: feces | host: Homo sapiens | place: Tanzania | collected 2013-01
GAATGCTTCCATTTCAGGGCTTTAAGATGATGCTTGCCGGAAAACTTTTCCGTGAAGGTCAGAACAACTCAGACCAAGTACTTGATGCCAACGACCTTGAGCGTGAGCGTGGCATAACCATTCTCTCCAAGAATGTATCTATCAACTGGAAAGGTACAAAAATCAATATCATAGATACTCCGGGACACTCTGACTTCGGTGGTGAAGTGGAGCGTGTCCTCAATATGGCTGTCGGATGTATCCTCCTTGTCGATGCCTTTGAGGGCCCTATGCCTCAGACACGTTTCGTGCTTCAGAAGGCCCTTCAGATAGGATTGAAGCCTATCGTGGTGGTAAACAAGGTGGATAAGCCTAACTGTCGTCCGGAAGAGGTGTATGAAATGGTCTTCGACCTCATGTTCTCTCTCAATGCCACCGAGGACCAGCTGGACTTCCCAGTGGTATATGGCTCTGCAAAGAACGGCTGGATGGCTGAGGATTACAATGCTCCTACTGACAATATCGACTATCTTCTCGACAAGATTGTGGAGGTAATCCCGGCTCCTGAGTATCTGGAGGGCACCCCTCAGATGCTTATCACGTCTCTGGACTATAGTTCCTACACCGGTCGTATCGCCGTAGGACGTATCCATCGCGGCGTGTTGAAGGAGGGAATGAACGTGACCATCGCGCATCGTGACGGCGTTATGGAGAAGACAAAGATCAAAGAGGTGCACACTTTCGACGGTATGGGCCACAAGAAGGTGGCTGAAGTGAAAAGTGGTGATATCTGTGCTATCATCGGACTGGACAAGTTTGAGATTGGTGACACCATCTGTGACTATGAAAACCCAGAACCGCTGCCTCCAATCGCCATTGATGAGCCTACAATGTCTATGCTCTTTACCATCAATGACTCTCCTTTCTTTGGCAAAGAGGGTAAGTTTGTCACTTCCCGTCATATAAATGAACGCCTCCAGAAGGAGTTGGAGAAGAATCTTGCACTGCGTGTAGAGCCATTCGAGGATGCCACAGACCGCTGGGTTGTGTCAGGTAGAGGCGTGCTTCATCTCTCTGTATTGATTGAGACAATGCGTCGTGAGGGTTACGAGCTCCAAGTAGGTCAGCCTACTGTAATCTATAAAGAGATTGACGGAGTGAAGTGTGAGCCTATCGAGGAGCTTACTATCAATGTGCCAGAGGAATTCTCCAGCAAGATGATTGATATGGTGACACGCCGTAAGGGCGAGATGACAAGTATGGAAAGCCAGGGCGATCGCGTGAATATCGAGTTTGATATTCCTTCCCGCGGTATCATGGGACTCCGTACCAACGTGCTCACTGCATCCCAGGGTGAGGCTATCATGGCGCATCGCTTCAAGGAATACCAGCCTTATAAGGGCGACATCACCCGCCGTACCAACGGTTCGATGATAGCCCTTGAGACCGGAAATGCCTTTGCTTACTCCATCGACAAACTGCAGGACCGCGGCAAGTTCTTCATCGAACCAGGTGAAGATGTCTATGGCGGACAAGTAGTAGGCGAGCATGTGCACGAGAATGACCTCGTGGTCAATGTGACAAAGGCAAAGCAGCTCACCAATGTCCGTGCTTCAGGTACTGACGACAAGGCTCGCATCATCCCTCGCACGGTGCTCTCTCTCGAAGAGTGTCTGGAGTATATCAAGTCTGATGAACTTGTGGAAGTGACTCCTAAGTCAATGCGTATCCGCAAGGCTATCCTTGATCATCTGGAGCGCAAGCGTGCTAATCGCGAGTAAGTTTCCTGAATGAAGAATGTAGAATGAAGAATGAAGAATTCGAGTTAGTTTCTTCGCTTGTGAAAGACAAGCCGGAGAATACTTAACTCGAATTCTTCATTTTTATTTATTTACAAGTTGCATCAGTGCGGTTGTTCACTTTTCACTTTTCACAAAAAGAGTGTAATATCCATTCTTCATTCTTCACTCTTCACTCTTCATTTTTAATCAAGGTGGAACACTTCCTTGATAGGAATGGTGACAGGGGAGTTGTCTTTAGGGTTTACCTCCATGATGTCAGCCATCATGTCCCACCATTTCTGCGTGATAGGGTCGATGCCATTCGATGTGTCCTGTGAGTTTCCATCGCCGGAGCACTCCTGATAGCCGAAGAGGATATTGGTGTCTTTGTCCCAATAGATGGAATAATTGCTTACTCCGCTGTCCTTTATCATCTTCACCAGTTCGGGCCAGATAGCGGCATGGCGCTTCTGATACTCTTCCTCACAGCCCGGTTTGAGGAACATTTTGAATGCAAATCTTTTCATAGTCAGGTTTTTTGAAATGAATAATCAAGAATGAAGAATGAAGAATTCGAGTTGGTTTTCTTCGCTTTGGAAGAAAAACACAAGGTGAAAAATGTAATCTTCATTCTTCATTCTAAATTCTTCATTCTTCATTTTCCAATTTATCTCGCAATACCAAGACCGTCCTCCAGTTCGGAGATGATGTTGGAGAAGTCACGGTCTTTCTTCACTCTTTCATTGATTATCTGTATGGAATGTAGCACTGTGGAGTGGTCTCTGCCGCCCATACAGCGCCCGATGCGTGAAGCCGGCATTCGTATGTGCTTGTCAGCGAAATACATTATTATCTGTCGTGGCAGCACAATCTCTCGTTTTCGGGTCTTGCCCTTTACGGCTTGCTCGGTGATCTCATAGTGATTGCATACGCATTGGATGATGTCGTCGAGCGTAAGAACCTGTTCATTGATTTTGACAGCACGCTTTACCACTCGCTCCACGAAGCGCATGTCTATGTTGCAGTTATATACCACACTGTAAGCCATCAGCGAATTGATGACGCCTTGCAGGTCGCGCACGCTGCCGTTGGTGTTCTCAGCGATGTATCTCACCACGTTTTCCGGTATGTCGAGACCGTCTCTCTGGATTTTTCTCATGAGGATGTCGATGCAGAGCTGCACGTTAGGCTTCTCCAGTTCAGCCACGAGACCGCATGAGAATCGGCTTATCAGGCGGTCCATCATGCCCTGCAGCTGTGCCGGCACGCGGTCGCTGATGAGGATGATGCGCTTGGAGTTGCGGAAGAGGTGGTTGAAGATGTGGAAGAATGTCTCCTGTGTCTTTGGAGAAGAAGTCCATTCCTGCACGTCATCGACGATAAGCATGTCCACAGTCTGATAGAATGCGATGAAATCATTTATCTTACCCTTGAGCTGGGCATTGACAAACTGCACCTGGAATGTCCTTGCGCTGACGTAGAGCACACGCTTTTGTGGGTACATCTCCTTGCATCTCACGCCTATTGCATTGACGAGATGGGTCTTTCCGCATCCAGATGGTCCGAAGACGAAGAATGGATTGAACTTTGTGCCCTGTGGATGTTCGGCTATGCTGAGGCCTACTGACCGGCAGAGCTTGTTGGATTTTCCCTCTACATAGTTGCTGAATGTCTGTCGGAAATTGAGCTGTGAGTCTATTTCCGGCAGATGAGTGGTGGGTGCCGAGCCCGGTGCCACCATCAGTTTGTTGTCATTTCTCGAAACGGCAGCCTTTGCAATGCCGTCCGGACTCTCTGTATCTACTGCTCCTTCCACTCTCAAGCCATATCCCTTAGGGGTACGCTTCGCCTTGCTCTCAGTCATTTCCCCATTGACAGGCTTGTTTACCACGGTGATATGCCATGATAATCTTATTCTGCCAAAGGTGTTGCTGATGGCGATGCGCAGGTGATCGATGTAGTTTTTCTCGATGTGTTGGCTGATGTAATCGCTTGGCACCTGCAGTGTAAGCACATTGGTGGCAGGAGCGAACGATTCAAATTCTACATTGGAAAACCACTTCTCGTATTCACCCTCTTCTATGTTGGCCTTGAAATAGTTCTGGCAAGCAGCCCATAGGGCGCGAGAGTTTTGCATTTCTTTCTTCTTGTGGGTTTGGAGTTTGGGATGGATTGGCTTTGCGATGGCTGGCATATTGCGTTGCTGCCGTCAGCCTGCAGTGATGTGATAAGGTAATTACTGGAATTTCGCAAGTGGACCAAGACGGGCTGACAGCCCACCAGCTCATAGCCCAGGGCAACACCCTGGGGATGCAGTGAATGATGCAAACGCCCTGTAAGGGCAAAAGCATCATGGTAAATGCTTCGTCATTCCTGCTTTTGCCCTTGCAGGGCGCTGCTCTTCAGCTTGTTATACCCAGGGTGTTACCCAGGGCTATGTGCTCAATGCCCTTGCAGGGCGCTTGTTGAGCTTGCGGAAATTGAATAATTATATTCCCGGAAATTATTTGTCTTTCTTTCCGAAAATAGAGAAGTGTACGTATCTCTTAGGGTGGGCCTTGAGGTCAGTCAGCAGTGAATCTGCTGATGCCATGGTGGAGGTCATGTTGTTGTAGAGCCCTGGATCATGGAGGAGGAGCCCGATGGAGCCTTCCTTGCTGTTGAGAGTGTTGGTGAGATTCTCCACATTAGCCAGTGTGGCATCCACCTTTGCCATTGTTCCAGCCACGTCGATAGCGGCGAGATTGCTGCTTACGGTCTCTGCATTTGTCATTACGCGGTCGGTCTTTGTCAGTATTCCCGGCACCTTCCTGTTGAGGTCAGCCATCATGGTGTTGATGCTCTGTGTGGTCACTGTGAGGTTCTGGGATATGGTCTCTGCATTATGCAGTGTGGCTGCGATGGCAGGGTCTGCGAGCAATGCGTTGAGCGAAGCGAGGATGCTGTCGAGCTTCGGTAGCATCTTCTCGACGGCAGGAATCATATCCTTGAGGTCATCCACTGCGCCATGAGCTATGTCGCCCATGATGGTCTCGCCCGGATTGACATGCTCGCGAGGGTTGTTTGCGAGGAGGAGGTTGACCTGTGTGTTGCCCATGAGGTCGGAAGCGATCTCTGCTGTCGTGCCGCGAGGGATGCGCAGATTGTCGTCTATCTCTGCTGTCACGATGATATTGCCCTGCTTGTCGTAGTCGTAGCTGATGGCTGTCACTGTGCCTACGCGGTAACCGTCAGCGTATATCGGGCATGAGCCAGAGAGTCCGTTGACATTGGAGAAGGCTATCTTGTAGGCGTGTCCGTCGGAGAAGATGGACAGTCCTTTGAGGAAATTGAGTCCAAAGAACAATAATACTACGCCTGCTATGGCTACTAATGCTATCTTTACCTCTTTTGTGAAATACTTCATTGTTGTGATGGGTTTTTGTTTCTTGTTGAATCTTGGGGGATATCGGGCGGTAACGCGCCCGACACAGTGGCGGACTGCTGAGATAATTCGGGGGCTTAGCGCTTGTTGGCGCGGTATTCCCTTATGGCATCGGCGGTGGCGATCTTCTCTCCGTTCTTGAAGGCTACGATGAATGAGCCCGGGAATTTGTCGCCCACGGACTTCTTCAGACGCAGGATCTCGTTGTAATCGGTGGTGGAACCGATGGTGTATTTCAGCATATTGCCGTCCTTGTAGTAGTCGGCTTTCTCGCCTTTGAAGCGTGAGTCGCTGTCTTTCAGCACTTTGTCAGAGATGAATATCTGAATCTTGAACACCGGAGCGCTGTCTGTTTCTGCTGCAGTGGCGGTCTTGTCGCTCTCCTTGCTTCTGCTGCGTGAGGTCCTGTCGCGTGTGGATCTGCTTTCCGCATTGGCCTGTTTCTGCGGTTTCGCCTCCTGGCTGTTGCCTGTATTGCGCACTTCCGTGAGCTTCTTGGTCACGGGTTTCTCTTCTTCCTGACTGCCGGCAGGTGTCGGTTGCATCACGTCGGAAGAGTGTTCGGTGACATAATCGGTGTCGCCGCCCGCGTTTTTCTGCTTGTATTTGATGAAAGCATTATATAGACCTTTGGCGATATTGTCGATGGTGGCGCTGTTGTTGAGGCTCTGTTCCTCGTCGGGAGTGGAGATAAAGCCCACCTCCACGAGGCAGCTCGGCATGGATGTCTCTCTGAGCACGAGGAATCCCGCCTGCTTCACGCCCTTGTTTTGCCTTTTGGCAAGCGAGCATACGTTGCTCTGCACGAGTTTTGCAAACTCCACACTCTTCGCCATGAAGTGGTCCTGCAGGAATTCGAAGATGATATAGCTCTCTGACGAGTTGGGGTCGAAGCCCTCATAATGCTGCTTGTAGTCCTTCTCCACGAGGATAACGGAGTTCTCTCGCTTTGCCACATCGAGGTTTTCGCTGGCACGGTGCATACCGAGCGTGTAGGTTTCGAATCCTCTTGCTATCTTCTTGTTAGGCAATGAGTTGGTGTGGATTGAGATGAAGAGGTCCGCTTTTGCCTTGTTTGCTATCTCGGCTCTGGTATGGAGCGGCACGAAGAAGTCTTTCTTTCTCGTATATATCACGCGCACATCGGGGCAGTTTCGCTCCACGTATCCTCCGAAAGCGAGTGCCGTGCGCAGGTTTATGTCCTTTTCCTTGGAGAAAGCGCCCAGCGCTCCGGCATCATGTCCGCCGTGTCCGGCATCTATTACGAGTGTGAACTTGTCGGAGGCAGCCCATGAGAATGCTGTCCCTGCAAGGAATATGATGAGTGTGAGAACAAATCTGTTACGCATGAGTAAGAGAGAAATATCTGCAAAATTACATAAAAAAAAAGAGATACGTATATATGCGCGTACCTATTTAGGATTTATTTACATTTTTAGAGCCTGGCAGTCTAAAAGCGGCAGCACAGTTCCACGCCGGCGCCATCCATGTCATAGGGCATCGGCGGTGCCACCTTCCTGACGTTGACGCGCACCATCGTGGTGGCAGGAAATAGGTCTTTCAGTCTTCTGATAATCCTTCCAGCCACATGCTCCACGAGTTTTGACGGCTTCTGCATCTCTTCCACCACTGTTTCAGCCACAGTGGCGTAGTTGATGGTGTCGTCGAGGTTGTCCGTCCGGCAGGCATTCTCCAGCGGATATTCCAGCGTGACGCTGACGGTATAGTCGTTGCCCACCGTCTTTTCCTGCTCCAGCACTCCGTGGAATGCGTGCATTCGCAGCGAGTCGATGTAGATATTGCCTGTCATCATTCCTCTTCCGGCATATATTTCTTGAGTGCGCGGGCCACGCCGTTTTTCCACATATTGAGCATTTCGCCCTTGAATGTGAGCGACTCTATGAGCTTGACCACGAGGCGTATAGGCATACGGTAGCGCAGTACGCCGGATATGAGTTTGGCATAGTTCCAGCAGTCGGGATTGAACTTTTCAGAAAGTCCCTCCACAGTGGTCTTGTATCCGCGACGATTTTCAAATTGGAAGTCGTATCTATGTGTGCCATCCTCGTTGGTCTGACGTATTATCTTGCCATCGACCACGGTCTTTGGCAGCACGATACCTTCCTCATCGTCCTGTATTCCGGTGAATATTTCATAAGGTCTGCCGTCGAGCAGTCCGACGAAAGCCACCCATTTCTCTTTATTGTTCTGAAAGCGCACCACGTCACATTCGAGCACTTGCGGGCGTTCCACTATTATCTCTTCGTTCTTGTCGTAGTCCATGTAAAAAATCAGTTTATGTCAAACAATCATGCAAAAATACACTTTTTCCCTAAGATACGGAAATCTTTCCTTGAAAAAAATCCACTTTGGCTTATCTTTATTCTTTTTCCGAGCCTGTTTTGCCTAAGCATCAGAGTAGGTCGATGATTTCCTTCAGTGCATTGACCACATATTGTGGCTGTCGTGGCGGAACGAAAGAAGGGTCCCATCTATTGAAGAGCATGGTGTCTATGCCGGCATCCATTGCTCCGATGATGTCGGTATTATAGTTGTCACCAATCATGAGCGTGGTCTTCGGGTCGGCTTTTGTCTGGCTGAAGGCATAGTCGAAGAATTGCTTTGACGGCTTGTTTGCGCCGGCATCCTCGCTCAGGACGATGGTGTCGAAGTAATCTATGAGTCCGCACGCGGTGAGTTTCTTGTACTGCACCTCGTGGAATCCGTTGCTGCAGATGTGCAGACGGTAGCCGGCGGCCTTCAGATGATCCATCAGTTCCTTCGCTCCCTCGACGAGACCGGGCTTTACCGAGCACAGTTCCAGGAACTTGTCGCTTATCTCCAGGCACTTTTCCTCCGTGATGTTCTCCAGTCCCTTGCCGAGGCTGAGCGGTCTGCGGAAGCGTTCCACGATGAGGAAATGGCGGTCAATCTCGCCTTTGGAGTAGAGTCCCCACAGTTCGACATTCGTTTTCCAGTATGCTTCGTAGAAGTCATCCGGGTCATCGAAGTGGTCATCGAGGTGGAAGAAGTCGTAGAGTTCGGCGAGTGAGAGGATGGCATTCCCGCGTGTGTCGTAGAGAGTGTCATCGAAGTCGCAGAAGAGGTCGGTGTATTTCTTGTCTGTCATTCGTTTTCTTTGTCTTGTTTTTGTTTGGTGGTGCAAAGGTAGTAAAATAATTCATAATTCTTAATTCATAATTCATAATTCTTCGTTTACGGTGGAAAATAATCTATAGTTTGGTTATCTTGTTGTTTAGTAACTGTGAAAAAAGTGTTCTATTTTCCCGTTTTCGGTCGTAAGAGCAAGACGGTTGTGTAACATGTTGGTATTTAATGCGTTGCAAAGGCGTAGATATTGCGTTGCAAAAGCATAGATATCAGGCGGTAATAACTATGCTTTTAGACGGTAAAAGCTATGCTATTGCGGCGTGAAAGCTTAGCTATTGCGAAATGACAGCTTTGCCATCATTTTTTGTTCTGTTTTTCCTAATTGTGAAGGGTGGTAAATGCGGCTGCAGGAAGGCGAATTCGTTAGCGGATTATTTGTGATAGAAGTTGAGGGTATGGATATTTGGCATTTTCGCCTTTTTTACTTAACTTTGCACCCGAATTTTAACAAAAAGGATATGAAAAAACTGAATATAGACAAATGCAGATGCGCGCTGTTCGACCTGGACGGCGTGGTGTTCGACACCGAGACACAGTATTCCATCTTCTGGGGCGGCGAGGCACGACGCTACCATCCGGAGATTCCCGGACTGGAATACAAGATAAAGGGTATGCCGCTCACTGAAATCTATGAGACATACTTTGCCGACGTGCGCGACGAATGGAATGACATCACGGGCAGACTCAATGAGTTTGAGAAAAGCATGAAGTATGATTACATCAACGGATTCCTGCCTTTCATCAATCATCTGCGCGATGCGGGAATAAAATGTGCGGTGGTGACCAGCAGCAACCGCCCGAAGATGGAGAGCGTGGCACGCCAGCGTCCCGAACTCGGCGACCTCTTCGACGCTATCCTCACGGCGGAGGACTTCACGAAAGGCAAGCCCGACCCTGACTGTTACCTCATGGGAATGGCACGCTTCGGATGCAGCAAGGACGAGACCATTGTCTTTGAGGACAGCGTCAACGGACTGAAGTCGGGTCGTGCGTCAGGTGCTTACGTGGTAGGACTTGCCACTACCAATCCTGCTGACGTCGTGGCGGAGTATTCAGACCTCGTCATCAGTGATTTCACAGAGGTGGGTTACTTGGAATAAAACATCAATGGATAGAAATATATATAAATAGGTTGTTGGTTGTTGGTTGTCGGTTGTTGGTTGCCTTGTAGGAAATCTTTACATTCAACCAACAACCGACAACCGACAACCAACAACCCAGGCTCTATTCCTTCAACCAGTTACTGATCAACTGGATAATCTCCTGACGGGTAGCCTCCGGGAAAGAGTTGATGCGGGTGCGGTGGGAACCGCCCTTGCACATATAGACGTGGAGGTTCTTCTTGTTCTGGGTGAATGGAAGTCCATACACGCCGGAAGCAGACCATGGGTCGATGTCACCATAGATATAGACCATCTTAGGGTCGTTCTTGGTGAGGAATTCCACTGTGTGATTGTAGAGAGCAGGCGAGAACTGCACCTTCTCCTGACCCTTTGGCACCATCAGACGCTTCAGATAGCCCTTGGCAGACTTGATGCTGAGATACTTCTTGAATGGCTCGGTGTAGTAGCCATAGTAGCCTAATTCGCGTGCTGCCTGATAATTGAATGGGAAATTAGGGTTCTGGTTGGAGAAATATCCAGGCTCGGAGATTCTCATCAGATAGTCGAAGAGTTCCTTGTCCGTCGCCTTGCTTGTAGGAATCTTTGCCAAGTCATCGCCCCACTGCCAGAAAGCGAAGGAATATTCCATCACGGTGAAGTCGAAGATTTCGGCGATAGGCACATTGAAAGTGTACTGCTGGTCCTTGCAGTATTTCTCCAGCATAGGCAGCAAAGCGGCCTTGCGCTTGAAGAGAAGCAGCTGTAAGTCGAGCACCTTCTGTCTGTTTTCCTTGGTGGAAACCTGATACTGCAGGAATTTCTCGTGTCTGCCGTCCTCCACGCTCCTGTTGAGCGGAGCCACATAAGGCACGGAGATATCCACATCATCAGGGAAATAAGAGCGATAGAACATGGTGGTCTGTCCGCCCTTGCTTATGCCTGTAGAGATCCATTTGCCCTTATACATGGCATGTAGGGTCTCATTGACATGATGGAGGTCGTAGAGGGAATTCTCCACTGTCATGTAATCCCAGTTGCAAGGCTTGGGCATCGACTGGTCGAAGTAGCGGTATTCCACGGTGATGACGTTTGTCTCAAAGAGTTTTGACAGTTCATCCATGTAGTTTTCGCGCATGGCATATCTGGCATTGTAGCCCTCAGTCACCAGTACTGTAGGACGGTCGAAGCCACGATGGCACAGCACCACCCTCTGCTCAAACCAGCCTTTGGAAGCATCCTTCGCGTCAAGTTGCTGACGGATGAAGAATACATACTTCTCTGGAAACAGCGTGGTCTTCAGCGCTTCCACTTTACTTACTCCCGGCAATGCAGCCAGACGCTTTCCAGCCTCACCGAGTTCTGCCGCCAATGCCTGCAGAGGCATGATGAGCAACATCACGAGCCATAAGGCTGATCTCAAACCAAGAATGGACTTTTTCATACTCGTAGTTTTTTTCGATTACTTAGATTATTGTTATTTCTGTGTGTGAAAATTCTATGCTTCCGCTTGTTCCGCATTCCTGCCGTTAGCTCCAGATGGTGGAGTGGGGCAGTGGCGTTTTTCCTGTCAATGGATGATGATAGAAGTGTATTGTTCAGGTTTCATTGTGCAAATATACGGTTTTTATTGTGATAAGCGGTCATGTTATGATGAAAAAAGCTTGAAAAAGCTCGAAATACCCGCCTTTTGCCATTTATATGTGATATTTTGTTGACTCGTTGCTGAATAAAATATCAATAGATAAAAATATATAAAAACATGTTGTTTTGTGGTTTAGTTGGCAGTATTGGCAATCAACCAGATAAATCTTTATCTTGTCAGTATCAAGTATATCACTTGCGTAAATGCTGTCAAGTAGATATGCAAACCAAAGGAAAGCCACTCCAGGGAGGGGTGGGGGAGGGCTTAAAAAATAAGTGGACCGAAGCATCACGCCCCAGCCCACTCGCATTACGAAAATCTATCTATTATTAAAACACAACTTCTGTTTTATAGTCTGGGAAATCAGAAATCCCAATCAGACGTGATGTCATCATCAAAGAAACCTCCTTTGGAAGTGACGAAGCCATTATCTGTTTTCCCTTCATCGCCTGGGATGGTACTACCGTCACCCATTGTCAAGTTTCCTCCAGTGAGGTCACTGCTTTTTTCTTTGGAAAGAATAAGCAATTCATCGCAATCCAATACTTCATCAAAGAAGATGGTCGGTGTGATATATACTTTTTTCATTGTTTTTACTCCTTAATTTATTCCACAACATATTTCTTGCCGTTCACGATGTAGATGCCTTTAGGCAGAGAGTAGAGCGAAGAAGCATCCGTGGTCACTACCTGTCCGCTGAGATTATATACCACATCGTCAGCCTTGAAGTCGAGCAGTTGGCCGTTGCTGTCCATCATCACGCCCTCTATCTTCGATGGTATGTCTGAGTTGTCAGACAGCTGGTTGAAGTAAGCCACGGAGAAGAGCTTTGCCTGTGCCGTAGTCTTCTTCTTGAGGAAACCGCGGAAAGCCTGTATCTTGGCTTGTGAATTCTCGCGCATTACGAGGCTGCCTTCACCGTTGAAGTAATAGTCGCCGGGATTGACAGTCTCCACATTGTATGCGGAATGCCAGTAATAGTCAGCTGTTTCGGCATCTCTTCCCCAATCTTTAGGAGATACATTCTCTATTGTGACGTATGGGAATGCAGTTATCTTCTCCGTCTTGAGGACTATGTTCTTTCCATCACTGGTTACTACATTGTTGCCATTAGCATCCTTTCCACAAGGCTTGATGAGGAAAGGCTTGCCAGCCACGATGGTGTTATACGGATGGAGAAGATTTTCTGGCATACTA